>Ga0214542_1000137_pt1 | contig 105463 bp, 63 predicted proteins | sample CNSS1metaG_FD_160096 | JGI IMG/M metagenome (GOLD analysis project Ga0214542, IMG submission 160096) | Root nodule microbial communities from cowpea collected in UCLA plant growth center, Los Angeles, California, USA - CNSS1 | ecosystem: Host-associated > Plants > Roots > Nodule | place: USA... | reverse complement strand
TTTTTCTACCCAAACTCTACGAGTTCTTTTAGTTTTATTTTTAAAACTATGATTATGAGCATGCTTGGTCTTATTTGGATTTTTCTTGATTTTAAACTTTTCACAATTTTTATTTTCTAAAGCATCTTCGAGATGTTTTTCCAAAATACATATATCAAACATGTAACTTTTGCATGAAGCACATTCAACAGTTTCTTTATTTTCTAAATTTGAAATTTTATTTTTCAAAAATTCTTCTTCTTCAAGAGATTTTTCAAATTTACTTTGCAAATCTTTAAAATCAGATTTTAACTTTTTATGAGCAGTATCCAATTTACTAGATTTAATAAGCAATTGTTGAAAGGCATCATACAAATCATCGTAGTCATTTTCGTGGCAAGTAGAATTTACCTCATTATCAGAATCATCATGATTAGCCATCAAACATAGATTTGCTTCTTCATTTTCAGAATCGCTAGAATTTGATGAGCTTGAGGCATTGTCTTCCCAAGCTATATATGCTTTCTTTTTGAAGAATTTTCTACCCTTCTTTTCTTCACTTTTCTTTGAATTTGGGCAGTCAGCTTTGACGTGTCCAGATTCTCCACATCCATAGCATTTGAAATTTGAGGATGATCCTTGATTATCCTTCTTGTTGCTCTTGAATTGATTTTTACCTTTGGCCTTCATGAATTTTGTAAACTTCTTAATCATGAGACTCAGATTTTCATCATCATCTGAATCTTCTTCTTCCTTTTGTCGTTTGCTTTTAACCACTTCGGTTTTAAAGGCTATGTTCTTCTTTCTTCCAATATCTTCTTCATCATTTAATCTGCCTAGTTCAAGCTCATGTTCTCTCAGCTTTCCAAACAGAGCCGCCATCGTCATTGTCGCAAGATTTTGTGACTCCGTGATGGCTGTCACCTTAGGCTGCCAAGTCCTGTTCAAGGATTTAAGAATTTTTATATTTAATTCATCAGTGTCAAAAGTTTTACCTAGACCTTTGAGATGATTGACGATATGTGTGAATCGTTTCTGCACATCGTATATAGTTTCTCCTTGCTGCATCCGAAACATTTCGTATTCTTGGATCAAGGAGTTCTTGCGTGATCTTTTCACATCGTCTGTTCCTTCATGGGTTACACACAATATTTCCCATATTTCTTGTGCACTGGTGCATACTGAGATCCTGTAAAACTCATCTAGGGTTAAGGCAGATGAAATTATATTTCTAGCTTTTACATCATATTGGGCTCTTCTATTTTTGTCTGCTGTCCATTGCGAGAATGGTTTTGGTTCCTGCACATCATTTACAATATTAACAAGAACAAATGGACCATTTAAAACAGCATCCCAAATACCTCTATCAACATATTCCAGAAAAATTTGCATCCTAACTTTCCAGAAAGGATAATTTTCACCAGTAAATAGAGGAGGTCTGTTGATAGACGCACCCTCGGCAAAGGTTTGATTTTGTCCAACCATTTTCGAAAAATTTGAATAACTATCAAAGCAAGCTCTGATACCAATTGTTGGTATCGCGCAGCGGAATGTTTGAGCGTGCGGTCAAAACCAAGAGGGGATGAATTGGTTTTTAAATAATAAAATTAATACTTTAAAATATTTCCAAAATTTATCAATTAGATCAATAAATAATTTCTTTATAACACAATAATTGAAATAAAGAGATAGAGAAGAAGATTGAACACAAGTATTTATACTGGTTCGGATCAAAAGACCCTACGTCCAGTTGTTAATCTCTTAAAAACGAGATTACTAAATCACTTAACAAGTAACAGATTTACAATCAGATATTAAGAGTGTAAGGAAAGAAAACACCTCTCTTGAATCACACAAGAGATGAACACCTTTCTCTGAATCACAGAGAACCTTGACCTTAGCTTTCCTAGCAACAGCAGCAACACTCAATCTCCTGAACTCCTCTCAGGAAAAGTTATCGCTCTACCCACACTAGGTTTTTCAAAGCTTCAATTGAGAACACTCAGAGAACTCTCTTGCAGTCACAACACTAGTACTCTAGCTTCTAAAAAAGGTAAGTGATAAGTAACTCTGAGGTTCCTTAAATAGGGGTTCCAGAAATTAGGTCAAAAAGCTGAACAGTCGCGCCCAACTGACCAGGAGATAATCGATTATTCCAGTGTAGTTTATGAAAAACAAATTTTTGAACAGATAAACGATTATCAGAGGTAATAATCGATTATTCCAGTGTTTTCTTGAAAAAATGGTTCAGCTCAGGATAATCGATTATTCTAAGTGATAATCGATTATCACTTTGATTTTTCGAGAAACACCAGATTTTTCTTGTACAATACTGATTCTAACTAATATAATTACATTTTACAAGATAACTTTAAACATTACAACACATGGTCTTCATTTTGGCTTCCAGATGGCTTTCATGGCTTCTTTTATCATCATCAAAATCTTGCTTCATCATTTTAGGCTTGTATTGCTTTTGCCAACAATTATAATCAATCTTTGGTTTTTCGCGGCCCCTCACCCCACAACAACATCTAGTTTTCTAGAATAGATGGTTCGATGTGTCCCACTTAACACAGCTAGATTGTCTCCCTTATCCCTCAAGGAATTATGAGTAAAAACGTCAATGCATCGCACATCGGGCACTATACTCCCAACAAGCCGAAATAAGGTGAAACATTTATCCCTTCCCCACTGCTTCACACAAGCGAAAGAGTACAACACTCGAACCAATCATCTACCACTACTTCACAAAGGCGAAGAGGACCCTTTTCCACTGCTTCACACAGGCGAAAGAGTCTTCACTGGGTTCCTAGGTACGGAAAACCTCACACAACATTTAATTCCATCAAGAGCTCTTCAAGCAAGGCAAAACACTCCCAACATGCAACCCATGAGAATTACATATTGCCATCAAAATATACACCATCACATCATGCTTGAAAAATAAGGTCTCATAACCAAACCAAATTCATATATCACACTTGTATTTAACACATGCCAAAAATTTAATAAAATACAAGGACAAGAAAAAGAAAAATCGCTTAATACTCCAAGTGCATCTAAACCCTTTAAAGAAAATAACAAAATATAACTTATCATACTTGCAATTTAAAACCCGCTTCCCCAATTGCTTTTACGCATGAAAATAAGAGGAAGTCTAAGGATTGTGTATCCTTCATTCATGTGAGAAGCTAAGCCAAAAAGAGAAAGAAAGAAGATGATGGTCCTTAATCTCGGGACAGGGTCACAGTTCAACAACAAAACAACAACATGAACAATACTCATACACTTATGCACACCCTTCAAAGTTTCATTCATCAAGCAAACAATAAGAAAATAAGAGAAGAAAGCAAGGTTGGCTTCCCCTTCCTGGACTTAGTTCTTCACTAAGTGTTTCCTCTGCAACCTCCTCTTTCACTCTCCATGTTTCTCCAACTCTCCTCTCCCTCTCATCTTTTTCTCACATTTTAGAAACCCTAAAACTATTATATCTTCTCTCCTAAAATCTTATATTTTTGTCTATAATTAACATCTTTAATCTTTTCTATTAATATTTAAAATTAAATCTTTTAGTTAATATTTTAAAAACAAATAAAAATAAAACAACCCAAAGTCTTGGTTGTTTGACTGTTACTTAAAATCACAATATTTTGCCATTTTATTTTTATGTGTGGCTACAATTGATACAAAAATTTAAAACATGAGATTGCATGCACTGCAACAATTGTAAAAGGAGAAAGAAATAAAGGTTTTTTTTTTGTGGGCCCCAGCAAAAGAGAAGGGAGAAAAATTTAATAATTAGTGCACCGTAGTTGGGCTGAGAAGGGTTCAAGCTCGTATACTTCCATACACAACACACATACGATAACCACCAGATTGTGAGTTTTCTCTATATATATTGTGCACGAATAAAATATAAGCTTATATTGTCCATCCACCATAATTAATAAGTTAAATAAAATAATTAAAACCCTCTACAAAAGAACGAACAAATTTGAACCTACGCCTCCACACCTCAATTACACACTCCAACCACCAGACCAATTATTTTCTCATATTATAATACGCACCACTTAATTATATACACATATCCGCAACATTAAATATAATATTAAAATTTAAAATAAATAAAACAATAAATTACATCACTTAAATAATTATTATAAATACAACAATAACTTAAATCACTCTAATAATAATTATTGCATATTTCATAATTAAGTAAATAATTAGAATAAGTAAACAACACTTAACTTAAATCAATCAACTAATTATTTCATCATATATCAAAATTAAATAAAATACTTAATTTAAATAAATCCATAATCTCAAACAAGTCATCAATTCTATTTTGATGTGCTTCTCTTTATTCTAATTTTTCCCAGGTCTCAGACTTGGGCTCAAGAATAATATCTCCACAGGTAAGACAAATGGTGAAGTCAGACCCATCTACACCAATTGCAACAATAATTTCTTCCATCCACACCTCTATGGGATATAACACAACCTATAGAAAGGCATTGTTGGCGAAACATCAAGCAATTGAAGATGTGTACGAAAATTGGGAACAATTTTACAACCGATTATCGTGCCTATTATAAGCCATGCAAACTTATTTGCCTAGGTTTGTATACAAGTTGAACACCAGTCCAATTAGAAATGGGGAGGAGGTCCTAGAAAACCAACAACACTTTCGAAGAGTGTTCTGGACATTCAAACCATGAATTGATGGCTTCCCATTTTGCAAACCAATAGTGCAAGTGGATGAAACCTTCCTTTACGGAAGGTATAGGGGCTCCCTTCTAGTAGTTGTTACATAAGATGGGAGAAATAACATTTTTCCCATTGCATTTGCTATAGTAAAGGGTGAAACGACCGAAGCTTGTTTTTTTTTTCCTTAAAAACCTAAGGAGGCACGTTACACCTCAATAAAATTTATGCTTAATGTCAGACCGCCACAATTCAATCAGTGTAGCATTCAACATACCCAGTAGTGGCTGGACTGAAGGTAACTGCGTGCATGTCTTTTTTATTCGACACATTGCACAAAATTTTACAAAAATATTCAAGAATACAACTCTGAAAAAGGACCTCGTCAACATGGGTAAGTTATTACATGTAAAAATTTGTCTTTTTCATTTTTTTGGTTGTTAATTATTCACCCCCATTATTAGAAAATAATTTGTTCTTATAATTATATTTGTAGCGTACGCATTGATGAAGCCACGTTGCAACTACTACTACAACATCATTAGAGAAGACAACCCAGAAGCAACAGCTTGGGTAGACCAAATTCCAAGGGAGCAGTGGTGTCTTGCATATGATCAAGGAAGAAGGTGAGGTCACGTAACAACAAATATGGCTGAAGCAATAAATTATGTCCTGAAGAAGACAAGGAATTTGTCAATTTCATCCATAGTATTGGCCACGTACACCAAGTGCAACACATACTTCACGAAAAAAAGGTAGGCAAATAACTGCAATGGTGAGTGTTGGTCATGTGTACTTTGAATATGTGACCAACTTCCTACAAGATGCGGACTCCAAGTCAAACACACACACCAGGTAAATGAATTTGATAGAAATACCACAAGATTCAGAGTGAAGAAGATAGTGAATCCCAGAGAAGTACGTCCTGCATGAAAATTTGTAGTTAGATTATGTGAAAGGTGATGCGATTGTGGAAAGTTTCAAAAAATCCATCTACCATGTTCACATGTTATTGATGCTTGCAAGCATGCACATCATGACTTCAACATGTACATAAGTCCCAATTATAGGTTGGATGTCGTCATGAAAGTATATGATAATTTGATTGACGAGTTAAGACATGAAGAATATTGGCAACCATACCAAGGGCCACAGGTTTGGCCTCATCCTGCCACAAAAAAGGAGCGAGAGAGGTTGTCCTAAATCAAGTAGAATTAGGACTGAGATGGACATTAGGGAAGGAAGACAATCAAGAAAGTGTTCCTATTGTAGAACTGAAGGACACACAAGAAATCATTGTCCTAACAACCTTGCACTTAGATGATCCACATTGAACCACTTACTTTATGTTGTACTTTTAATTGTGTTCAATAAAAGTATACTTGATTCAATTCAATTTAAAATACAATAATGAAATGGTTTTAAATTATTTTAGTTATTTCTTTCATTTTTAAATTATTTTTTACAAATTTGCAATGTTTATAGTATACAATTTTTAAAAACTTATCCAAAATTCAAAGAAAACTATAATTTCAATATTTATAAACATCTATTAAAAATAATTAATACACATAAATTATGAAAGAAAATTTTAAATTAAATTAACTTTTATATTTTCAAATTACACCTAAAATAACTTACTACACAATACTAAATCTATTTTTAACTCAATAAGTTCAAAAAGAAAATAAAATAACATTTATATTTTTTATTTTTCATAATAACACCTAAAATAACTAAAAACATAATACTAAATTTATTTTTAAAAAATTAAATTTAACCTCTAATTCAACATTTTTTACATAAACAAAAAATACTCTTAAATCTTTTTTTTTTGAATTTCAAAAATCTTAATTCTAATGTATTTTAAAAAACTCAGTTCATAATTCGAGTCCCTAGGGACCGAATTCTGATTGGGGAATGAAAAAAAAATTGACAAAAACAAGATTGGAATTCGGTCCCAAGGACTCGAATTCCCACCCGAAAGCAAAAACCATGTTATCACCGTAATATTTAAGCACAATATGTTATACATGTGAATAAAATAAGAAACCATGGTTCTGGTGTAAGGCCCATAGGGTGTCCAAAGCCCCTAAGACGGCCTAACCCCTCTCATTTATGCCACTTTGCAATTGACAACCACCTTACTCTATTCTTTCCCCTAAAATAGCGTTCTGCCAAGGTTTGATCTCCACTATTATCAAGTCCGCTCAAGCTCGTTTTACTTCACATAAGTGAACTCTCAGCTCATTCTAGTTCCTTTCTAAGTCCCCTTTTCGTACTTTCGCTAGAGGTCCACTGTGGTAACCTCATTTTCTATCTATGCCATTGTTCCAGTTCGTAAAATCTGCTCCTAGATCTATTGGGTTCGTTGGCGTAAGGGTCAAAATCTTATATTAGCCCCTTTCCGGATAAGGGAAGTTAGGGTTTCACGTTTTAAATCATGTTTAACTTATTCTTGTTGTTTTTCGTGTTTTAGCATGCTTGGGTGAAGTTTTGATGGTATGAATGTGAACTGTGTGATTGATGAGTAAATGGCTGAACTGAGCATGTGCGAACAGTGGAGGGTTCTGGTCTTCTCGCCCAAGCGAGCATGTCTCGCCTAGGCGAGATTAGTAGTGACTCGCCCAAGATGTCTGCGCGAGCTGTCGCTCAGGCGAGTGGCTCTTGTTTTGAGCGAGAGTCCATCTCGCTCAGGCGAGGAGGTCTCGCCTCAGCGAGAGAATGCGAAGGCTATTGTTCCCCTCTTTGGAGCTCTCGCCTACGCGAAAGGAGCTCGCTTGTGCGAGAGAAGCCTCTCGCCTGAGCGAGACCTTTCAGCCTGAGCGAGAGTTGGGCCAGATAGTGCTTGGGTCCTATTTCTTTCTTTGTTTTTGGGTGTTTGATACATGTTTGGTTGGATTGCTATGTTAAAGCATGAGATGAATGAACATGCATGAGTAAGGGGATTTATGAGTTGTGGATGATGTGCTTGGCATGATCTTGGCATGATCTTGGCATGTACTGAGTAAGAAATGTTTTTTTATAAAATTGACATGGAATTGGCATGAGCATGAGTGTGATACTGATTAATGGATTATGTTATTGGTATGGTTAGGACGTAATTCCACAATGGTGTCGTGGTGGTGCCTCATTGGTTAGGGCGTAATTCCATGAGCCTCTAGGTGAGACTTCATGGTGGTGCCTCAGTTGGTCGGGACGTAATTCCATGACCCCTATTAGTGGGAGTTCATGGTGGTGCCTCATCTATATAATTTAGTAAGGATTCAAGGTAAGGTTGCATCCTGACACTCTAAAGAGTCAGTTAGTCTCACATAGAGCGTACTGACCCTAGTGGTGAGAGTAATTGAAGGCCTAAAACTCATTAAGGGCTAACCTTGTGTGGGGGGGATGAAACATTGTAACACTTAGCTCGGTAGAGCAGGGAAGTCCACCACAAGTGCAAGCATCTGCTGAATCCGACTAATTATATGTATCCGAATGAGTCGTGTCTGAGTCTTAGTGTATTATTTGCAAGTCATAACATGATTGGTTGGGTTATGCATCTTGAACTATAAAATTGTATGTAACTGTATGATAAATCACTTTTTGCTCTAGCTTACCCTTCCTTTTGTTGTATGTTCTGTCTGGTGTGGTTTTCTCTCCTTTCGATGATCATCAATTTATTGATGTGAGCAAATGCGAGAACTCCCCGTGGTCAACAGGGAAATGGTGATTCTGCTGCTTAGCATCTCTGGGATGGACTCCAGTTTTCTTTTAGGGCTAAGGCCCATGTAATGTCTTACCTTGGGATTTACTTGATTTATTGTCAATCTCCTATTTCACTTTGTATCTGGCATAGTGGTGTGCCTTAAATCTTTTCCTGGATTTTTTTGGATATTAGTAAGAAGTAACATTATACTCCATGACTTGTTTATCGTTCTATCTGTGTGACATTTCATTTGAATTAAAGTGATTATTTAAATGGGATGTTACATATAGGGACAAACAATCCCAAAAAATATACTTCGAATTTAAAATCGGGCAATGTCTTTAAACAAATTTTGAAATTTAATAGTATTCGAATTAACTTTAACTAAAAATGTATCTGGATTTTGAAATAAATTTAACATATATTAAAATATCAAATTACACTAATAAAAATGTTTAATAAATTTTATTTAATTTTTTTATTAAATTCAAATTGAAGACAATTAAATAAATTTTATTTTTAGGTTAAAAATTAATATTTAAAAAATATAATAATAAATATATTTATTAAATTTTAATTTAAAACAAAACTTCAACTAAAAATATTAACTGAATTTGAAATCATTTAACATATATTAAATTATATTTAAATTTTAAATAAAACTAATAAAAATATTTAATAAATTCAATTTTATATTATATTAAATTAAAATTGAACCAAAATTAATTAGTTTTTTATGTTAATTCAAAATAATATTTTAAAAAATATTAACTACAATATTTATTAAATCGTAAGTTTTTTTAAAAAATTAAATAAAAATGTTAAATCTTATTAACATACATTAAATTATATTAAAATTTTAAATTAAACTGAATAAAATATTTAATAAGATTTAGTTTATTTTTTATCAAAATAAAATATAACCAAACTTGATTAAAATGTGACATCGAGAAAGAAGCAACCATTTATATCTCTCTTACTTATGAAGTGACGAAGTCTTGCCCCTTTCTTTTTATGTGCGATCCTATAAAACTCATAAATGAAGTGACGAAGTCTTATTTATCGTTCTCATTTCCTTCTCTTCTCACTAAATGCAAAAACTCTCACCCCTTTCACCACCAATTGCGTCTTTCACATCTTATTTTCATTTTTGTTGGTAATTTGTTTTTTGATTTGGGGGTTGGGGTGGTGAGTCTAGTCTTCGATAGTTCAAAATTTGATTATGCAAGTTTTTGGAAGGTTGGAATGTATATTCGATCCAAAAATATTTTTTAAAATGTACATTTTAGTTTATATTCCAAAAACTACATTTTGGGATATATATATATATATATATATATATAATGATTTGGTGATGTATTTTATAATGCATTCTCAGTAATGTGTGTACCACACCAAGCCAACTTAACGAAATAATAGTAAAACGATTACCATACCTATACGCCAAAACATTCAGGTAACTGGCCTAGGCTAAGCCGGTCTAAGCCTAGCCGACCTAAACCGATAACATAAATATCCAAAAGAATAACTTGCCTAAGACAGCATATGACCAACATAAGCTATCAAGGGAAGTAGTCATTTTAGGCCGAGTACCTTAATACGCCTACCAATACCCCCCTTATGTTCAATAAGCCCACAGTAATCAAATCTAAGGGCCTGATTTAGGACCAGACCCACTTACAGCCCAAACTAGAGCCCAAGCCAGGGCCCGGCCCATGGCATAACCATACATAATTAATACTCTATAAATACATGTGGACCCTAGTAATTAAAGGTACGCATTCATTACTCCATTAATCATCTGATTTGACCTTTTGAGAGCTTTTACTCACTTGAGCTTCGGAGTCCCTTCTGCAGGTAACCCCTCCTGGGTCCAAGCTGACACGTATCAACCGGGAAGAGGCCAACTGAGGAGATAGCGGACTACATGGGTAAGGTGACACTTGTGCCTAACTTATCTTGTTTGTTCTCTGCAGGAACAATGTGTATTCTAGAAATACATTTTAGAATGTGTATTCCATAATACATTTTTTTGTGAGATGCATTTTGTATTGTATTTTTTCAAAGGTATTTTTGGATTCATATATATGTTCTAGAATGTACATTTTTGAATGTATATTTTCTAATTTTAAAGCACATATATAAGTATGCAAAATATTTTATATGATTTGATGCATTGTTGATGTGAAAATTATGTATTGTACATAGTTATGGCTATGACAAGAGGTGGTGCAAGCGAAGGTATAGGCAAACAAAGACCTACAACTTTGCTTCGTAGAAGGAACTATGCAAAAGGGATCGGTGCAAAGGGAAATGAACAACAAAAAGGATTTCATAGAGGACCATCAAACCTTTCTTTCCTAGTTAGTTATGATAATCATATGGTGTGTAGACTATATTAGATGGTGAAGTTAGTATAAAAGTTTAACTTTGATGTTATTTTGGTGATGATTTTAACTTAGGCAAGGTTTCGGTAGATTTTAATAAGGTCCCAGTCCAGGTTCTACTAGGCCTATCCAGCATATTGTGATAACTCCATGTATGATATAGGTTCATTTTAGTTTTATGAAATATGGTGTTGGATTTGGTAATAAAACCTAGAGAATATCCCCACTGGACATTAAGATAGCTAAGTTATCTAGATGTGAATGTTTACTTCTGGAGGTTCTAGAGAATAAGAGTGATGATTTGATCAAAGAAACAAAACAAAATGGGCATTATAACAACATAACTGAGTAGACGTGAATCAAATAAAGAAGAAAATGAAAGCATAGAAGATGGAATGGAGCAAGTGAAGCATGCCACTCATAGGTGAGGACCAAAAGGCCAACTCTTTCCTAGACATGAGTGAAGGAATGCCACCACTTTATTCCTCAAGATAAGGCCATAGAATAGACTTCATTCCTTGGAGGTGAGCTCACAGAAATATGGTTGAAACAAAGTAGTGTTTTACAAAAATTGATCAACCATTGTACATGTTTAGGAGCACCCCTTAAATAGAGAGTTCTAAGGGCCTTTAAATGTAGCTTAGTAATTAGAAAACCCTACATTCTATAAGGTAGGTTAAAATGAGCCAACAAATGGAATGAGATGTGCACTCCAAAGACGATTCTCGGTCAAGGTGTGGTAGGGGCCTCCCATGGTACACTTGTACCACCAAGGTACAAGTTACTTTATGCTTTTGTCTTTTCTCTCTCATGACCTTTCCATGTTGTCCAATGATGTTGTGCCATAATGCCTTAATCCATTTCCATTTGTGATCATCTTACCCTAATCAAACTTAACCAACAAAGAAAACAAGCAAACAAGTCAACATGTTGACTTAAGCCAAGTCAACTATAGTCAACTAGTCAACCCTATTCAAGGTTAACAAGTCAACTAAGGTTGATCTAACCAAGCCAACTTTAGGGAATTTTAACATAATAGAAATACTAAATAAAGATAAGAAAAAAGGAATAGAAGTATCCCCTCTAGTCATGCTTCTTGTGATCCTTAGGAGATCTTCCATAAGATCTTGTGTGGTCAAGCCTTCATTAATGTCCAAGCCCTACTCAACCTTCATTAAGAAGATTTTGACCAGTCCAAGACTAGGCTCTACTTGCAACACCCTATCAAGATGCTATTCAAATACATAAAAAAAATTGCATTAAGAAAAATCTTCTTTATTTATGAACACAAAATTTTCAAATTAAAAAAAAAATCTAATGTCAAAATCATCTACCATACATTATTTCGAAAAATAAAATTGTTCCAAATAAAAATCATTCTTCCCAATGCAATGCCCAAGCCCCTCACTATTCTGCATCCAAATCAACATCATCTGCAATGCCACTATGCTCTTTCAAAAAAGATATAAAAAAACAATGATAAAGAAATATATTGATTCCACTACTCTTTCAAAATAGATCCATCATTGGTCATCTAAAGATTATTGCTCAATTAATTATTGTTGTACATTTGCAAATTAATCAATATAAATTCTCAATTAATTTGTTGGCGTTCTCACTATTAACCAAAGTAAATTTTCAATCAAAAGTAATAACTTTGTAGATTACTCATAGTAAATTTAACCAAAGTACATTCCCAATTAGATATTACTATTCTTAATCATGTCCATTCTTTTACCTCTAAAATCAAGTAGAAAGATAATTAACCAAAGTACATTCTTGATTAATTCTAGTTAAAGTTTTCACCTCTAATCAAAGTACATTCTCAATCATTGGCAAAAACTATTCAATCACATGAAAGTTTCTAAATTTAATCAAAGTACATTTTCAATTAAAATTAAAAACCTTTGAACTCTTATGATTGATATGCATATAGATTAAAACATCTCACTAATTAGCTATGATGTAAAAACCATTACTTTTCACTCAATTCAAAGACAAAAGACATAGATGAATTGAAACCTCAACAATAAGAAAAAGAACAAACAAATATATTCCATTCTATTGTCAGAATCCATAATGAAATTACAATGGAACCAACCCTTGAAGCTTAGAACTCCATAAAATCAAAATAAAAGAAATATAGAAGAAGAGTGGAGAGAGAAAGAATTAGGGTTTTACTTTTATAATTTTGAGACACCTTTAGGGTTACCTTAGCTTATAAATAGAGGTGTCTTCCCCCATGAAAAATCACCTTTCAATTTGAGTATTGTTATGTTGCCAATTTTGTGCCATACTACTCATCTTAGGTCACTAAAGTTAGAGCACCACTTCTAAGTTTCCTCTAGCCACCCTTCCTTAAGATTTGGCTCAACCTCTCTTGAGAGCACCGAAACACCATCATAACCTCTCCATCATCTCATCACATCAAAAACCACCATATGCGCACCATATTTCCACCAACATTAAGCTTCCACAAACCACCACCCATTTGGGAGTCTCCCCTTGGCTTTAGTCATATAGCTTGGAGGAGCTTATCCTATCAAATTGATACACTATTGTCATGATTCATGTGGAATATTTTTACTTAGAAAACTCTATCTAGGAAGGACTTGGTTTCTAACCTTGTCCACTTGTGATTCACTTGTCCTTCTTGTGAACTACTTGAAACATTAATGGAGGCATGGTTAGGGGCCATCATAGGGATTTCAAATTAGTTGTATGTATCACACCCAATACCTTCAAAGAGATCTCGGATTAGCTTCAGATCGTAAAATAAGAACTCATTTTTTATTTTTTTGTAATGTTTATGTTTGGGCCTTATCAGATCACTGTCATGTTAGGCTTTTTAGTGTTTTACCCCATAGTATATAGAATTTTGTGAAACACTTTGTATTCAAATTTGAGTTATAAGAAAAATTGAGTTTTCTCTCAAGTCTCGAGGTTCTCCTTAGAACCACTAGTCCTTATCTTTGAATCTCTAATTCAAAGTGGCAGATCTTCTTCACTTATCTTGGAACCTCCTCCAAGTGGTGTGGCTTCCTTCTGTTCTGAAAACCCCTAAATCAACCTCCTCCAAATTTTCCCTTAGGGTTTATACTCAATTTTGTTCGAGACCCAAATTCGCCTCAAATCCAAGACGATTCTATGTCAAACACTTTCATCACTTGTTTTGTTTTAGAAATCATCCACGAAAAAGAAAAATATTTTGAGAAAATATTTATCATTCATCGTTGTAAAATTTTGAAAACATGTGTGAAAAACTTTCTTCTTCACCACAACATGAGTGAACATTCTCATTATTCTAGTGTACATGGGTAATGTGAGGGATAATCAAGAAGGAGTAAATTTGAGAGATGAACTCCAAAGACAAAGGAATGATATAATTGAATTGAAAGACATGTTTGCACAATTCATGATTAGTCAAAACAAGGGCAAACAAAGAGATGAGTACCCACCTAGAAGAAGAAGAAGATACACTAGATAATCATCCCCCTCTCCTAATAGAGATGAGTGGTATAATAGTCATGACAATGATGACTTCTACCAATCCCCACCTAGGTGATGTAAAACCAGGGAAAAAATTAAATAAAGAATAAATATTTAATTAACAATAATTATGGATTGAAAGTACATCTAAAAGAATGGTTTGTTAAGTTAGGACAAGGATTAATGGTAGTTCAAGTGATTGAGCATGTTGGTGGTGTTGAGAGGTCTTGGGTTTGAATCATGTGTACGTTATTAGTATGATGTTTTAATTATTTATTTTATTTTGCATGTATGCATGACCGTGTGATGTGATCTTATAATCATATATGTGCGTGAAATGTCATGAAACATGTAAGGGCGTGTTAGTTGTGCATATAAGCTTAGTAGTTGGGAAGTTAAGAGTTTGAACCTTGGCTAGCCTTAAATAGTTCCTTTTTACTCTTTATTATTTTTGCGACATTTGTGGAGGATCTAGAAACTCTAACCGTCTCCAGAAACGCCAAAGAGGTAGAGGCAAGGTAGTTATGAGAGTAGAAACCTCCATGTAATGACATTTGATGACCATGATCCTTTTAAATTTTTTTTATTTTTATTTATTAATTTTGGGGCAGAAAAATAAGTTGAGGAGTGGCTTAGTGAGGAAGAGGGAAAGTGTTTTAGTGTGGCTGATAGGGGTTCTCATTGAGAGCACAAATTCGTGACTAAGGAGTAGAGGACTGATTTATTGGGAAAGGAAAGGGTGGATCACGTTTGTGCAAAGAGGAACATTAAGAGTGATTTTTGGAGTGGGAATTTTAGGTAAGGGAAGCTGCACTTAAATATTTATTTCGTGAATAATGTATTTCGTGGTGTGTATAAGCCTGGATGCCATTTCATTCTTTCATTTTATGTTGTAGAAACTGCCTAGCGGCATTCATGGCTTGCCAGGCGACGCATGCAGCGTGAGCCATTTTCTGGGTTCTGCCCAGAAACTACCTGGCGGCAATCGAGCTTTTATCTTTTCCGCTTTTATTCCTCTAAAACTTGAAATATCAAATAAATCCAAAAATAAAATAACAATAAAACATTAAAATTAATAAAATAAAAACATGATAATGCCAATTATCAAAATACCCCAAACTTAAACATTTTCATGTCGTTGTGAAAGTTTTTAATTTTTGAATTTTGAAAACTCTCATCAACTGATCAAAGCATTTGAAAAGAAACTAACCTCTTAATCCTAATTGTGTCATATCAAAGAATTTTCATTGTAACTAAGAGTTTAAGACATAATAGTATGAATTTTCATGCATACACTCCAATCCTCAATCATAATAAGAAGTAATAGCAAAACTATTGAATGCTCACATCAATTCAGTGTTTCGCTCAGCACACATGTGTATAGTATTAATAATGATCACCCACACTCAGCATGTTATAAGACCACTTCATCAACTTTTGCCTATCATCTAAATTACAAAATGCACATCATTGGTAAGATCAAAAGGTCTTTCATAGGCTTGTAATGGGGCCTGGTTAGAAAGAATATCGGTTTTTCCAGGAATTCAAAAAGCACCATTAAGCCTAAGAAAACAAACACATGTGGATGTTTGTATAAATATGCTACATTTTTTTCCTCTCTTTTCTATCACATAAAAATGTTATCTTTCCTTTCTTTTTTTTATTGGGTTGGGTTTTTACAAAAACCTACCCTAAACTTATTCACTTTCTTGGGGTAGGAAAAACCCTACCCCAAACTTATTCAATCACATACCTTGATATGTGGTAAGGTGTTTACACCCTACCCCAAACTGATCTCATCTCATACCTTTATTCCACTCAACATGCACCTGTTCTTTGTTCTAAGGTGTGGGACAAGATATATTTTCCTTAAAATCTAAGGGTAAAGAATGAAACAGTCAGGCTCAAATAAGGTAACAAAAAACAATATATATCTTGTAATGGGGTCTAGTTAGAAAGAATATTGGTTTTTCCAGGAATTCAAAAGCACCATTAAGCCTAAGAGAACAAACACATGTGGATGTTTGTATAAATATGCTACATTTTTTCCTCTCTTTTCTATCACATAAAAATGTTATCTTTCCTCTATATTTTTTATTGGGTTGGGTTTTTACAAAAACCTACCCCAAACTTATTCACTTTCTTGGGATAGGAAAAACCCTACCCAAACTTATTCAATCCCATACCATGATATGTGCTAGGGTGTTTACACCCTACCCCAAACTGATCTCATCTCATACCTTTATTCCACTCAACATGCACCTGTTCTTTGTTCTAAGGTGTGGGACAAGATATATTTTCCTTAAAATCTAAGGGTAAAGAATGAAACAGTCAGGCTCAAATAAGGTAACAAAAAAAAAACTTTTGGGTTGGCTATTTGGCTAAGTAGCTTAAACATACCAAACAATGCCTTTATCCTTTCTAACAAATTATGTGATTTCATTAACAAGATTCAGGAAAAAATCAATTTCATAGCAATAACTACTCCCCTTACAGCTCTTTATACAAAAGCTCACAATATTTAAAAATTTTCATAAAGTTTGGTCTTACTCTCATGTTTGAAAAAACACTAACTATCATATCATCATACCAAACTATCTTTCACTCAGCATATCACAAAATATTTCAATCAATAAGCACAATCAGGATGTAAAACAGTCAATGCTTCATGTGTATTTGATTTTAATTGATCATTACAGTAGTTGACAATGCACATTGAGAACATGGTTAACTTAAGATGAAGCTTAAGATAATGGCATACATATGCAAACAGAAATACAATTCAAAAACAAAAGACAATAATTATATGCAAAATTAAAATGTTAGGTTGCATCCAGTAAGCTCTAGTTTAACGTCTGATAGCTTAACCCTTCTTCTTCTCTGGAGGAGGGCCCTTTTCTTCTTCCTTCATTTGTTGTAGAGAAAAAGAACTAGAACAATTTTTCAACAGCTTAGAAACTTATTTTGGCTTACTCTTCATAAGCAAGATTTCCTTAACAACATTAATATCCTTTGGTTCCATATTGTGAATTCCTTCAGACATTTTGAAGTTTACCTCCTCTTTTTAATCTCTAATTTTTAGCTTGCCGCCATAACTTTGGCGGTTTTCATGAATGGTTTTCTAAGAATGAGAGGAACCTCAATATCTTCCTCCATATCAAGTATGACGAAATCCATTGGAAAAGTGAACTTGTCTACTTTCACAAGTACATCCTCAACGACTCCATTTAAGCATTTGATTGATCGATCCACAAGTTGTAAAGTCATCCTTGTTGGTTTGACTTCAAGATCCACAATTTTCTTGAGCATAGATAAAAGCATCAAATTAATGCTCGCTCCCAAGTCGATCAGTGCTTTCCCAATAGCTAAATTTCCAATTGTGCAAAGAATAGTGAAGCTACCAGGATCTTTGAACTTTAGAAGGAGATTCTTTTGAATGATGGCACTACAGTTTCCTTGGACTTCAATGATGTCTTCCTCAATATACTTTCTCTTCTTGCTAAGGAAATCTTTCAAAAATTTTGTGTACGCTGGCATTTGTTGTATTGCTTCAGAGAGAGGAATTTTGACTTCAAATTGCTTGAAGATCTCCATGAGTAGAGCCAAATGCTTCTCCTTATCTTTCTTGGATGGTACTAGAGGATATGGAAGGATTTTCTCCACACTTTCTTCTTTTCTTTTCTCAATTTTCTCATATCTTTTTCATTTTCTATTTTTCCCTTTCCATCTTTATGCTCTCCATTGTTCTTTTCATCCTCTCATTTTTCATACATATTCCTACTTCGCGTTATAATAGCATTAAAATGATCTTTTGAGTTTACCTCTGTATTGGCTGTAAAATTCATTTCAATTTTTTTCTTCTACTATCTTTGCCAATTGCCCAGTTATGTTTACAGATTACGGATAAAAGCTTTTATGCTTTTGGGATTTGAAAGACACACTTGCATGTGTTATAGTTTGAAACGCACTACTAAAAAAATCATATTTCCTGCCAATTTTGTTTTGAATTTTTTTTGTAGGAAATACTTATAAATTTTGTTATGATAAAAAATTGTAGGAAATTGCTGCCAATTTTTTTGCAAAATATTTTGTATAAACCACTTTTCGTAACAAATTTTGTAGGAAATACTTACGAATTTTATAATTTTATAGGAAATAATTACCCACGAAGGAATTACCTGCCAATTAAAATTCTTAGAAAAAATAGCAAGAAAAAGTCTTATCTTACAAATTTTTTAACAAATTTGCTAGAAAATTCCCATGTAATATGAGAATTTTTAGTAGTGATGGTGATTTAAGGCATAAACGGGGGGGTTCAAATTAGCTATTTAAAACTTTTTCGAAAGCATAAAACCCCTTTTGATTGAATCAAATAGACTGTGAAATTCGAATACAAAAGTTGTAGATTTGTACACTTTCAATCGGTCAAAAAATAAAACAGCAGACTAAATTGTTCCTTAGCCTATGAAACAAACGATTAAAATTTCAAATCAATCGGCTAAAATCCTGGGAATTGATGCAGAATGCAGAATTCGCAAATTTAACTCCAACAACAAACTTTTACACACAAGACTTGTTCCAATCAATATTTCTAACAGGTATGCAACATCAGATTACACAAAAACACAATAAAGCACAAAAAAGAATGAATTACTAGGTTTTCTTGAGTTTTTAAATTGATTCAAAGTGAGTAAGATGAAGAGAAGAGAATGGCACAATTATTTTTATACTAGTTCACTCAATCACAGAGCTACATCCAGTTTACCATGACAACCTGAGTCTGGTTTCCACTATATTCAAAAGTTTTACAAATCTCACCAAAAGATTACACTTTTGAACAAAGAAACACACAAGATTTTTGACTCACACAAAAATCTAGACTAACACCCTCAAGAATCACACTTACAGACCTGAAATCATATCAAACAAACAACCAGAGGCACAAGAACTACAAAACCTGATGGTGGCTCTCCGTAGCCAATCATACATGTGTTCTTCAAGCTAATCCCAAGCCAAAATGCCTTCAAGATCAACATAGATCTTAAATCTTCACCTTGCAGTTGTGTAATGTAGAGAGAGAGAGTTTTGTAGTGATAAATGACAAGTTTTCACGCTAAAAAACTCATAATTATTTCTCTGCTCTCGAAAACACAACTTATATAGTCTGGTTTAAGTGAAATTAGTCGATTGAATTTCCTGTACAATCTGTTGATTTCAGTTGACTTATGTGAAATCAATTGATTGAAAACTAATTCAACTGATTGAATACATTAATACCAAAAACTATATACAACAACTCTTTTAACCTGTTAAAACCATTTTTAACAGATTAAAAAGGACACACTAAGACTAACAAGACATCTAACATATGTCATATAGCCTACTGACATGATATAACATGTATTCATTACATCTAACACATCAATTACAGATTTAATACAATTGAAACATGATCTTCAATCGAACCTTCATCAAACACATGTGATCTTCATGCATTTGGCTATATCAAATCTTTACTTCAAGCTTGCTTGTGCTAACAACATGAATTGTTGAAATGTCTCCCCCAACTTTGTTTGCCTCTCGTGCAAGGAAGGTTGTTGTTATTGTTGCCTATTGAATGGTCCAGCTTGTCCCATGCTAAGATGAGACTTCCATCCCTAATTGTAATTGCCATAATTTACTTGGTGAGCTTGATTTCCTATGTAGGTTGCCTCCTCCTACGCGTGACTCTACATGACACATTGCCCATTTGCATTGTCTCCTTTGCACAACACACAAATTTGCACTATTGGTTGGTGTTGTACTTGGGAAGCATTTTGAATCTCATGTGGCAATGCTGACAACTTCTTCATAAGTGCCTTAATATGTCGTGTGATTAGCTTGTTTTGAGCTAACAACGTGAGTCTACATCTCTAATACTCCATTCTTTTGAAGTTGAGTGCGATCATTTTTCATTTTGTAATCATTTGAAGTTATATTTTCTATCAATGCTTTGGCTTCTGCATGTGTCTTGGAATTAATCATGCCTCCAATTGAAGCATTCAACATCAACTTGGTTTGAGCTTTAAGTCCCCTCATAAAGATGTTGATTTATGTTGGATCATCAAATCCATGCATTGGTGTCTTCCTTAGCAGCCCTTTGAATCGTTCTCATGTTTGACTCAAGAATTCTTCACAATCTTGGACTGAGGGAAAATTTTTTTAAAAAATGTTTGGACTAAATCATCCCATTCTGTCAGGTTATTTTCAGGGAAAGAGTGTTGCATACCTTTACATTCCTTGCCAAAGAAAAAGTAAACAAGCTCAAGCGAATAGCATTGTCAGGTACTTGGTTGATTTTCACCATATTGCATATTTCGAGGAATGTGACCAAGTGATTATATGGGTTTTCATGTGATAACCCATGAAATTGATTACTATGCACCAAGTGTATAAGGGTAGGTTTCATCTCCATATTTGGTCCAACTATTGTTGGCCTAACAATGTTGTTAAAATTGAGTTGGCCCATGAATGTGGCATAGTCTCCCAAAGTACGTTGTCCTTCATCTACTCTAGCCATATCGCAAAGAAAACTGAAGGAGCACGTTAAACAGTATAGAACAATCAAGACAGTTTTTTCTTTTTGAAATAAAAAAAAACTAAATCAGTAACCAAACACAATTAAACTAAACCAAACTATAGTCCCCGACAACTTCGCCAAAAACTTGTTACGGGATTGGCAAGTGTACCAAATTATATAAGTAATAAAGTGGACAAGTCTAGATATCGTATCCCACAAGGACTAATGTGGTTTAAATTAATTGATTTATTATTGATAAAGGGTGAGAATACCAAAACATTTATAGCTTAAAGGAAAAATAAATGTAGAATTAAAATGTAAAATATGGATAGAAATTGACACAACGGAAACAAATAGCTTGATTGAGAAAAATATCAAATAAAAGCTTCCCTAGGATAGGGTTTCATGATCCAATTCAAAGCAAAAACACCAAACAATATTCTTCAAATTTCTACTCTCGCATTCACACCTTATGTAACAATTCCTAATGTCTTATCGGCAAGTCTAAACTTTAATAAGAACCCTAATGTCTTAGACCTTTTCGTATTAAGAGTTCGCATTACTGATCAAAATTCTAATGTTATGAATGACTAATGATGTACTTTATGTCTAGATGCACAATCAATTAGTTGTCTATTCTAGTCTAGGTTCTAATATTGTGTCCAATGAGATACCACAAATATGTAATCAATAATTATCATGCAGTTAAAGCACGAATAGAACACAAGAGTGATAGAAAAGAATTATATTGATTAATGGAATACATAGAGAATTAAGAATACATTACACTCAACCCTCATAAATGAGGGAGTTAGCTACTCCTAGGCATATTGAATACTAGACTGATGTTGAAATTGAATGCCTTCGTCCTTCATAATGCCCTTCTACCTTCAAATGTAGAGATATCAAGTTTTTTTCTCTCCAAGTGTGTCTTTGACCTATGTCAGGCCCTCCATTTATAGACTTTCATGGAGTTGATTTTGTACTTGAATAAATTGTAATAGATAATCCTTTAGATATATCATTTAATATTTGAAGATTCCATATCTTTGATATATTCTTCAAATCTTATCATTTGTAATTTGAATAACTAACTTTGTGGATATATGATTTTGTTGATAATCTTTGACTAGTCAATATTTCACTTATTCTATTGATAATATTTTCAAATCTCAGAGATTTTCACTTATTTGAAAATATATTCCAAGCTTTTAACTTTTTTACTTTTATTCAATAAAATCTGAAATATTAAATAAAATCAATAAATAAAATAACAATAAAACATAAAAATGAATTAAATAAAAGCATGATAATGCAAATTATCAATTGTTATGACTTATTCTCACTAGTATACTTATCTTACTATTTAAGAAAAATGTAAGAACAAACAACTTGTACACATACTTATTCGTAAAGGCTACAAACATGGAATAGACCATACCCCAATCTTGACAAGAAGAACTGCTTTGACATCACTAAATTGTAATGCCACGACTATAATATAAATATTATTATTTGATAAAAAAATGATTTTTTTTGTACAATAAAATTTTCCTAGAGAACATTCATAATAACATAATATCCATTTATATGTCAATAGTTTACATATATGTAATTGTTCACAAAATATTACAAAAATATATATGTTGTACAATATTAAGAGTTATACATCATAATAGAATAGTACCATATATTTAATATCTCCTAAGAGTATTAATATTAGTTATCTATTAGTAAATCTCTATATCATAATAATACAATAATAATAAAACATATAGGTAACTTCTCTTTTTCCATGTTCATTGAATAAATAATATTTACTTTTAATATATATATATATATATATATATATATATATATATATATAATTATAATATAATAATGTTTTAAAATAATATAAAAAATAAGAATTAAACCAAGAAATTTCAATAAAACAACTACATATGGATTAGAATGTTGTAAACAAACATAAAAATATAAATTAATATAGAGTTTTCTTACTGGATCGAGATAGTACCTTGTAATGGTTTCAAAGCTTCTAAAGTGATTTCCTCTCTGGATGTAGTAGTTGTCCTTCGAGTTCTCGTCCTTCTTTTAGTGGAAAATGAAAGTATACCTACAAAAGGTGCATCAACCCTAAGCTTTTCTCAATAGTCAAATCTCTAATTTTAGCACTTAATGAGAAATGTATCCTTAATTACCTAGTCCATGTGTATTTATACTAATTTTATAAGAGTCATTACTTGACAACCTATGTGGACCTGACCTAGTTATGGGCTTGGGTCAAAGTTTCAATTTAGTGGGCCTGGTATTGGAGGCCTATCTACTGGTAGCTCTAACTGATTCTTGTTAAGTTTTTTTTTATAATATGGAGTTAAGTACTTGTCGATCTTCCGACAAGTATCCTGCTATAGGATACCTACTTAGTATAGGTTTGTTTTGATATAGTAGATATATATTCGTCCTAGGGTCATGCGAATGGCTTATGACTAGTCAGCCTCAAAGGTGCATCATTATAGGATTATTTTACTACAGGCTTGAGATTGGCCTTATTTGAAAGGATGGATAAGTACCTGACCTAAGGTCCTGCCAAAGACTAAGAACTAGTTGGCCTTATCCTGTACATAAAGGATCAATGCATAACTGGATATAAGTGAAATGAAATAAATAAATAGGACTAGTATGTAACTAGGAATAAATTAAATGAAATAAGTAGACTAGTGTGTAGCCGAAGATAAATAAAATAAAATAAATAAATAGAGCTAGTGCATTACTAGAGATAAAATTATATAAAATAAATTGACAGGACTCGTGTGTAACTGAAGGTAAATTAAAATAAATAAATAAGATTAGTGCATAACTAGAGATAAAATTAAATTAAATAAATAAATAAATAGAACTAATGCATAGTTGAAGATAAATAAAATAAAATAAATAAATAGGATAACAATGAAAAATAAGTTAAACAAAAATAAATTAAATAATATATAATTCAAAATAAATAGAATATTAATATAACACACATGAGTTTATCTAAGATTCCCTTTTACCTTATTGGTTGAAGGGACACACTAACAATACTTCTAAAAGGTTTAAATTTCTTCTAATCTCTTACTCAAACTTCTCTCACTTTCTTTCTCTTTCTCTATCTTTCTTTGTCTATCTCTTACTCTCTCTTTCTCCCAACAACTTACTCTTTCTTGATTTCTTCACATCTTCTCTTTCACTCCATCCTTTTATAAGCAAACCATATGGTCACTTTATTCCAAATCATGATTACTTTTAATTAATGCAAAAATTCTCTTTATTAATGAGAGTTAAACCTTATTGTTTCTTTTTTTTCTTACCTAACTTTCACTCTCTTTTGGTCTCTCTTCTACTTCATCACTTTATAAGCCAAATTACTATGCATTTTTAATTCCAAATAATGATTACTTCCATTATTGTCATGATTACTTCCATTATTGAAGAGATAATGCTTATCGCTTTAGCTTATCTTCTTTTTTTCTTTTAGAAGATTCATTAAAAAGAAAAGACTTTATATATATATATATATATATTGGTTTTTTATTATTTATTTTTATTGGTATTTTCATTTTACTTAGTTATAGTATTTCTTAAAATTGTTTGATTTATTTTTCACTGTTCAAAATATATCTGGATAAATTATGAACCATTTTTTTTATATAATTTATTCACATGAGTAAAAATACAAGATTTTCTAACTCTTGTTTTTATATGAGTTAAATAATGTAATTATTTAAAAAGTATGAATGTTACAACATGCATCCTCACTCTTGAAGAAGGTCCTTGAAGCATTTTTAGTTTTTATGATTCATTGTACTTTATTTCACTTAGGTTAACTCTTCCATTCTATAAATTAGAGTGACTAGAGTTTTGTAAATCAACTTAGAGATAATATAGAGAATTTAGCCAAATTAGCAGCCTTCCTTTGTTCTAAGTTCACCAGGATTAGTTATCTTCTTGACTTCTCCTAGACCTTTTCCTTATTGGTTGGCCCAACCTCCTTAAAGAAACACATCCAAACCACTCTCCAAACACCATTATGTTCATCATTTCATGCTTTTGCATTCAAGCATATCATCTTTATAGAGTCTCCTTCAACTTTGTTAAGTGGGTTTTCGTCATTTGGCACTAGAGCTTTGAGTCTTCTCTCAAGAACCATGGCTCATGATAACTATAGGGTGGAACCTTGATCCTGATGCCAAATGATGGAAACCCACTTCACGAAAGTTGAATTATACTCCATAGAGATGATGTGCTAGGATGCGAAAGCTAGGATGCGAAAGCTTGGAATGATGAATGAGAATGTGTTTGAAGAGTGAGATTGGTGTGTTTCTTGAAGGAGGTTAACCCAACCCTCAAGGAAAAGGTCTAGGAGAAGTCAAGAAGACAAACTATCCTAGTGAACTCAAAAGGGAGAGTCACAAATTTGGCAAAATTTCTCTAGATTTATTTCAAGTTGTCTTTACAATGCTTTGGCATTCCTATTTATAGATTTTAGGAGTTAACCCAAGTGTCAAAAGAAGAAAGAAAGATACAAAGAATCTAAAACTGAAAAAGGCTCTAGAGCTTTCAAGTGGCTAGTTAGCTATCAAATGCATGCATATTTCTTAGCTTCTTGTGTAAGCTAAATGATGCATGTGCTAAGGTTACTTAAGAACCAAATTAGCGCAAATGATACCTCAGTTCATTGTTCATCACCTGGTCACTCAAGAAATAAGTTAAAAAGCCAAAATTGCACTCTTGCATAACACACTCTGATTTAATCGATTCTAGTACTTACATAATCGACTAAATAAGAGGTTTTTACACTAAAATGACCATAATACAAGCCCAAAAGAAATATATGCTTTGCCCAAATATGAAGCCTAAAGAAAATACTAATTTGCATTTTTACAGTGCGAAGAGAAGAAAAGGAGAAAGCTAATAAAGAATTCTCCACAAAAGAGGAGTTCTTTGAAGTCATTCCACTTCTTCCATTCTCCTAGCCATGGCCCTAGTCAAAGGCCCAATGTGACTCCTTCTAGATGGTCCTCCATTAGGACACGACTGTCGACAACTTTGAAATTGTTCAATTTTAAAGCAAGAAATGGATGGAGGGTTAAAAGTTTCATAGAATTGTGGGAGTTGTTAAAGGAGATGCTTCCAAAAAATAATACGTTACCTAATCGTAACTACAAGGCGAAGAAAATTCTATGTCCAATGGGTTTGGAGTACAAGAAGATACATAAATGCCTTAATGATGGTGTATTGTACAAAGACGAGTTTGTTGCATTGAAGGCGTGTCTAACGTGTGAGTTATCACAATTTAAAAACAAATTTGGTGGAAATAATTTTGATGAAGAAACAAATGGTCCCCCTGTTAACATGTTATGGTACCTTCCCATATAACCTAGGTTTAAACGATTGTTTGCCATTAAAGAAGATGCAAAGAATCTGACATGGCATGCAAATGGAAGAAAGTGTGACAATATTCTTCGACACCCAACTGATTCTCTACAATGGAAGAAGATTAATGTAATATTTCCAGGTACAAAGTCAATAAACATGAGACTTGGACTTGAATCTCATGAGCTAGTAGATCCACCTACTTGGTACAAGTTCTAAAAGATCGCTCAGACTAGATCTGATGGGCAAATGAGTTCACAATTAACTCAAGTCATAGATGAAAGAATTGTAAGTACAAATCCTAAACCCAAAATCAATTTTTATTATAAATATGTTTATAATTAAACTTGAATATGTGATTGTAGGATTCCCTAGTTAAGCAAGCAACTCAAGTCGTGTACGCGACACTGCTAGGTCTAAGGATGTCAACGGGGCGGGTATGGTACGAGTAGTACCACCCTCGTTACGAGTAGTACCACCCTCGTACCCTACCCACTAGATAAATATTTGCCATGTACATGTCCCCATATCCATGCAGGTATCCATTATGTGAGTACCCACATATATTTTTAATATCCACAGATATACACGGGTATTTATAAAACAAATTCTAAAAATATTTAACAACATATCTTAACCATAAATTCAAATGAAATACAATAAATCACCATCATAAATTTTAAACAAAGTTCAAATAACCCATTTAAATAGTGTTGAATGATAGTTTACAAAGAAAAGGAGATTTATTTTAAAATCAATTGATAAAAATAACCCATTCAAAATCAATGTGTTAATATTTTAATCATGTTTTCTTTTCTAATTTAAATTGGAGTTCAACGGGTATGAGTATCTACGGGTACGGATGTTATGGTACTCGTACCCACCCTATTAACATGTGGGTATAAAACAAAATACTCGTACCCATTACCCACGGATATCCATTTATAATACTCATTTCTTACCTGTTGCGGGTTTTATCCGTGAATACCCATAGGTATGAATTTTGTTTACATCCCTAGCTAGGTCGTGAGGACTTCGAGGTTACTTTAGTCCACCACAACGGACTAGTGAATCATTAAGTCGGGATTCCATGAGGAAGGTGAAGATGCAGTTTAAAGAAAAGTTACAGCAAATGAAGGCATCTCTAAAAGAGGAGTTTGAAGAAAAACTCATGTCCATAACCAAGAATAAACAATCGAATGAAGCGGAAGTAGAGGCATATCCTAATAGGTATATAGTCACCATAAAAAGGCTTTTGTTCTATTGTGGATCATGTTGAACATGTAATTTAGTATGAGTTATATTCTGACGAAGATTCTCTATGTTTGGTCGCCCTAAGAGGAATAATGGAAGGCGACACAACCATTTATGGTGTTCCTCTACAACCAGACTAGGCACTATGATTGTTGATGAGGTTAGAGATTTCCATGCTAGATTGCCTTTGCCAACTTCAAATATTCAATTTGTTGGAGAGGCCTTAGGCATATTTGTTGTTTGGCCTAAAAGACTAACCATGTCATTTGTTGCATAAAAACAGGTAGTACATTGTCTTTCAAATACTTTTCTTTTATAATTTTATAAATACATTAGCTAATATTTTGCATATATTTATTTCAGGTCCATCGTCATCAAAAGAAGTTGTGTGACCCTATTATTGATGAAGATAAGGAAATGGCAGAAGCAGGGGATGATCCACTTACAAAACCTGTAGACATATTGCCTAAGATAAGGAGAAGACCAATAGGCATACAATGGGACTTTTGAGTATTTGAGCTCGAATGTCATGTCCCATTTATATTGTCATTTTCTGGTACATTGAAGGTGTATGATGGAGACAAGATGTTAAACATTTTTGTCATCCATCTGTAGTGCATGTAAGTATTAATGTGTCTTATATATTTATTATATTAAAATTACTGCATTTAACATATAATTCATTATTTTAGGTATATGGACGCAATGAGTGTGGACTTGGTCCGGTCATAGGTGTATGGATTTTATGAACCCTAAACCATTAAAAAATCTAGAAACACAAGGCTCGGGCCACAAAATATATAACGGATTGGACTACCACCTAACAAAGGCGTATTTACTTGGCTCTATATATTGAAGGGTTAATATTACTTAGTGAGCTTTTTTTTCAAGTTATGGTAATTGTTGAACTAACCATTTCTCCTTCATTGTAGGTCTCATTGGCAATTAATAGTCGTAATTCCTGAAAAGTCCCTAATTGTTTGGTTTTGTTCCATTAATAAGAAACACAACTCCGATATAAAGAACTTTTTATAAGGGTAATGTTACAAATTTCATAACATCCAATTAGTATATAGCAATTATGACTAATGTGTTTTCAATTTAACTAGAGTTGAGGCAGCAACAAACTAATTATTGCATAAAGATCAAGAAATGTTCAAATTATAACTCCTAAGGTTAGGAATCACCCCTTAAATTAATTATTTTGTGTAGAATGATATCAATTTTTCCTTTTGTTATTTTAGTGTAATAGGCAAAATAGTTCTTTCGAATGAGGGTATTATGTCATGCATTTGATGAAAACTATCATTAGGGTAAACATCATTGAAAACTGGACAAAGGTATTTAAACACTTATAACTTGTTCATGAATTGTATGGTTTTTTGGAACTCTATACATGCTAACATTGTATCATTATTTTAGGACTTTGATGATGCCTACCCAATATCATAGAATGACACATTGGAAATAAAAAGAGAGTGGGCAAGTTATCTCTTCAAACATTTAGAAGAAGATTATGTTTTGAGTAATTTTTTCCTTTTAGTAATATTTTTTATTCATTATATATTTACTTTTACTTTGTTAAATGTACTATAAATTTTATATGAGAAATATATATGTTGTTATGAAAAATTATTGGGGCTAAAATAGGGGAATATAAAACTTATGTTTTTTACCCCTTTACGTCAGATGTAAATTCATATCTGTTATGTGAACACCAGATGTAAATTTATATATATTATTTTGACAAGCATAAATAGACGTAAAAAACTAAAAATACTAGACGTAAAGAGTCTTTCCTGTATTAGTGTTAGGTATTTTATGCATATTCTATACAAATATTCAAAGGCGAGGCTTAGAGATCGTATTCAATTTATAAAATCCTCGATTTATATAAACCCATTTATCTACCATGTTATCTCTATGGTTATCTTAAAAGTTATTAATTGACAATGAATAACAACATTTTCTTGTATAGCTAAAGCTCACTCATATACTAATCAAACAATTCAGGCTTAACTAATCAAATGATATCACAAAACAACTAGATTAGACAAAACCTCATATTTTAACGTTTATAGTTTACTTAATTGTTTTGATTATTGATTATTGGATTACTTAAATATATCAAGTCTCAACTTTTAAATCATTTATGAAAGTTATACTATAAGTAATAAATAAATGACTGTTTAAGTTTTTTTGAAGAGTCATCTTTAAATTAAAAAATAATATGCGAATGGATGAATTATATTTCTAAATCATATTTTAAAACACCACTTTGTAGTTATAATTTTTTAAAGTAACGTTATTATTGAAGTCGTATTTTAATTCATCACTTTAACTTAGAAGACTTAAATTAAGACACAATACTTTTTTAAACTAGTTTTTCTAATGAATACATTTATTTAAATAAATAAGTAAAATTCTGTTTTGAAAATACAATTCAGCCATTTTTTTAAATAGTATAATTTTATAAAAGATTTTTTATTTTATTATTTAAAAAATTACCTCTATAATTATTTTGGATGAAGTAATTGAAATATATTATATTTCAATTTTTTTGGATAAAACAATTTAATTTATATTTTACGACGAACTCAACTCTACCTATAAGTCTAAATTAACTTAGATCAACCTTTAATTTGAGCCGACTCAACTTGAACTTCGGTCCAGGTCGACTTGACTCAACTTTTAACTTGGGCCGATTTGTCTCAACCTGTGACACGGGCCGACTAGGCTCAACCTTTGGCCTAAAGCGACTCGGTTCGAAGTCATCTCATCTTGACCTTTGACTTGCTCCAACTTGCTTCGACCTTTGGGTTGGGTTGAATCGGGTCGACCTTCGACTCAATTTGACTCACCTTGACTTTCAATCCGAATCGACTAGTCTCGACCTTTGGTATAGACTGACTAGACTCAACCTTCGACTGACCAACTCGGCTCGACTTGCTGCCCAAGCCGACCTAGCTCGACCTTCAGCCTGAGCCAACTCGGCTTAGAGCCATCTCGTCTCGACCTTCGGCCATGACCGACTAGGCTTGAGTTGGGGTCGGGTCGACTTGTCACAACCTTGGTCTTTGGCTCGACTCGACCTTCGTCTCGAGCCGGCTCGACATGACATTTGTCCCAAGCTGACTCGGCACAACTTTAATCTCAGACCACCCTGACTCGACCTTTGTCTTAGGCTGACCCGACATGACCTTCGGCCCAAACAGCCCCTGCTTATGCTTTGGCCTGATCTGACCCAACTCTACCGTCAACCTGCCCGACCCGACCCGTGTCGACCAACAACTTGAACCGACTTGTCTCGATCTTCCGCCCGACTAACTTGACTTTTTAGATATGTGAGCTTTTTATGTTCTAACCAATGAACAATTCCACAACTTGGAGAATTTCAATTTTTTTCATTTTTGAGTGAATTTGAAATTCTACTATTTTAGTTATTTGAAATATCTTTTTAAAATTTCTCAATTTCATTTTTTTTTTAAATTTTCTCATCCGAATATTTTATTTTTCTTAAAAAAATTTAATTTTTTAAATAAATGAATTACTCTCTCAAATCATCTTATTCAAATACATTACTAAAATACACCACTAATTTTTTAATGAATTTATGGTCCCCAGTTATCATCAAAATTTATTGTGGACGGGAACATTGACATTTGTTTATTGAGAGACATAGAACACGGGCACACGGTAATTAAATTATAATTCCAACCTTTTTCTTGTTTTTTTTTTTTACCTAAAGCATCACCTAACACATCACGTGGTCAACGCGTGCGTATTAAAAAATTCATAAAATTGCTATGCAAGCAATAAATAAGCAATATTCCGAAAGAGAAAAAATGGGAATAAACCTTGACTACGTATAAGTTAATGTGACGATGGTTAAGTCATGAATGTTTATAAATCCTCTTATTGCATTAATATGTCTAGACATGAAGATATTATAGATTCATTGAAGATAAGTTCAGATGTAATTTAATTTATTGCAATCTATATTTTAATAAAAATATTTTTGGTGTTAAAATAAATCTTATTTATTTTATATATCATCCATTTTAATATTTTATTTAATGTAATAATTCATACTTCAATTCTTAATATTATGTTCACATATAATATTTTATCGTGAATGAAAATAAAATACTTTAGTAGTAAAGTAGAAAAAGAAAAAGATAGAAATTATAAGTTTAACTTTCTACTTGTATTAAAAGAAGTTCTGACTTGAACTCTTATATTAATAAAATATTAACAATTAACACTTAAGTGATAAAAAAGAATTTAACTTAAATTAGTTTCATATATTTATGAATATTTAAATCCAATTTGAGTTTAACTACTTAGCAGCATTATAAAGAGTGCGGTAATTAAAGTAACTATCTAATTTGGTTTTGTAAAAATCTTTAAAATCAATGAGAAATAAGAGAAAAGATTGAAAATAAGAAAGTTTAAGACTAAATTTTGTGATAATAGGTATATTAACCTTTTCATATGTAACACCCCATTTAATTTAATAAGCGAAACAAAAGGAAGCGTCACATAAAAATAATATAATAGCGCAGTCCTGGAGTTTAAAACTTAACTCCTTACAACCTAAGGCACACCATGATACCCAAAAGAAAACTAGTTAAAGAGTTTAACATAATGTATATAAATCCAAGGATGGACAGGTACATGAGTCATAGCCCTAAGGAAAAGCCCATCAAGAAGAAATAAAGTCCAACCCATGTAGACTATGCAGCGGAACCTCCATCACCCTGGTTATTTCGGGGAGTTCTCACCTCTGCTCTCATCAACAAGTTGATGATCATTGCAAGAGAAAAGACCATACCATAGAACATACAACAACAAATAGTAGGGTAAGCTAGAGTAGAAATCAATTTATCATACAGTCACATACTATCACCCAATTCAAGCAGTATTTGTAAATCACCCGACATGTTATGACTTTCTCAAGCAATACACTAGACCCTGACTCGACTCATCCGGATACATATAACCTGGTCGAATTCAGCGGATGCTTGCACTTGTGCTCACCCCCGAGCTATGTGTTACAAGTGTTACAATGAATCAATTCCCTCACACACAATGTTAGCCCTTAATGAGTTTCAGGCCTCCTGCTACTCTCACCACAGGAATCAGTCCACTCTAAGTGAGGCAAACTGACTCCTTAGAGCGTCAGGATGCAATCCTTACCTTGAATCCTTACCAAGTTATATAGATGAGGCACCACCATGGACACCCACTAATAGGGGCCATGGAATTACGTCCCGACCACTGAAGAACGACCTTGAGATCCCACCTAGAGATCTCAAGGATTTATGCACTGACTATCGACCAAACATGTTCATTCAATCAAGAAAGACCTATCATGCATATATGTATTTACACTATATCAATCTTTATAGCCAATCCTTTTCGCGTTCCAGCTCAATCAATACCAATTCATGTTTCATACTTCATTCGTGAATATACCATTCCAACTCATCTCGTTATCATGTCACTTTAATACCAACCTCCTCATTCAGATCACATGCTAAGTTCATGCCAAACCCATCATTCCAATTCATGAATCACATCACTCATGAATATTTATTTGTCTCATGCATTTAACACAATAATCAAATCCAAGCAAGCATTAATCATTCCAGATCCAGGGAAACAACCACACATCGCACTACCTCGCCCAGCTCCTCGCTCAGGCTGAAGGGTCTTGCTCAGGCGAGAAGCTCTCGCTCAGGCGAGCCCCCTTCGCCTAGGTGAGGGCTCGAAAAGTGAACAATAGCCTCACGCGGGATCTCGCTTAGGCGAGACCCCTCTCACTTGGGCGAGATGCTCGCTCGTTCAGGAGCAACGTGGTTCGCTTGAGCGACTGCTCGCGTGAAGCAGCTTGGGCGAGCCTCTGTTGATCTCGCCTAGGCGAGACATGCTCGCTTGGGCGAGAAAACCAGTGCTCACCACTGTTCTCTCGTGCACAAACACTCAACAGGTCGCCAATGGCTCAAAATTATCATACACAGGTTCGCATCAACACACCAAACATATTAAAACGGTAAAACAATAGCACAAGCAGCATAACTTAAAGAAAAGGCGAACCCTAGCTTCCCATACCTGAAAAAACAAGCTAGCGGAACACTCTAACCTGCACACAGTGAGCACAATTGTTCTAAGGATGGCCAAAGAGCTGAAACGAACGGTAAAACAGGAAAATGGATGAGTTATTACCAAACCCTAACGGTAAACAATGGACATAGGCCCAGAAAAGGGGAATCATGAGCTGAGGAGTGACTTACGTGGAGCAGAAACTTGACTTGAGCTAGTTCGAGGAAGGTTGACGACTAACCCTAGCAGAGAGTGGAGACTGCTCAAAAGGAGGTAAGGAGACATGTTTATGGAAAGTGAGTGAAAGGGTGGAATTATGACAGATTAGGGTCTGAACATCCAATGGGTCATCCCTTAAACCCATTACATCATGACAACCCTTTTAATTTAGGGCAAAAAAAGAATACGAATTTAATGGACCTTACATTCCTCTATTAATAAAATATTAACAATTAACACTTAACTGATAAAAAAGAATTTAACTTAAATTAGTTTCATATATTTATGAATATTTAAATCCAATTTGAGTTTAACTACTTAGTAGCATTATAAGGAGTGCGGTAATTAAAGTAACTCTATCTAATTTGGTTTTGTAAAAATCTTTAAAATCAATGAAAAATAAGAGAAAAGATTGAAAATAAGAGAGTTTAAGACTAAATTTTGTGATAATAGGTATATTAACCTTTTCATACATATTTATAGAAAAATGACATAAAAAATAAATTATATTTTATGTAACAAAATTACCATGTATATTTAATTTTAAAAGAAAATCTTTTTCAATTAACTTATTTAAAAATTAAGATGCATTTACTTTTGTTCATGAAAGAGAAGTTAATGTATATTCTGCTTCTGATTCCCTTATGGAAATATTTATCAAAACACATACGAATACAACTTGATTTTAAACGAAATTTAATAAGCTTATATATTAAGAAAAAAAAACTTCACAGTGTATTTTGATTCGATTCATGTACTTTATGTATGATTTGTATTTGATAAATATAAATATATATTTACAACTTGGAAATATTTTTTTAATGTTATTTATTTTAAAATATATTTCATAAATAGTTCTTAATTCTAATTTTATATTTTAATATTTTAAATTCATTCATTTATTTACATAACATTAAATAAATCTTATATCATTAGGTTAAATGTTGATGGAATCATATTTAACTTCAAATAAATAATCAAATGAAAATATAAAAAGTACCCAAAAACAAATTTTTTTAAATCAAGAGTGAAGACTATATGTTAAACAAACCATGAAGGGTGTTGGGTGTTGTGATTCGTCCATGCTGAAGCACCAAAACCAACGAAAATGACGAAAAACCCCCGCCCAGGATTCGTTTTTTATGCATTATCCTACAAGGTAATTCTGGTAATATGGCTGCGAAAATGGAGTAATTGAGGATTTTCGTGTTGGGAGTAACTATTTAAGGCGTGGAATGAGAAGGGTTGTTTCTGAAACCGGGATATTTCTTTCTGGATTCCAAATCCTCCACAAGTTCAAACTTTGAACCCTCCATGAGAACGTTCACAACGACCTAGGACAAGGAGGTGGAGGATTCACAGCATCATTAGATAAAAATATAACAGAAGGGGGGAAAAACTGGAATCGCCATCAGTTTTTGAGTCCACTGATTTTTTTTTTCTTCTGAATCTGTAAGTACCACCCGCTTTTATATTGATTATTCTGTTTCTCACTATGGATTTTCAGTCACCCCTTCATTATTCTCTTAATGGGTGGGAAAAGTCCTTTTTTTTTGCATTAAATTAGTCATAGTGGTTTTTTTTTTTTAAATTGTTATTTTTTTTAAATGAATTGTATTTGTGTTTGCATGTAGTGGTGTTGTTGATCAGGAACCGTAATGCTAATCAGTGGGAAGAGACAAGAGTAGGAGGAATAACTTATGTAAGACGTTGGGGTTACATTTTGAGGTCTGTTTTGGTTTTTGACCACTCTCTTTCTCTGAGAAAGAGAACAAAAAAATGAATGTGGTTGGAAAAGTTGGAAGCTTGATATCTCAAGGTGTGTACTCAGTCGCAACCCCTTTTCACCCCTTTGGTGGAGCTGTTGATGTGATTGTTGTTCAGCAACAAGATGGGACATTTCGGAGTACGCCTTGGTATGTTCGATTTGGTAAATTTCAGGGTGTTCTCAAAGGTGCGGAAAAGTATGTTAAGATAAATGTTAATGGTGTTGAGGCCAATTTTCATATGTGTCTTGACAACTCAGGGGAGGCTTATTTCTTGAAGGAGGTGGATGATGATAAAGTGATAGATTCAATTGAGGTTGTTCAAGATTCCATTGACAAAAAGAATGGCTTTTTGGGTAATGTTCATAGACTTGATCATAGCATCTCGGATTCTGGGGTTCTGAAGTTGAAAGATGAGTGTGATTCCTCAGTTGTGCGTGCGTCTCAAATTCAAAGGTCGGAATCTGATATTGATAGGAGATTTTATGAATTCCCAGATGATCGATCTTCTTTAGAAGATTCAGTTGAGTTGTCAGAATACGACTCTAATTACGGGAGCTTAGAGGGAGACAATTTTGCAGAGTCACAGGGTGCACATCCAGAGATGGTCTTGGTGAGTGTTGATGGTCATATATTAATGGCCCCTATCTCAGAAACAGAGACTCAGGAAAATGTGCAATTAAAAACTCCTCAATTTCATCTGGGACCAGGTGAAGAGACTGACTTATGTGAAGGCAATGGAGAGATTGGTGAAAATGCTTGGGCTACTGATTATATTAGTCAGCGTGACGCTCAAACAACTGATGTCGATCCTAGATGTTGTAACATTAATGGTGACGATAATACTTTTAAGCTCTCACACGAAGTTTGTCAAAGAGAGGAGGTACATATTAGTCAGACACAGGAATCCTTAGAGATTAAAAATCCGGAAGATCGGGTGAAAACTGATTCAGAAGTGGCTGCATCTGGTATCAATAGGGAGAGTGTTTTCAAAAGCTGTTTGGAGCTGCACCATTTCGGTCAGCAGGCTGGAAATGCTGCTGATTTACAAGATACAGGTTCTCCATTGGGGATTCAAAATTCAGCAGATCAATCTAATGGAAGTTGTTTTGTAGTTAATGAAGATGAACAAGGGAGGATTGTGCAACCTAGAAGCGGCGATGATTTATCACCTCCTGGTTATTCCATTTCTTCTAATGGCTATGGATATCCAAAATCAGAATTGGAAATTCAAGAGGTTGAGAAAAATGCATCTGGAGAAGTTGAAACTGATCCTGGCTATCGTTCAATTATTACTGAAACAGAACAGAATAATGAACATGTTGTCAAGTCAGTGTCAAATAATTCGGTAGATGAGAGTCAACAAGCCCCTTCACTCAAAGATGTCAGGGCTACATGTGAGGTAGTGGAACCTCAAACAGAAACTTCAAATAAAGGGGACCAAAGCCACTTGGGTTTGGGTAAGATCAGTGCAGCAAATGGCTTGCACTTGGATTCTTCAATTATTTATTTAATATTAATGCACTGTTTATTTATTCTCATTTAACTATTAATTTGAAGGATTTGAGATTTCACTTTGTGGCCATGAACTTAAGCTGGGCATGGGTTCAGTGGCTGCTGCTGAAGTGTTTGAAGCGCATCGCATATCTTCAGTTGACTTCACAAGTTCTGCTCCTTCAATAATTAAAAATCCAAATCTTGTTATCAAGTTTAAAGAGAGGTACATGACGTGGGAAAAGGCTTCTCCTCTTGTTCTTGGAATGGCTGTTTATGGTTTAGATTTACCTGTTGAGCCCAAAGATACGGTTCCTGTGGAACAGGATCAAGCATTGAAGTCTAGGGATAATGATCTAGGATCATCTTCAGCTGGGCGCAGATGGAGACTGTGGCCTATTCCTTTCCGAAAGGTCAAAACATTTGACCATACTAATAGCAATACATCAAATGAGGAGGTGTTTCTTGATTCTGAGTCTGGATCTTTTGCAGACCAAACTACTCCAACATCCAGTTCCCAGGGGTCTCCTGGAAAGCAATTTCTAAGAACAAATGTTCCCACTAATGAGCAGATAGCATCCTTAAACCTCAAAGATGGTCAAAATTTGGTAACATTCAGTTTCTCTACAAGGGTTCTCGGTACACAACAGGTTGACATTTTTTCACTAACTTCTGAACATTCATTTATTGACATTTTTTGTTTAAGAGAGAAGTTTTAATTGCATTACAGGTTGATGCTCATATCTATTTATGGAAGTGGAATGCAAGAATTGTTATTTCAGACGTTGATGGGACTATTACCAAGTAAGGCTGCTAATAATGCTTTTTAGGCTACAAGTATTGTTTTAACTTGACCTGACATAGACGCTACTTCAATATTGTTATTTTTCTCTACAACTCTGTAATTCTGTTTGGATTAAATTAGATGTAGATGAAATCCATGTGTGTCCATAATGCAAACTTTGGTAATTGTTGATGCTATTTAGACTGTTACAAAGTGAAAGGCAATGGAGAAGCAGGGGGCAGGATCTGCTTTGAAGTGTGAAATTTCATATTTTTAGTTGTTCCTCGTCTTGGAGTCGGCCTTTCTATAAGCTTATGGTGCATTAAATGACTTTTAGTCTGAAGCATCTGTCATTAGCTTGTGCAAATACTATGTAAAATTCTGTAGCTGATCCTTTGACTAAACCTTGTAGAGAATTGTCTTCGTTTTTTTACCTTTTGAGATTGTCACCCTGTGATGGTAGTGTTAGAAACTGCATCATATACAAAAAGGGTAGATAGAGAGAGAAAGAAATTATGCTTACTGATGAATCCTTATCTGGGACAATGACTTTAAGGAGAAGATAAAATCTGAATGGGTAGCTGGTTAGTTACACTTTTTACAAAGCCTCATTAACTGGGGGACTGCACAATAATTGGGCCTAACTCTATTTCTCCTATGGTACTGCTTCTTAATACGAGCCTTACTGATTGCACAACATTCAATATATTTTTAAGAAACTTTTATCCATACCCAACTTGTCTTTGTTATTATAGATTAGGGCTGTGCAAAAAAAAGTTAAAATAAACCTAACCACTCTTGAAAATTGCAGACAGTACACATAGTATTTAAGCCTAACTAGTTCAATTCTTTACAAATGGTTTTGTTATCCAGTTTTAAAAACTGATTATAAATAAAACTAATTCTAAATCAGCTTTGGACCATTTTAGAAAATAAGTTTTGGTTTTAAGAACTGGTTTGGAATTAAAAGCCAGTTTTGAACCAAATTCAGTTTTGTTCATAAACTGTTTAAATAATTTGAATCTGGTTTGGTCAAAAGCCAAACTATTTTTGAAAAATAGAGTGGTTTGATTTAAAATCCAATCTACATACTCTGTTTTAAGTTGAATTTGGTTTTCGTTTTATGTACAAAACCATGTACACCCCTGGGCTATAATGTTCATTCATGACAAAATGATGTTAAACACGATTGCATTTACTCTTACAATTAGACAAACTGTCTGAATACAGAGGGAAATATATGTCAGTTACACTATTATTTCAGAACCACAATAAAAAAGGCTTGTATTTTCTTTCCTTTTAGGTCTGATGTTTTGGGGCAGTTCATGCCTTTAGTTGGCAAAGATTGGACGCAATCTGGAGTAGCCAGGCTTTTCTGTGCCATTAAGGTATGTATATTTTTTTTACTTGTACAGATCTAACATATGTTCATTTCAATTCGGGTAGGATTGTTATGGCAAAAATTTAAAGAGGTAAATGGATACAGATCTTCATAGATATTTATGTAAGAAGATTATTGTACAGTGGAATGTGTAATTAAATTTCAAATTCTTGTTTCTAGTTGTTCATTATGTGTCTCTTAACATAGATGTGTACATTATTCCTAAATTTGGCTTGAGTTTGTACAACTGATGAGAGACTCTTATTAGAGACAGAAAACAAAATTCAGTTGCTAGGCCTAGGTGACTTCTATTTACCTCTTGGGTATTCTATTTTAAGGATGAATTGAACTGTGGCCTAGAAATTCTTATTGCATCTGCAGTGATTTAAAGTAAACTCTCTTTGGTTAGATTTGTTTTATAGATCTTATGTAAATGTAAATATCTCATAAATTTATGGGTTTATAGAAGGAACTAAACCTTCCTCCTTTTAGCCAGGACTTGATATTGCTCGGCAAATGAGGCTGAGTCCTGGTCAAATATCTTTTTTCAATCAGTAAACATAGTCTATAAGAAGGCTGGTGACTAGTGTGACTATCTACTTTCATTACCTGTTGTAAATAGCGGTTTATTGGGATAAAAGTATCTTTAGGTTCTCCATATTGAATAAGATAAAATATCTTTAGAATCTTCCTATTTTTTCTGCATATTTTGTTTCTTTATTTTAAATAGATTAATTTTTACATTTAGAGAAGCTGAGAATGTAATTGGTGTTAGTGTTATAAACAAAATTGTTTTTGTTTTCCTGTGTACTTCAAATTTACCGTACATCGTTGACTTTATTTTACTGTTTCATTTTGCATTTCATAAATATTATTATTAATAATTGAAGATTACATAGCTACGAATGTTTAGTTTATCTAAATTTGTATCAAGGATCATTAATATAACACCACATGATTCAGTGATTGGATGTTTTAGTTTTATTTCTACGAAAATTATTAAATTGAGTAAGTGTACTGGACTTACTCTTGGATTAACCCTTTCCTTTATTATTATTATTATGATTATGCAATTTAGGACTAGGATCCCATATGTTATAGGAGAAGAAAATAAGATAAATTGAATAAAATTTATACAATTTAAAATCAACTTATCCATCTCAAACTTTTGAATAACACTTTCATCTAACTCCTCTAAAGGTAGAGGCGTGTAAGTTAATTTTCATTTATGGGAAAAGCTTGTTTCATTTTACTTTTGTATTTTTTTATCGTACAAGTGCTTTTTTATATGTTTATCCTAATTGCCCCAAATTTCTGCTTGCCTTTCTTTCCATTGGAATGAAAATGTAAACAAATTTAATGGTTATCAACATAACTTTGCGATCTGTCTAATGTAAAATGCAGTCTAGCAAGCATGGTGTTATGGTGAAGCCTATTGTCTTGCCGATTTATATATCTAGGAGATTAATTTCTAAATACTTTATCTGTATTTTATGTCAGGAAAATGGATACCAGCTACTTTTTCTGAGTGCCCGTGCCATTGTCCAGGCATATCTAACTAGAAATTTCTTGTTCAACTTGAAACAGGTATTTAAAGTTATCCTGTGCTTTTTAAGTATTTGTATCAACATATGATTTGTTTTTTCAACGTTAAGATTATGTTGCATCAACTACCTTATTAGTATTGTGGAGGAGTATCAGTCTTGATTTAATATCCACTAGACATTACTTAGCTGCATATTTGGCTACTCGATTAAGATACAAGGTTGCCACAGAAAAAAGTGGCATTAAGGTACCATGAGATTTAAAAATGATGTTGCCGAGGTGTGCTAAAATATGTATATTTGAAGGAATTTGCATTAGAAAAAGAAGATAGCAGTAAACTCTTATTTGTGGTAAAGCAGAATGTTTACACTTCTTGTGATTATCACTTTTTCACCCTGTCAAACACAAAACATTAAATAACATTATGATTAGGAAGTTGGATCATGTATCTGGTCTGAACCAGAAAGATATATTTCTGACCTGTCTCATATCAAGAGGGCTGATCCCTTTTTTGGCAATTATGTTATCATTTTCTTACACCTCTTCATGTCTCTGTATGTTAGGGAGACGAAAGAGTGAGTAAATATTTCCATATTATACTCTCTTTTTATTATTATATTTGTTCATTTTTGTCCTGAAATAGAATTTTGGTTAATTCTTGACGAGGACATGGTCATTGTAATAATAATTGCGTGTGTGCAGGATGGAAAAACCTTACCAAATGGACCTGTTGTTATCTCACCTGATGGATTATTTCCCTCACTTTACCGAGAAGGTGGGTACATTTCTAACCAGAGATTAGTTGTGATGGATGCTACAATTTTGTTTATGCAGTTTGGTTGTTAGCTATGTAATAAAGATTTCATTTTCGACATCTTGTGTTTTTTGTTTGATAATTCTGTCTTTACGAAGTCATGTATGCTGCTGTGAATTTCATGTAATTTTAGTGTTTTTTTGTGAAACGGTTCGGTTTTCTGTAATCACAGAAATAAAAGAGCGTTATTCGTCCCTGAGTTTACTGGATAGAAGAAAAACTTGTACGCAAAGGAGTCTACTCCTTTCACACTGGAAATTGTCCAGTTTTTTACTACTCAGAAAAATCCTCCTTTCCTTTCTAACAGAGGCCTAATTCCTATTTTTACTTCTCTTCCTAGAATACACTTTTAAAGTCCTATTTGTATCTTGTCTATCAGAAACACCCAAAATTAACTCATCCCGCTGACATACATTTTGATGTAAAATCTGTATTGAGATAATCTGTACGCATTCCAATTATATTCAACTTTACAAAATCAAGTCTACTCAATTTTGCCACAAACAAGCTCGTAGTTCTTTTGTCACCCAAAAAAGGGATTATATTGTCTGTTATAATTGCAAAAACAGGACACAGGATCTGGAGCATGAAATTCTGAAAATTGAACATTTTTCTGAGTTGTTTTAAGATTTATGAACTCTGATAAACTGAAGTGACTGCATATACCTTGCGCTCGGACTTATCTATTGATGAATGACATAATTCTTAAACATACCCAATCTCCTTTGCTTTAGCATTTGTGGGAACAATTGACAACCTGCTATTCATTTTTGTTATTCCTTGGAGTTGAATAATTTATGTTACTGATCTGTGTTGCACCACTGTAATCTCTTTAGTATTATTATTATTATTATTTCTTTTTATATGCTTATTATGAGTTGTCCCTGTTTTCCTTGGAGATGGATTTTTGTGTCTGACGTTATGTTGCTTGTTTACTGATGAAAGTGATACGAAGGGCACCACATGAATTCAAGATTGCTTGTTTAGAGGTAAATGCCAGAACACAAAATCATGTATCTATGATGTATAACATGAAATGTTATTGGAAGGCATGTTCTTATCAACAATGTAATATATATATGATCTAAAACTGTTGTTTCGCAGGATATCAAAAAGCTTTTCCCTTCTGACTATAACCCATTCTACGCTGGATTTGGAAATAGAGATACAGATGAGCTCAGTTACAGAAAGATTGGCATCCCGAAGGGAAAAATATTTATTATTAACCCTAAGGTGTGTATGCTGGACTCATGTTTTGTAACAATCATAGTTACTTTAGTTTTTGTCAACCAACTAAAATGCCTATGAAAATAACAGGGTGAGGTAGCTATTAGTCACCGAATTGGTGCAAAGTCATATACATCATTACACACCCTTGTGAATGACATGTTTCCACCAACTTCTTTGGTCGAGCAGGTAACAAATCAGCTCCTACTTCCAGTTAGTTGAATAGAATCTAAACTTTGCTACTAATAAAATTGACTTTTGACTTCTGAAAAACCACAGGAGGACTACAACTCATGGAACTATTGGAAAACCCCATTGCCAGATTTAGATTAGTTCATTGCTTAAGATATTCAGTTCCTTTTGATAAGGATCCATTGGAATGGAAGTTGAAACATCCTAGATGTCAAGTGAAAACCAGAAATTCCTCCTACGCAAGACCATAATTGATCGGAGAGTATCCTTCTATACTTGTTTCATTGATGGTGATGACCATCTCTCCTTGCTGTTCATTTTGATCTGCATTAGATCCTGCTTCATTATAATCCTCAAATCAACAGAATTGTATAACATTTGGTTCAGTTGTTATGCTGTACTACACCTAGTTTACTTTTCAAGTTTCATTGGGGGTGATCAGGGAATAATGACATAGATGCTTACCGAAGAAGCTTCTCTAATTCAAATTGTGGATTGGGTGGATAAGTTTTCATGCCATGATATGGAGCTTCAAGTCTCAATTCTTAGCCTGATATTAATGTTTATCTTTAGCTAAGTACTGAGTTTGTATTCATGCCATGATACGGATCTTCAAGTCTTAAGTCTTAAACTGGTATTGATATTAATCTTTAGTTAAAAGATGAGTTTGTATTTCATGCCATAATATGGAGCTTCAAGTCAACCTGGTATGGTGTTTATCGTGAGTTAGTCTATCATGGAGAACGGATTCACTGACTAATTTTGAGGGAAAAGTATGTGACTTTAGTTCATTCTCATTTGTTTTTTATTATTATTTCTTTTTTTGAAAATTGAAGTGAGTCATTCAAGACATGAAAATGAATTAAAGTTGCTTAATTTTTTCTTCTAAAAAAGTCATCGAATCCATTCCCCTCTATCATGCATTCAAACATTAGAAAATCAATCGGAACTCCATTGGAGTGAAGTGCTGTAACAGTTATGACTTAGCTGGAAGATTATGAAAAACTTGGCTGTTCTCAATATTGTAATCCCAGAATGGACTACTCAATTCACTAATGATTTGTTTAACTTCAATCTTGTATCTTATTCTGATGACTCTTCTTCTGTGTTCTTTCATTTTTTAAACAATTCAACTTGGTTTTTATTTATTAAGTCACATCATTTTCTTCAAGACCAGAGAAAGATTTTATCAGAGTATGTAACCTATTTACGAAAGTTACATTTCCTACTTTTTTCTTATAAAATTTAAGTTTCTTAGTTATTTAAGAATTTATCTCTTAAATGTATAGTTCCAACCGTCTTCTCTTTTTAAGAAGAAAATCAATAAAAAGGATGTTGCGAAACGATGCTACTTGTGTTTTAGAATCTAAATTGTAAAATAGATATTAAAATGTCTGTTTCGAAAATTGAATTCTGGATTACAAGTACATTGCATTCCGCCACGTATAAACATTTTAAAAAATGTTTAAAATCTTATTTATGAAGAAATTTTACTTTCGCGGTATCATTTTTCGTAATAATTATTTTTCCTTGTACATTTGCACAATATTTCAATAACTAAGTGATATTGTCCAAAGAATAATACTGATAAATATAGTAATATGATTAAAAAAAAGGTTTTTCTTGCTTTCTTTAAATCGTAATTTTGTTCTAATTTTATAAGTAGAGACCATTAGGCTTTTTTTTTTAATTAATGATTTTTAATCCAATCTTTTTAAAAAATTAAATTTGAATTCACTGTTGGAGTTTTGATATCTTTCAATGATTTGTTTTTAAAATACACAGATATATTGATTTCAATCTTATAAATTACATTAAATCACTTTTTAATATACCACGATAAAATATATTTTAGAAACATAGCAAATGGACAACACCAATGATATACAAGGAACAATTTAAGTTATTAGTGTTGAATAAAAAATTTATAAGAACAACATCAGAAAAATCAACCAAGAAGCTAAGGTAATGAAAATTCCTTGAGTTTAAAGTACCGTTGCATTTGTAAGACTATAAAGTAACTAAATTTATTGTTTTTTCTTCTATATTAATAAAAAATAATACACAAAAAAGATTACGAGTTAAAAAAGTGGTGCTAAATATTAAAAAAATAGTTTATTATCAAATGACACAAGAGAAAATATCTTTTATTTATTTATTTATTAATGAAAGAAAAGATATGAAAAAAATGAGGACAGAAATTATGAACTGTCTAATTTCTTTTTAGTAACAAAAATAAATAATATGCATGAGAGAAGAATACAAAACATGAGAAATTAAAAAGACAATAAGAGAGAAAATAAAAAATATCTTAATAATTTTGTTTCTTTATATATTTGATTTTATCTTTTATTATTTATTAGGTTAAAATACTTCATTGGTTCATGTTTTTATTCAAAAATCTCAATTAGATCTTAAGATTTGTTTAAGTCTCAATTAGGTCCATACTTTTGAAAATACATAACAATTAGGTTCATTTCGTTAGAATGATAGTAACGGTGTTAAGGATGTGTCACGTGTCAACTCCTTTTTTTTTATTTTTTTTATTTTCTTTTTTTTTAAATTATTCATACCACATGTCACGTCAATATTGTGCCACGTGTCAAGTCAGTAAGGTGACACGTGTCAGGTCCTTGTCTGAATATCAATTTGGTCCATATATTTGTTATTTTGATTATATTTCAGTCCATTTTTTTTTTAATTTTCAATTTCATCCTCTCCAAATTGAAATCAAATTTAACTTTTATATAAATTTTATAGTGATATTTTTATTAAACATTTTAATAATATTAATTTTATGTAAATTTTTATTTTACATTAAACTTTACTTATATTTTGTTTTAAAATTTTAAAATATTTATTTAAACTTGTTACAAAATTGTTTTAAATAATTTATATACAAATGTTAGAGTTGGTTTAAAAATAACAACATTATAAATTTAAATATAAAATTTTAAAATAATTTTGTAAAAAATTATAAAAAATATATTTAAAATTTTAAAATAAATGGACTGAAATGTAATCAAAATAACAAATATATGGACCAAATTAAGATTCAGACAATGACTTGACACGTGTCACTTTACTGACTTGACACGTGTCACAATATTAACGTGACACGTGGCATGAGTAAATTTAAAAAAAAATAAAAATATTTAAAAATATTAAAAAAATTCAAAAATTCAAAAAAAAAATGAGGAGCTGACATGTGGCACATCCTTAACACCGTTACCATCATACTAACGGAATAAACCTAATTGTTACGCATTTTTAAAAATATGGACCTAATTGAGACTAAAAAAATCTTAAGACCTAATTGAGATTTTTGAACAAAAACGTGGACCAATGAAGTATTTTAGCCTATTTATTATTATACTTTATAAAATAAAAAAAATACTTAATTTAATTTCTATTAATTTTTAATATAATATTATTTAATTTAAAAGATAAATACAATTTAAAAAATTATATAGTTTAAAAAAAAATTAAATATAAAATAATGTAAAAAAAATTAAAAGAATTTGGGGAGAGGGGGCCGTGACCCCCACCTACCCCTTCTAACCTCCGTCACTGGTACTATGTGATTTTTCATACTCGATTTTTATTGTAATTTGATTATCATAGTATTTTTAGTAATTATGTCTCTCAACTTTTTATTAGATTATGATAAATTATTTTTTAGTCTTAAAATTATTTTTTAAAAGGTATATTGATGAAAAATAAAAGAATAAATTTATTTTTTAAAATTGATAGAGAAACTGCTAGAGAAGATGAAAACATGATAATATGATTGCTCATAGCATAATAATGAAATGAAAGCTTGTGAAGACTTTTTGATTCAAATACACGTTAATAAAATGGAAGATAAATATTTTACAGATAATATGGTTATTTACATCGAAAAAAGTTAAGTGAAAATTTTAATTATGATTCAATTACCATGAGTTCAAAAATATAAAAAAAACCATAGACATTTTTTTAGATATGTGTAATTTCTTTCATAGTTATAGATATACTAGATTATGTATTTATTTTTATTGAATTAATCACAGTAATATTAAATATATAAATTTTGAGTATATTATTTTTGACTCCTAAAAAATTTTTGTGAAGATCCGCCATTCGTAATGGAGGTTTATTTTGTTTTGTTTTTTATTTTAATATAACGGGAATAATAAGTTGGTGGTTATATATATATATATATATATATATATATATATATAATGTTTATATAGTTCGCGTTAGAGAGTACATCGGTCAGTATTTTGTGAAATAAATAAAGAAATAGTTTTAGATTGAAGAATTTTATTGATTATTATATATGTATGCATCGGGTTGTTTATGTGAAAAAGAATAGTGAGATGTGATGAGTATGTTTAGATGTTTAAAGTTGTGAAAAAAAGAATATATGAGTTCTACTTTTATCATAAAAGATATTCATGATGTGTGATAATTAGTATTATACTGCTTTAAGTATTAAAATTAAGCAATAGTTGATTGATTTTGAGATTTGAACTTGAAAGAATTTTTTAATAAGCTTTGGTTTTGACACCTTAAATCATTTTGATTTATTTTATTAATGCTTACATCGGATAATAATTTTTCATTTCGATGAACATTTTAGAAAGTGACTTTTGAAAAAAAAAATTGTGAATTTTCCTACTTATTATAATGATATATTTTGATAATTATATAAATTACAGGTAACATCTCGAAAGTGGTGTTACAAAAATATCTGGTTTTGCACCTCAACTATTACCCGAATGGAAGACCACCACCAACTTTTCACTCACAAAATTTGTATACATTTTACATACATAGGGCAATTTACATATATACTAACCAACTTTAGTCGCCCTCACCATCTGAGGTGCATCTACGGTACAACATTCCCAAGTTCACCCTGGCAAAACAACTTTTATGCTCAATATAACTAGTAACATGTCTATTTGGCGCAATAGTGGTTTATGGATCCTCGCGACCTTTCCCAAAACATGGCTTATCAGCAAAAACGTTTTCTTCTAATACTTGAAGTCTACATTGAAATTCAGTTATCTGCTTTTCATTAGCCTCGACTTGAATTTCACAAAGCCTTTGTTCTTCAAAAAGTTGTTCCCACTTCTTTTCAAATCAAGCATTAGATCTAACTCCAAGTTACTTAGCACTTGACAAAGCTTCGCGTATTTCATCTAATTGTTTTTGCTCTTCTGTGAAACATCGAGAATAGTTAAATGTTCAATAGCCCAAACTTAAAACACAAAATTCATAGTAATTAACATCAGTGCGTACACTTCAATAATTCCTGATAATAATCACAAAAAGTACTTGTACTTTACAAATGTTTTTCAGGTAAACTTAAATAGAATAAAATTTATGTTATAGCCGTCGTTGGTAGTTGGTATATTAGCCGTTTATAGTCGTTGGGTGATTAATGTAGTAACCGTTGAATAGTTAATACACTAACCGTTGGATAGTTAATATACTAGTTGTTTATAGCTGTTGAGAGTACAACAGACGAAAATTATAAGTCTATAAATTGTATTGTTGATGACATGAATAGAACAACAAAAAGTGAATAAATTTTTTCATCCAAGAATCTCTTTCTCCTAATAATGTCTACAACATTCATCAATAACCACGTACCTATAAAACAACCACACATTCAGCTAAGTATAACGTAGAATCATTTGTTTGCTAATGGAAGTTTGATGAACCCCTATTTAAAGAAATATCTATTAACCTATGAACAACAATCCCCAATTATACATGCCCTATTCATCTAAAACATCTTACAAACTAAAAGACACACTCGTAACGCTTTGTGAGTTTCTTGGAAAGTAAAACACTGAAAAAACAAGCTGAATGTAGAACCTACAGAAGTCATCCACATGCTTCTTTCTTTGATACTTATTTTTACTCAACTTTTTAAACATGCTTGCCACAATTATGTCCTTTCCCACAAACAACCCATTCACTAAACCCCCTTTATCGTTCTCTAAATTCATTAGCTTACCACTATAAACCATACTCAAACTGAAAAAACATCAAAATATGTAAATTCCACAAAAAAAATATGTTCCCTAATTCTAAAACTCTCCCATCTACCATCTAACTATCCCAACCAAGGACTTGAAATCAAAAGTTGTTGGATAAACTTAAATGTGGGTAGTTGAAAGTTGTTATAATTGTCTAGGAGGGTGCAAAAGGTTGAGAGTGGGTCTAGCATTAATTAAGCATGTAATAAAGTTAATTAATTGTGGGTTAGGTAGTGGTTATATTTAATGAATATAGTTGAAGGGTCATGTCCAGAGGCCTATAAAAGGACCATGTAGTGCTTCATTTCAAAATACAACAAATCTGAATACAAAGAATGTTTATCCAGAGAGACTTGTTTGTCAACAAATTGGTATCAGAGAGTTAAAGAGTTTGATCGAGATGGCCAGCTTAGCTAACAACATGCCCCTGCCGAAGTTATCAAAAGGTGTCGGCTATGATAACTGGAGCCTGCAGATGAAGGCTCTCCTTGGTTCCCAAGAAGTATAGGAGGTGGTCGAAAATGGGCACCAAGAACCAGAGGACGTTGGAGGAATGACGATAGCCTAGCTTGTTATGTTAAAAGCAACACGAGCAAAGGAATAAATGGCTTTGTACGTGTTGTACCTAGCTGTTGATGAGTCCAGCTTTGAGAAGATAGCAAATGCTATGTCTTCAAAAGAAGCGTGAGATATTCTAGAGAAGGCCTACAAAGGGGATAATCGTGTGAAGCAAGTTCGACTTCAAACTCCCAAAGGAGAGCTTGAAAGGATGAGGATGAAGGAAGATGAAGGGGTTGTCAAGTACGTCTCCCGAGTTGAGACTGTAGTGAATCAGCTTAGTAGAAATGGAGAGACATTGCCCGCTTGCCGAGTGGTGGAGAAAATCTTGAGGTTGTTAACCGACGACTTCGAGAATATAGTTTGCGCAATAGAGAAATCCAAGGACTTGACACTACTCTCGGTGGAAGAGCTTGCCGGGTCGCTTGAAGCACATGAGTAGCGGAGAAAGAAGAAGGAGGAGGAGTCCTTTAATCAAGCACTCCAAGCAAAGACAACCATTAGGGAGAAGAAGGTTCCTTATACTCAGAACACTCGAGGCCGAGGTGGTAGAGGCAGAGGAGGATATGAAAGAGGTCAAGAACAGGTCGTCCAACAAAACTGGTGTGGCCGAGGGCAAGGTGGAGGTCGTGGTGGTACAGGTCGAGGAGGTCAGTCGAGCAACTGAGGAGTTGAGTGCTTCAAATGTGGGAAGTACGACCATTTTGCCAAAGACTGCTACTCAGGAGTTAAATGTTACAATTGTGGGAAGGTTGGAGATTTCGTGAAAGACTGCCGATTTGAAAGCAAGAAGGAAACAAACTTCCTTTTTGAGGATGTCGAGGAAGAAGAAGTATTAATGATGTCCAGGAGATTAGGTGCCGAGGTAAGTCCGAGTTGTTCTGACAACTTGGTTTGGTACCTTGATACATGAGCAAACAACCACATGTGCGGGGACAAGAATATTTTTAAGGAGCTCACCAAAGTTGAGACTGGACACATATCATTTGGAGATGCATCAAAGGTGGCAATAAAAGGCCAATGTACAATCTAGTACCTGCAAAAGAACAATCGAGTTGGAGAAATCAAAGACGTGTACTATGTACCCAACCTATAGAGAAAGACTACTCGGTTCTGATGAAAGACCGAGTACATACTTGAAAGACAAGTTGGATCGATTGATTGCTCGAGTAGAGATGAAGAAGAACAGGATGTACAAGCTGAACTTGAAAATAGTCCAAGAGAGGTGCTTGAAACTTGACGTGAAGGATGAAGTTATGATGTGGCACTTTCGGTTTGGCCACTTGCATTTTGGTGGGTTGGCAAAGTTGGTGAAAAAGATGATGGTGCGAGGACTCCCGACTGTGGAGTTTGAAAAGAAATTTTGTGAAGAGTGTGTGCTCGAAAAGCATCCGAGGACCTCATTTTCGAGGACTGTCGAGTACCGGGCAAAGGAACAACTCAGATTAATTCACACAAACATTTGTGGACTCATTACCCTTGAATCTTTCAGTGGGAAAATGTATTTCATTTCTTTCATAGATGATTTTTCAAGAAAAACATGGGTGTATTTTTGAAGGAGAAATTCGAGGTGTTCCAAGTGTTTAAAAGGTTTAAAGCAATGGTTGAAAAAGAGACTGTCATGCCTATCAAATATGTTAGGTCTGACCGAGGAAGCGAGTTCATCTCATCCGAGCTCATGAAGTATTGTGAGGAGCAAGGAATAAGGAGATTTCTGACAGCACCATACTCACCCAACAGAATGGAGTAGTTGAGACGATAAATCGAACCATTCTTGACATGGTTCGAACAATGTTGAAAAACAAGAACGTGCCTAAGGAGTTCTAGGTAGAAGTAGTGCAATGTGCCATCTATGTGCAAAATAGATGTCCACATGCCAAGCTGAACGAGAAAACACCGCAAGAAGTCTGGAGTGGAAGAAAGCCGAGTGTGTCTCACCTCAAAGTGTTTGACAGCATTGCTTATGGTCATGTTCCAACTCAACAAAGGACCAAACTTGAAGATCAGAGCAAGAAGTACGTGTTTATTAGGTACGATGAAAAAACCAAGGCGTATAAGTTGTTCAACCTAATAACAAAGAAAATGATTATGAGTCGAGATGTTCAAGTTGATGAAGAGAGCGAGTGGAAGTGGAACTACTTGGAGAAGGAGTCTAGAAGCTTGGAAATAGATATACCACTAGTTGTGAGAGATCATGAGACTTCTGATGAAGAAGATGAACCTCTACAGCCTAGAGCGCGAAACTTGCAAGACATATACAACTCGACTGATGAAGTACATGTTATATGTTTTTTGGCAGATTCAGAAGACTTGAGCTTTGAAGAGGTTGTACATGAGGAGAAGTGGCAAAAGGCGATGAATGAGGAGATTGGAACAATCGAACGCAACAACATGTGGGAGCTAACTGATCTGTCCAAAGGAGCTCGGCCTATTGGCGTAAAATGGGTGTACAAGAAGAAAACAAATGTTGATGGTGAAGTCGAGCGATATAAAGCAGAAGGAAGGAATAGACTATGACGAAGTATTCGCTCCAATGATGAGGATGGAAACAATCAGGTTGTTGATTTCCTTAGCAGCTCAACAAAAATGGACAATCTTGCAGATGGATGTGAAGTCAACATTTCTGAATGGAGTCTTGGAGGAGGAAGTATATGTTGAACAACCACTCGAAAACATGCGAAAAGGCGAAAATAAGAAAGTGTTGAGATTGAAGAAGGCACTTTATGGCTTGAAGCAAGCTCCACGAATGAAAGAATTGACACATACTTCAAGAAGAATGGATATGAGCAGTGCCCTTATGAACATGCTCTTTACATAAAGAAGAAAGGAGAAGATGTGATGTTCATTGCCCTCTATGTTGATGACCTTATCTTCTCAGGGAATAATGCTGAGCTAATTGAAACATTTAAAGAAGTGATGAAGAAGGAGTTCGAGATGGCCGACTTAGGTCTTATGAAGTATTTCCTTGGTTTGGAAGTCATTCATGGGAAGGACGATATCTTTATGTCGCAGGAAAGGTATGCTGAGGAGGTCTTGAAGAAGTTTAAGATGACAAGTTGCAACCCAGTTTCCATTCCTATAGAAATGGGCACAAAACTTTCTAAGTATGCAGATGGAGACCGAGTTGATGCGAGCAAATACCGAAGTCTGATTGGAAGTCTCAGGTATCTTACAAATACAGACCAGATTTAATGCTGAGTGTAGGAATAACAAGTCGGTATATGGAGGAACCAAGGTATACTCATTGGAAGGCCCTAAAGAGAATTCTAAGGTACGTGAGAGGAACAATGTCACTAGGCCTGATGTATACTAGAACGGATGATTACCGACTAGTCGGCTACTCAAACAGTGATTGGTGTGGAGATGTTGATGACCGAAAAAGCACGTTTGGATATGTATTCTTCATAGGGAGCACGACGTTCACCTGACTTTCAAAGAAACAACCCATTGTAACACTGTCAACATGTGAAACAGAGTACGTTGCAGCATCCTGGAGTGTCTGCCATGCAGTTTGGCTTAGAAACCTTCTACGCAAACTGGAATTGAAGCAAGAAAAGGGGACTATGATCCGAGTTGATAACAAGTCGATCATTGAATTGGCAAAGAACCCGGTCAATCATGAGAGAAGCAAGCACATTGATGTTCGATTTCACTTCATCCGAGAACAAGTGAAAGAAGGAAATGTAGAGTTGGAGCATGTCGAAAGTCGAGCACAAGCTGCAGATTTGTTTACAAAGCCACTGCCATCCTCTCTGTTCGAGAACAAGATGATACTTGGAATGAAGGACAAGAAGAGCATTTAAGTTTACGGGGGGATTTTGTTGGGTAAACTTAAATGTTGGTAGTTGGAAGTTGTTATAATTGTCTAGGAGAGTGCAAAAAAGTTGAGAGTGGGTCTAGCTTAAGCATGCAATAGAGTTCATTAATTGTGAGTTAGGTAGTGGTTATATTTAATGAATGTAGTTGAAGGATCATGTTCAGAAGTTTATAAAAGGAGCATGTAGTGCTTCATTTCAAAATACAACAAATCTGAATACAAAGAGTGTTTATCCAAAGAAACTTGTTTGTCAACAAAAATAGGTTTTTCTAAAGCCATTTAAATGACATTTTCCTTATCCCTTCACATTGAGACTTTATCCCTTCACATTGAGATTCGATTAACTTCAACGATGTAGTTAATTTTAACTTCATGTCTTACTCTGATATGCAGATACAAACCATGTCTTACTACTTTCCTTTTTTTTTAGTATTTTTGAATATGGAAATATTTTTTACATATTCATTCTGAAAAATAAATAAAATAGTTGCTTCAGACTATATTTTTAATTTATAAATATTTATCGGAATATTCACTTAAAAATATATTTTTTAATATATTAAATTAAGTATTTTAGAAGATATTTTCTGATCTAAAAATATTTTCCAATATATTTAGTCCAGAAAATATTAATAAAAAATGTAAAATTTTTATTATAAGTTTAATGCAGAACAGTGTTGAGGATTACCAATTTTATGGAATGCAGAAAGAAAAGAAAAAGAAGAAAAGAAAAGAAAATAACGCGCAGGAAGAAGAAAAGCCTCAACCAAAATTCCATTGACTTCGCTACGAATCTATATCAACCATAGACCACCAAATTGTCCCCTCCGGTGCTCGCACAATCCTAAAGACAATGATTCTCATTTTCCGACCATTCCAAAATTAAAATGAAGTCATTTTCAAACAAAAAACATTTTTAAAATTTAAAATTTAAATAAATCATGAATATTCATCTTAACAATAACAATTATACCACTATCGTGTTACCCATCTCACTTATACAATTAACATGGTTATGAATAATTTGATGGAATATATCACATTAAAAAAGAAGAAGCTTTAATTGAAAATTAAAAAACATCGAGAAGAAATTGAAATCAATAGAATACATTAGGATATGACACTTTGCTTTATAACTAATTAATTAATATGTAGAATATAAATTCAAATGGTTAAAATACTACTTAATTTCGGTTTTTGGTAAAAATACATTTTATCATTTCTTACTCGTGTCATTACTAAACCATATTAGTGTGAATATTTTTTATATTTCTGTTCGAGCACGTCTATAGAAAAAAATCACTTCCTTTACATGTATTATCATAATTACTATTACTTTATTTTTTTTTAAATAACTGTTGTAAAATAAATAAACTCGAAGGCACATAAACGAAGAACAAAAATGGATTTAGGAAAAACAGTACTTCTTCTTCCGAAATTCATGCCACCAAAAGCTGACTTCTTCTTTCTTTCGTTACTTCTCTCTCTTCCCTCTTCTCTCCTCGTCATCGCAACATTTTTCACACGTGCCACGGTAACCATCACCCTCAACTTCCATTTTCTTTTTCTTCATAAAAAAACAGGAACAAACAGAAAACACTTTCTTTTCCCTTTTTCATTTCACAGGTACCTACACACCAATACACAGGGAAACATTACAAGTATATACATATTCAAATATATAAGAAAAGTAAAGAAGAAAAAGTTGGCGAAGTCTGAAGAAGAATGTCATGGGTAAGATCGGCGGTAAACAAGGCGGTGGAAGGTGGCCAAACCAATATCCGACGTGCCGTTCGCACCTACACCGACTCCGTCGTGCTCCATGCAAGCAACGCCGTCGCTGGCGGCGCCAAAATTATTCAGGACCGCATTGTAAGTACCCCTTTCCCTGAAACTTTCAATCTTCCTTTGCCCTTTTGGTTTTTTATTCTGGGTTAGAGAGAAAGTTTTCACCTTGCTATGGTACCTTACCGTGTAAGAAATCTCAGGGTTGGGCCTTAAAAGGGTCGTGTTCTACAGTTTTAATTTTAGTTGTTTTTGGGGTCTTTATCTCCTGAATAAATATTCCATGCACAACCATCTCAATGACAAATGGTATTAACTTGTACAATAATATTATCATAAAACGAAATTAAGGATGATTTTTGTTGATTGAAAGTTTTCGCTCATAGTGCTTGCCTGTTAAGCTCTTTCCCGGGACAAAATTTAGATAAATCCCCTGAAGTATTATTTGTTTGGTGTTTTTCTCTCGAAATTAGAGTACAATAAAAGTCTACCTTATTGGATTATGCAATTTATATAAATAAAACATCAATTATAATAGAAGAATAGTAAAAATCATAAGTAGTGTATTTAAGCTTTCTCCTTTTTCTTAAATGTGTGTCTAAAATATGAATGGTTTTAATGAAAAGGTGACTCGGAACATGCAAAGCTTCAGACACACAGTAAAACGGTTAGAAGAAGTTTCTATTTCATGTAGAGGGATAGAGAGAGTTCAGTTGCTACGAAGGTGGCTGGTTGCCCTAAAAGAAGTTGAGAGACTTACTGCTAACTTCATTGACACCGATGAAAAAGATACAGACAATCAACTTCTTCATGATGAATTCAAGGATTCACCTACAATGGTTTGTGAAACCCTTACTGTTTCAATTCTTTCTGTTTACTTTATATAATTTCTGCTTTTACTATTTTGGTTTCATTATGTTAAGCTAGGTCACTTCTTTGCATTTGCATCAACTTTTAACAAAAACACAGTTTTTGTTACTTTTGTCGTTATTTATTATTTACCTTTTGGTAATTCATGCTCGTATATAACTATGGACAGATTTACTATGTAGACCCTGATGCTATGGATGATCTGAAAAATTTCCGGGATGTCTTCCTTTCAAGTCTTGCTCTTGAGGGCATAACATTGTCAATGGTGAGTTTAAGAAATGCAATCTATAACTATTACAGTCAAGTTTTTGGATTAGTATTAGTCTATTAGATGATTACGGCATTTTTCAATTTTCTCTACGGATTTCCATGTTCCTGGGTTTGGTTTGAGAGTGTATACTTGTATGAATTTGCACTCAAATTAAGAACTTTATTTTATGTCATAAAAGAAATTGCAATAAACTGAGTATAGGATTTGTATGAATAAGAAACGTGGTTGTGTATTTCCATGATCAGAAAACACCAAGCAGCAGAACGACACTGAAGAGAGAGAAGCAGAATCATCACATCCACCCCTCCCCCAAAAAAGCCAAAACTTATATAATTAGTTGTTGTCACACACAAATTTCTTCAAATCAGAATTCATTATTCTTGTGCTCATGCTCCTTCTGATTCCTGCACCGTTAAGATCACTTTCCATGTGTTCCAACCCACTAACTGTAGCCTACTCAGCATGTTTTGCTTCCTTAATTGCCCCCGTCGCTTCTTCTTCAGTTACATTTCCTTCTCCATTAAAATCAACCTTGTCCTCAAGGTTAAAATTTGGGTTGTTTTCCTTGATCACGTAATCTTTCCACATGACTTGAGACTCGTCAAAGCCTTCCCATTGCAGGAGAACTTGTCACACGTTGTCCCTCTTTGAGAATGATGCGTGAATGCAGTAGTATTGATAATGATTGCATAACAGGACCAATCTCATTAGTTACCATGGAGAGGGGAACATAAAGTCGATTATCACCACCATGACAGAGCTTCAATTGTGAGCAATGGAAAACTCGGTGAATCTTGGGATAACATGTCATTAATAGCTTGTAAACTACTTGGCCAACATGTTGAATGATTGGAAACAACCCAAAGTATTTTAACCTTAACTTTTGATCTTTTGCAAAACTAAAGAATCTTTTGTATATGGTTGCAACTTGACTGAAACCATATCTCCAATCTCAAATTCCATTTCTTGCCTCTTATGATCAAAAACCTTTTCACACTATTGTGCCTTAATCAAATTGTTTTAATTGTGCCAGAATGACGTCACATTGTTGCAATAAATCGTGAATGTCAAGTGAAGAGTTGGATTTTGAATCATATTTAAGCACCACGGGGAGGATCTCTTCCATATGTGAGTCTAAATGGTACCATCCTGTTGCTCACGTGATAGGCCTTGTTATACTAAAATTCTGTCCATGGTAAGAACTTTGTCCAGTCCTTATTCTCGTAGGTAAAGCAACATAGATACATTTCTATGCAACGATTGATTGCATCAGATAGAAACTGTATGAACTAGAGGTTAGAGCTTGAGCAATTATGTCTCAATGTATATCTTGTTTGAGACTGCTAATAAGCAATCTAATAGTGCTTCTAGCACTACACCATTTACACAATTTGCTAGCGTTGTAAATGTCATGTAATATTGATGTACTAAGTCTGTTTGACCAAGCTTGAAAGAAGTGGAATAGGGGGACTCTTACGAAGATGGTCCAAAATCCATTTGTTAACATTTGGAACGATGGAATAACATCTAGATCCAAATGGACTCTTGCAATCATCAATCTTAATAGTGTAAAGCATGGTAGTAAGTATCGTACGATTCACGATACGAATCGTACGATACGAAACGATTCAACAACTCCACGATACGAATCGTTTGATGAATCGTTTTTGTTCCTGTATCGTGTTCGTATCGTACGATTCGGACTTCGAATCGCATGAATCGTTCCGAATCGATCCGAATTGTAGCATTCACAGAGACAGATGTTCCTCACAATGACACCTCTCACGACTGCGATTCTTGCTGCAACACCTCTTGCAGTGGCGCCGGCGGCCTTTCTCGCGGTGGTGCCTCTTGCGGCGGCCTCTCTCGCGGTGGCTTCTCTTGCCGTGGTGTCTCTCACTACCCCGCAAAGGATGAGAGAGAAGTCAACAGACCTCGACGGCAGCAACTCGCATGGCATCATTGTATCTAACGGTGGCATACCCTCAAAGATAGTCTTAGTGCATATGAAAGACAGAAAACCCTAGGATTTTTAGTGGGTTGGAATTGGACCTGTTTTAACCTAAATTTTAGCCCATTTCTTTAAAATATCTTAAAATCCAATTAGTAAATGGTAACTTCAACTAAAGTTACAGCATCCCAGAAAAAAAAGTAACTAAAACTACTTCATCCTTAAAAAAGTTACTCTAGAAACTATCACTACATCTAAAAAATTAAAAAAAGATAACTTTCAAAATGTTTATGAATCGTACGATTCACGATACGATAAATCAGCTCTCCGATACACGATACGATTCACGATTCAACTACCATGTATACATCCAAAAGAATTAGTGTTGGACTATCTATTGGGGGACATCCTTGGCGCTAACCAAAAAAAAAATAAAATCAGATTATCAGTTTTTCTCTCAAACTCTGATTCATAGTATTTAATCATTGTCAAATAAAGGATTTGTTTAAAAGGTCAAACTCATGATTGATTAATTCCGTTTAATATTTTTAGTTGGTTTTATGGTCATTGGGATGCATGGTGTTTTGGTTCTGTGGTACATCAGATGTGACTTTTTCTTGTTGTGTAACAGGTGAAGGAATGTACTGCAGCTTTGATGCGATTTGCTAAAACAACTAACATCTCAGTTATTTTGGTGAGCACATCTATCAATTTTTGTGAATTATATGTAAATGGAAAATTGATCTATTAATGCACTATTGTGTTTTTGCATCATATTTGGTGAATTGTTCGAGTGTTTGATGTACTAAGTAGCATTCCTTATTTAAAATATTTACAGCGGAGTAAATTTAGTAACAGTAAATAGAAAATCAAACTTCGTAGGATAATTAGGCTACTATACATGAATCCACCTATTTGGTTTCCTTAGACCTTTGATTACTTAAAGCATTTTCCAGCACTACTGTTCCTTGCAATATTAATGACTTAGGGACCGGTACATTAATTACTTAATAGAGGAAATAAAATAAAATACAAATCGGATTAATAAACCCCTCAAATAGAAGATATTTTCCAATAATAAGAGATACTTTTTCAACAGTTTAATCCCCTTATTCAGTCAAGTCTGCAATTTACATATGTTGTTATAGTAAAACTGGAAATGTTTTTACAGTCTTTGTGATCCCATCAAGGTAAAAGTCACATGATTGTGCTGAAATGGCAGATAATATGATTGATGTTGCTTGTGTGGATTTCATTTGTAATTTATCTGTGTCCATGTCTCTTATTGTGGCCTTTGAAGTGTTAGCATTATTGGTAAAAGAACTTTACTTTCTCTTTTGCTTTGTGTTTCAGATTGGACATGTGACCAAATCTGGAGAGATAGCAGGACCTCGCGTCTTGGAGCATATAGTTGATGTCGTTTTGTATATGGAAGTTGGTACCTCATTACACCATTCTTTCTTTGGATTGTCGTTACTTGGTAGAGCTGCCCATCGTTATCGTTTCAATTTTTGGGCTTGTTTATCTATTTTTTTGGGTCATTACTGTAGTGTCTTGTCTGTAAAGCACTATATCCTGGCAGGGCTAAATATGAACATTTTCCCGAGGGGTATGTATTTAGAGTTTCGCATTCTGCTAAATCAAAACAATTTTCTTAAAAGGGTGGGTGAACAGTCTCTTGCTGGCATCATCTTGTGATCATTCTCGCTCAAGACCAGACAGTTGGAGTGGGGATAAATGTGGGTGGCCCAATAACAACTTACCTTCACACCTAGGAATTGTCTAGAATGTAGAGAAATATAGGTGTCCCAATAATGGATTTAGGTGGTCTAATAATGGATTTGGGATAGGCTTTAATTCTATCATATATAATTCTACACTAGGAATATTTAGTCAATGTAGGATCTGAATACAATCTCTCACAATCTGAAATTATGTTATTTGATTTATTTTACTGAAACAGGTTTGTTTGTAAAAATGAGTTAAAATGTATAGTGGAACAATATTTACATTGTCAATAAATTTTTTATTCCTTTCTGAAATTTGTTATGGTCACAGCACATAATTCTTCTTATTCCCTTTTGCCTGAATAATTGTTATTTATTTTTACAATATTACATTTTAACTGATGGTGTAATTTTATTTTTAACAGTTTTTTTCTGTGTATTACTTGTTGAATCATCAGGTTTCATTTCAATTTTCTCCGTGCTGATTTTTCAAATTATTGCTTAGGGTGAGAAGTACTCTCCATATCGAATGCTTCGAGCTGTGAAAAATCGCTTTGGTTCCACTGATGAGGTATGCCATGACTATTGCCTATTACATTTAAGATGTCTTCCTTGGTTGTAACTATTTTTTTTTTGTACTAATACTTTTGAAGAACCATGTTATCAGTACTCTTAATATATGAATATCATGAACAGTATACTACTAGCATTGGTTTCTTGCACTTTATGTTTGGACCATGTCATTGATTTCTTGCTTTTTTCTTCTGTTCTATTTCTGTCATTAGCATTTTTCTGTGATGCTTAATTTTGAGAATGTGTACGTTATCTGATATATCTGGCAGCAAGTTTAAATTATTGGAGTACTCAGGCATGCATATGAACTGCTAGGTGAAGGACTGAGACTATATATTATCATAATGTGTTGACATTTTATCATTGCTTAATCAAGCTAAATTTAGAAGCTCCTTCTTTGTATGTTATCATGTCAATTTCATAATGGCATTTGGTCATCTATCTTTTATTACCTTCTATAATTAGAACGACCTGAGAAAATTGATGTTCTATCTGTGTTTATTTATATGATCAGCTTGCAGTTCTTGAGATGTCACAGTCAGGACTCCAGGTTGTTTCAAATGCCAGTGAAATGTTTCTCACTCAACAACACTCTGATTCAAATGTTTTAGCTGGACTTGCTATTGCTGTAATAATGGATGGTACAAGAACTTTTTTAGTTGAAATTCAGGTAATTTTCCTATTATCCTTGAATATAAGGCTCCAAGTCCATTGTGTATTTTCTTCTATATCCTATATCTTGAGAAACGTCACCATTGTCCTTGTCATTAATTGTGGATATAAGTAATTCCAAGCAGTGATGCATAAAATGAGCTTGGCTTTCTTATTAGCTGATAAATGCAATCATAGCAGCTTGTAGATTTTAAATTGTGAATAGATACGTGGTGAAGAAATGATCCCTATTTATCATCTAGAGATTTTTTGTCAGGCCATCTCGACTGCAAGGGTCATTTTATGAGATCTTAATTTATTTTTTGTGGGTTCCATCATGCCACATCACTTTTTTAAGACCTTTTTAGAACTTCTTTTCCAGTATAAGAGTCTTATAAGATTCACATTCTAATTAATGCTTTATTTGGTTGTTGATAGAAATATATGTTTCCAAGACAAAAATAAAGGTTTTATTTGGTTGTTGATAGAAATATATATTTCCAAGACATATATTATTTAATTAATACGACACAGGGTCTTAAATTTTATGTTATGTCAGTATATTCCAATGGAGAGATCTTGTAAGACCAAAGTCTTAAACTTACAATCCCGAGTATGATGCCTGCAGCAAAGATTCCATAAGAAGTTGTTGTGTCAAATCCTCAAAGCTCGTCACATTATTGTTATCGTGTGTCTGTGATAGAGATTAAGAATACACCTTAATTTTCATCATTGTGCATTCTTCTTATCCGTATTATTTATGCTCTGATATCCTTATAGAAAATTATTTTATTGATTTTCGATTTTATTCTACAGGCACTTTGCCTCACTCATAGCCCAGTTTCGAGTTCACAATCCAATGGGATCCATGTAAACAGAGCTAATATTATTAAATGTGTAAGCCACTCTTCTTGGTAATTCTTTAATAATATTTCATAATCTTCCCATATAGTAATTCATTTGAATGAGAAAATGAATGAAAGGGATGCTTGATGGTGATATTGATTCTCTTGTTATAAATATAGCCTGCCGCAATGAAATTTGTTAAGTTGTGTATTGATTATTGCACTATTCGGTGAACTGTAGGTACTTATTAAGCAAGCAGGTCTTCATCTCCAGGATAATGTAAGCTGATTTACAAATATGGTTATATCCTTTTGACTTTCTTGTCTTTCTATCTCTATGAAATGTTTATGACCAGGTTTCATGTGTTTTTTCTTCATGGTCCAGTTTCTATAAGAAGCCTCGTGGAAACTAATACTGCCACAGATGAATGTTAAATGAAATTACAATACAAATAAAAATTATAACTAGTAGACCTCTAATATGTATTTCCTCATCTTGCCACTTGTTCAACAGGCCGTGTTTTTGAATGTTGTTGGTGGATTCAAAGTGACAGAGACTGCTGGAGATCTTGCAATAGCAGCTGCAATGTGCAGCAGGTTCGTGTTCTAAATTATTTTAAATGATGTTCATTCTTGTTAGTCTGACATTTCCCAATGTGATGTGAGGATTAAAAAGTTACTATTAACCATTTTATGCTTCATGTTTGGAGAAATGATTTTATAATACCAATGTTCATTAAGTTAGCTGGCACTATTGGCATGAATGCTTTTTTTTTTTCCAGTACAATATTCTAGAAATTGGTAGAATTTGTTTATTATCTTTGTTGTCTTTTTTTTTCCAGTTTCTTGGAGTTCCCTATTCCAGACGGGACTGCGTTCATTGGTGAAATTGGCCTTAGTGGAGAGCTTCGCATGGTAAGTAAGCACATTTAATGTTAAAGGTTGCTACTCACTACTACGATACTCAAAATCAATTAAGAGTTTTCAATAGCGTAGCAATGTGCTGATTATTGAAGGGTTTGTAGAGGTTAAATTTGCTTTGCATTTCAATCTATGGAAGTCTTTGTGAAAATTTCGGATCTGTTGCCTGTGAGATTTCATGTGTTTTGAATTAAGTGGCATTTTCAGTTTTCTACATAGTCAGGAAAGTGGTGGAAAGGATTGTATTGTCGAACTCTGTTGTGGAGTGCAGATTTGAGTTAACTGGTCGGTTTTTAGTTCTTGTGAACAATGACATGATATGGCTAGGTCAAGCATTTTTCTGCCTTTATGTCCACAATATGTATTTGAGGTTGTGATAGGACTATGGTCCTAAATTGTTACTAATTACTATAGTTGGCCCAAAATGGTAAATTAGGAGGGAACAACTTGTGTAAAGCATCTACAAAGTGGGATTCAGTTAAAAGAGAGAGAACACACGTGTGCGCTTAGTTCTAGGTTGTTTTTATTAATAAATTCATGCTTGCTTAAAAAAGAGAAAACAATTGTGATCAGATCTGTCTAGAAAGGGGACTTTGCAATGGCAGCGGTGATGTTGTCTCTTTCAGTCTTAAGTCTGTAGCTTTGACCAAACGGTTTGCTTAGTTAGTAGTACCACTCTTGCAATTCTGTTTCTGAGTGTTTCATTAATAATACAATTTCCCTTTGTTAGATTGGACTTGATTCCTGCCGGTTGATTTTGGTTTATTGAAACCATGCTACCTAGAGTAAATTCTAAGACATCCTTCCCGTTTGAAAACAACACTTTTTTGTTTTGTTTTCTAAGAAAAGCTCCTTACTTCTGTTCATTAAGCCAAATTAATCGGATTGCTTGTTTATTCCGTCGATGTCTTACCTGATAATTTGTTTATTTAATGATACAGGTTCCTAGGATTGATAAAAGGGTTAACACAGTGGCGAAGTTGGGTTACAGAATGTGTGTAGTACCAAAGCAAGCTGAAAAACTTCTAGAAACCGAAGGTCTGGAAGAAATGAAAGTTGTAGGTTGCAAGGATCTGAAAGAGGTTATTAACACCGTATTTAGTAGAGTAATAGTTAACTGATGCCGGTGGTGTTATGCAGATCTCACATTCTTTTGATATCTAAGCTGTAATTCAAAATTTTGTAAATGTAAATGCACTCATTGTGGCTGAAATACCGCAAAACATGTACTGATTTGGTTTTATCCGACCTCAATTATCTAATTTGATCTTTAAGCTAATTCAATTTGATCATCTAACATGGTCACCACAATTTAAAGGCATTTTAACTTGGCGTGATATTTGTGCTCTGTATACGGTCTGTTTAGTCTGCTATTTCTGGTTGGCTCTGTCCGTCTGAAGTTTGGTGTTCAGTTCTTTCCTCTCTCACTGCAATGCTATCTTTTGGATTCAAGAAGCTGGGCTGATGGGTTGAAGATAGTAACCTTGCCCACATTCTATCAGTTATCACAACCCTCTTCTCTCCCTCGTTTATCAGCTGCACGTACATAAACAGCACTCTGTTAAGGTAAACCAGTAATATAGGGGCAAGAATAGCATATTTAAGGTGTTCTCAATATTTAAAGAGTTTGTTCCTTGCGGCACATGTGAAAGGAGCCAAGCAATCGGCACAATAGTAAATAGATTTGGTTAGAGTCGCAAGAACTTACATGAAATGGAATGTAACAATTTCTGCCATTGACAGGACCCACGGTAAAGCCTGTGTATCCTGCCATTGCACCATGAACTGCACTTTGGGCAAGGAGGGTGCAGAATACATTATCAGATGCATTACTTGGTATAGCACGGATCATGTAGGTAGGATCTGCGAGACAATTTTTTATGGGTCACATGTTTGTTCTTTAGTAAATATACTGTTTAAAGAAGAGAGCTCACCAATGTACTTCAGATTAATAGGCATTTTTCGACATTTTGCAAAGTGATCCTACAAAAAATAAACATTTAAATGTAAAACCAAAAATGGAAAATTAATCAAAGGAATGTTTTATGAGTTTCCAGAGAATTCACAGTCCCATGCGTTGCGTAAGCAAGTTAGACTACCGATGTTGCTGTGATTGTCAACACCAAACAACTTTTCTAACAACTGAAATAATCACATTACTTAAGGTTTTTGGTGGACTTTCGAGTTACCAACTTCAAAATTGCCGACTTCAAAAAGCTTAGGGTATCTATTGAAGAAAATCTAGACATTTAATATAGAAACCAAACTTGCATAGCTTTTACCTTAATTTTTTGGGATAACCACAGACCAACATCTGGAAGTAATTGATCTGCAGAAGCCTCCTGCTTATTAACAATGGGTGGGTGACCACAAAGAAGCTCCTGACCTGCACCTTCAGCAATTACTATAACCATGTGCCCTTGCTCTTTCAGTCTTCTCTCAATGAACTCCAACAGTCCTCCTGGACCATCCATATAAAATGGCGATTCTGGAATCAGGCAGCAGTCTACATCTCTGCTTGCAAGAGTTGCATACATGGCTATAAATCCTGCATGAAATCTCAATATTTGGTGACTGAAATAAAAATAAAAGAAATATGACATGGATTTGTGGATTACAATCAAGCATCATAGCTGCATACTAGTCTATTTTATGATCTTCCACACTTCAGTGATACCATTAAGCTAAAGTTTTATACTGTCAAAGAAACGAATGAAACTTACCACTGTAACGCCCCATTAATTTTACAACGCCAATACCATTCTCTGCGCTCTCTGCTTCCACATGAGCAGAGCTGATAGCTCGTTGAGCCTCTTCGACAGCAGTGTCGAAGCCAATTGACTTATCAATAACCTAATTCAAATACAGAATGACACTAAATAGGTGATTCCTTAAACTCAAATCCTTCTTCCTTTTTGATTAAAAAGACATAAAAGTATAGCAATTTTCACATGTACAATTTTACAGTTAAATTGTCATTACTGGGATATCATTGTCAATAGTTTTTGGAATTCCAACTACTGCAACTTTCAAGCCACGCCTTCTAACTTCCTGCAGGAATAAATAAATCTGATGACTACAAATTTAATCAGTGAAAAACATTATACCCACAAAACTTTAAAGCATATACCTCAAAAATCATAGCTGCTTCATACTGAGTTCCATATCCTCCAAGTATATAAACCTGATTAATGCCTCGGTCCTCAATGCTATCAACGATCTTTGAGGTGTCATGGCCACCATATGAAGTCCCAAGGATGGTTCCACCACGTTTGTGGATATCATTCACAACCTTTGGCGTTAAAGGAACTGTATTTCGAGAATAAAAACCTGTATATCCTCCCTACATGTGACCAAACACAAGATTTACACTTTAATCATACACATGCTCGCCAGAAATTACTCTGTCAAAATTGCAAATAAAGCTCTTAATCTGTTACGGTTATAATAAATACACACATATACATGAGTGATGTTACAATTTATCCATAAATGATACCTGTATTCCCAGAACTCTGTGCACCCCATACATATGATACAAGCCGCATACTATTTCTCTTATAACTGTATTCAGACCAGGACAAAGCCCACCGCAAGTGACAATACAAGCGCACACTTCCTCTGAATCAAAATATACCTGCCAAGCATTCAAATCACCGTTGTTTTCACATGAATTACATAAGTGAAATCAAGGTCTTATTTTTGATAAAAAAAAAAAGGGGTAAAACCTTCTGAGCTGGCCCAGCACGCCGAAAATGGCTCCCTCTTGGACTATTTTTGTGTACAACTATCTGCACAATGAAACCAATTGTGAAACACTGCAACAACAATGGTAGAAACAGAACCCCATCTACTAAAAGGTGAAAATTCAGTAACCTGTTGCGCAACTGTATCATCCACATTCACATAATATTGCCTGTGGAATAAAGAATAATCCATCTTAGTCCCAATTGATTCCGAAACATTCCAACAGTGACTACGTAACACAGTAAACCAACACCAGAAAGAATATTTAAAATGATTGGCTTACGCAACAACCGAATAGGAAGGATTGTCTTGTAACGGGTCTGGATATGTCTGCATGATTAAAAAAATGAATCATATGCTATAAATCAAACAGAGTAAACAGTCCAAAGCTTTGATCAGAAGCACCAAAGTTGTTGACTTTTATAATAATTATCTAAAAAATCATATTTAGTATGATCTCTAACTGATTCACTATAATACAAGCACACCCACTCAAACCAGAAACTGAGTTTTTTGAATAGAGGGAGAATTAAGAGCCTTACGGGGAGGTGAGGGATGTAATCAGATAGATGAGGAACATCTTCAAGTACAAACCCAGAAGCAGCTGTGGTGGAATCCACCATGGTGTTGTCGGATTCTGTATGATACCTCAACTGGATTTACAAGGTTTTGGTGGGACTCGGAGGTTTCTGCTACACACCTGAAATCCTAGCAAATATCAACCCAATACTATGTATGTACCATCAAACATAGGTAATGGCACAAACTACACTACTAAAAAGTAAATAGTGATTCACGATAAAGTATTTGATTTGGCATGAAATATATAAAGTAACAACTGGATGACATTTTCTATAGAGAAAACAAAAGAAATTGAAACCAGCGACGGAGTTTCCGTTGAGTCTCCAGAGATGAAGTCCTTGTCTGAGAGCATGCGTGATGAGATCATACTCATACTATAGAGTTTGGTTTTAATTCTATTTAATTTTTTTGTTTAGGACCACCAATTTTGTCGTATCTTTTTCTGGAAAAATGCTTCATACTGTTTGTCAACTTATTCTCCAATTTGCACTAAGCACACCGACCAGAGAGAGTGATCACCTTTATTTGAGACGAAAGGGCACCACACAGATGATCATCGATCAATAATTTATGCAATAAATAAACCTAACGAAGTGTTGGCTGCTGATTTTTTAACCACAGATTAAGTCACCAGCTGTCGTGGCTCTTCAATGAAAACTAAGATTATTTCCTTTTCTCAAAGTTTGTGTCAACTGCGTAGCCAATTGGAAATATTTGTTTCTGATGCCCATCGTAAAAGCATGGAGTGTGAGGAAAAAAAGTAGCTATAAGAGTCAAATGCAAAGATTGAATTTTATAGGAGTGATGTGTGATAATTGAAAGAGTTCAATTTGGACCATCCTAGACTTTAACTTTGCTTCATTTACTTAGTTAGGTTTCTTCTTTCTCCCCTTTGGTGTTGTCTGTCCGAATTTGTTAAGTTTATGTGATTGTGAGTATATTTAATAAAGTTTGAACTAAAGTTTATTATTTTATATTTTGATTGGGTTTGTTTTATTTAATTTTTCAGTTAACTCTAATATTATTTATTTTTCGTTAAAAAGGTTGTGGTTAAAATAGAAATGATATTGCAGTTAAATTAAGATGAGGATGACTTTTATTGTTCTGAAATTTGTTGGATAACAAATGATTTAGAGATCTCTTCAACAAATAGTTTGATATGCTAAAATTTTATTTATAAGTATATATATATATATATATATATATATATATATATATATATATATATATATATATATATATATATATATATATATTTGAAAACTTTAAATATATTAAAAATTTCTTTTAATGATAAGATGGTAGAATAATATATCGATTAACTGAAAAATATAAATTTTTAAATATCAATAAAATCCAATTAAATAATATTTTATTTCATTCAATTAAAATTTTGTCATTTGTAATATTTTTTTGTTATTTTTATATTAATGTATACAATAGTTTTAGATATATATATATATATATATATATATATATATATATATATATATTATTTTTTTCTAAATTGAATGTTAACAATTTATATAATATGATTTTAAACTTAACTTTTTAAAATAACTTTTTTTTTCATTGAAAAGATATAGGGGCTGAGACCTAGTAGTAGCATTGCATGCTGCGTTAACAAATTAGGCGGAATAGATTACACCGAATCGCCTCAATAATTTGATAGTAAATTACCAAACTCCACTCCTTTTTCACCGATATTTTTTTATTAAAAACAATAGATTCATATATATTACATTCGTTTTACAACAAAATAATCACACCAAAAAATATATATAAAAACAACTTATGTATTTGTAAAGAAAAAAAGAGTATAAAAAAATTGTAGATCCAAATATGATAACTCTTCCTTTTATCATTACAACAAAAACTAATTCTACTTAAATGATTTAACAAACGTTGAAATTAGAATAAAAGTATTGTCTCAAACGTCACTTTATTAAACTTAGTTTTAATTGGAAAAGTCAATACTATCTTTCCCACAATAATTATCCATAATCTTGGAAGCTGAGATTTTCATTTTTTTTAAACCGAATTTCAAATTACATTATTATATATACATATGACAATTCCAATTTTGATACTAACTTCTTTAAACCGAAAACTATAAAGTCAACAATGTTATTATTTACTTCTACAATTAAAAAGAAGATGAAAACATGCAACACTATTGTCTAACAAAAAAATTAATATATATATATATATATATATATATATATATATATATATATAAAAATAACAAAGAGATTTTTTGTTTTGGTACACATAAATTCTTATCAATTTTATTTTTAAATTTGTTTAAAATAAAGTAATTATTTATAATGAAAAAAGTACTTATAAAATAAAAAAAATACTTTCAATAAAATTATAAAAATCATTAACAACAAATTTTCTAACATATCCTGATTATCTTCGGCGAGGCAAACAAATGAGGATGGAAGGAGAAATAAGAATAGAAAGTAAATTTAAGATTTTTAATCTATTTTATTTAAGGATAAAATAAGGACACTACATTTATGGGGCTTTATGGGGCTGCAGGAAGAAAAAAAAAAGGTGCAGAAGAAATGTTCAATAAAATGAAGTTATTTAATCTTAAACTATAACCCATTTAAGTTTTTTTTTTTCATGTACCCACCATCTTTCACACACCTCCCTAATTCTTAAAAAATTATTTTATTTTTCGTAAAGGTGACTTTCAGATTATTTGCTTTAAAAAAATTTTAAAATTTTCAGAATATAACTTTGGACCAGATTTTTTAGAATATTATTTTTAAAACAGTTTTTAGAATAAAATTTCTGGAATAAAATTTCTTTAATGCATTGTACAAAAATGTATATAATATCTTTTATGTTTTAGAAAAAATTTCCTGGAACTGAGTTTCTTTTTTTTTTTTCTATAAATAAGTTTTCTCTCGTCTTCCTCTATAATTTTTTTTTTTCTTCTTTTTTCTCTACAGCGATAACATTTTGTGATGACATTCGTACGTCTATAATGTGGCGGGATATCACCACTCCGTCTCCAAATAAAGCGTAAAACTTGTGCATGGGCACTAGCACTTGTAGTAAAGTTAATGGTCCATAATTTCTAGTTAAAAATTTCAGACCAAACATCCTCATCAAGAAGCCTCTTTGTCGCTTCTCTTCATCAGACTCAGATTCATACCAAAGCTTAAGCAAATAGCAGTCACCTTTGTTATCTCAACTCTCAAGGGATTCATTTTTTCTCTATTCATGTATAGAGCTGCATCTTCACGTCTCACCCTTCTCAAGGTCATTATCACCAACCTCTCTTTGTTTTTTTCTCTTTAGATCCCAAGCCCCGTTGTTTATTAAACAAAACATTTTTTTTTATATATTTTTGAAAATCTTACGGAAAACAAATTCTCCGTTTAGATTGGTTTTGTGAGGGGAAACATTATGGTGAAGGGCTTTTTGAAGTTTTTATTTTTACGTTGTGGGAAATGCGTGTTTTCTTCATTTAAATTTTGTATGAGAATCCCGTGTAACCTTTTTTTGTTTTGGGATTACATATCCACTGCATGTTAGGTGTTTGTTTCATGTTTCAATCAGCATTTTCCTAATGGAAAGGAAAATGCGTATTATATATATGGTTCATTTGTGGTTCTTTTCTAGAGAGACTCCATTGGTTGGAATTCAGTTGTGTGATTCAAATATGTGAGTAGGGAAATGGGAGAACCGCGGGAGACTCTAGATTTGCCTCGCGAGGTGTATTCAGCTGGCTTGGTGAGGGATCTTCCGGTTCTCTTCCTCCTCTGCACACCCCACTTAGAGGGTTTCCCCCTCCATCTTCACTGCCAGATTATGTTGAACCAGGAAAGACCAAGATCACAACTCTCTCCAATGGTCTAAAAATAGCATCAGAAACCTCACCAGTATGTGAATGTCTACAGTTTTCTGTAGTTTGACATGTTCAATGATGGTGTTCTTGATACTTTTACTGATAGTATAAATGATGTGTATGATTTGGTTGTCAATCAGAACCCTGCTGCCTCAGTAGGGTTATATGTTGACTGTGGTTCCCTCTATGAGTCGCCATTGTCAAGCGGGGCATCGCACCTGCTAGAGAAAATGGCTTTCAAGAGCACGACAAACCGAAGCCACTTTCGTGTTGTAAGGGAAGTGGAAGCAGTGGGTGGTAATGTAGGAGCCACAGCCTCTCGGGAGCAAATGGGCTACACTTTTGATGCTCTGAGAACCTATGTCCCACAAATGATTGAATTGCTGGTTGACTCTGTAAGGAATCCGGCCTTCTTGGATTGGGAGGTCAACGAAGAGGTATATTTTCTTTGTTTATGAATCTCTTTGAAAAACTGGTTTTTCAATTCTTGTGCATCATTGTTTTGCAAACCAGTTATGGACTTTCCCTCTTTTGTTGTGGTCTAATGCAATATCGATTAAGAAAAATATATATATTATGGGAAGGAAATATATCTTGATTGCCCCCCCCTTCTCAAAATACAACCATTTAACAGTCCCTTTTATTAATATAATAATAAAAACTTTTATATTTATTATTATATTAATAAAAGAAGTTATTAAGTCTTGTATTTTGGAAAAAGGGTTGTCAATGTATTACTATCCTATACAATTCCTTATTCTTTCTTAGCTACTACCAAATCATTCGCTGAAAGAACAAGGTCTAATGTTTCTTTGGTACTACTTATTTTATCTAGTAAAGCCTTTTGCATACATTTTTCTTCCTTATGTGTAATAAGAGCAAAGACATTGTGGGGAAACGTTCACCTCTGTTAACTTTAGTTTCTGTCGTATATCAGTTACTTCTGGTCTTGTTGAATAATCTATTGTACAGCTTCGAAAGGTGAAAGAAGAGATAGGAGATATAGCAATCAATCCACAGCGCCTACTTATGGAGGCAGTTCACTCTGCTGGTTATTCTGGAGCATTGGCTATGCCACTTTTTGCTACTGAAACAGCACTGAACAGATTAAATGGCCCCATTTTAGAGGAATTTGTTGCCGTAAGATCTGTTGTCTTTTTCGATACTTCATGAAAGCTACTCCTATTAATTGCTCAAAGCTAAAATTTCTGTGAATTATTTGATTATCTGAATGTCGTGGGATGTGGAAAATCAGGAGAATTATACTGCACCTAGAATGGTACTTGCAGCATCTGGGGTTGAGCATGAAGAACTTCTATCCGTTGCTGAACCACTTCTCTCTGATCTACCAAGTGTTCCGCGTTCTGAAGAACCAAGTTCTACATATGTTGGGGGTGATTTTCGTCAACAACGTGAATCAGGGGTGTGTATCAATTTGATTCTAGACCACTTGCATTTGCATATGTTTCTCCTTTTATCATTTGTTCCCTACCAAATGCTGTGTACTATTACTTATTTTCTGAAAAACTGTCACAAGGGCAGGTTGCACATGTAGCTATTGCCTTTGAAGTGCCTGGTGGCTGGAAACAAGAGAAAGAAGCTGTTCTTTTGACCGTTCTACAGGTACTTGTTTTTGTGTGAGTCATTATGATTTCAAGAGATCTCATGTCTATGTATTTTCAATTTTTTTTGTCGGCATTCATGCACAAGAAAAGGAGGAAGGAAGGAATTGAATGGAAGTAACATTTCTTGGTACCGCAGATGCTTATGGGAGGAGGTGGGTCATTCTCAGCTGGGGGACCTGGAAAGGGAATGCACTCAAGGCTTTGTGAGCTTTCACTATATATCTTCATGTTTACAGCTGACTTTCATCAATGATTAGATTTACCTTTGCCTCTATGATCTTGAAAGTTTTCCCGTTTGAGTAGAGTTTTCACTTTTTTTATGGCTATATGAAGTCAATTTCACTATTTTCTACTCACATATCAGTAGATCATCTCTGAAGCTTTTGACTTGTGCTTTTATACAATGGAATCCAGATCTTCGTGTCTTGAATGAATATCAACAGATTCACTGTTTTTCTGCATTCAACAGTCTCTTCAACAATACAGGGTTATTTGGCATATATGCAACCACAGTAAGGCACAATCTTTCCTAAACACAGATGTGATCTCTCTGTTTACTGTTTCTTCCAAATTATTTTATTCATTGAATGGCTGGGTTAGTGCGTCTAGAAAAATAAGTTTCCTTCTATAATCTATTGCTAACACAGCACACAGCACAAGATATTTAAAATGTACTTCTAAGTTGAAGTTGTCTTGAACGTTGATCCGAAAATAAAATAAGTTGTAGATTTCCGCATGTTGTCAATGACCCTTCAATCCGTTCCTCATTCAATTTGTGATAAATTACACAGACTAGTTTTCCTATCCATTACTTCTTTGTTTTCCTCCTTTTTTAAGAATTTAAATTTTCAACAGAGTATTTTTAACACTATGAATTTTGAGCTCTTTTTCATGTGTCGATATAGAGCTCTGATTTTGTGGAAAAAGCTGTGGACCTAGCAGCCAGAGAATTAATAGCACTCGCATCACAAGGACAAGGTTTAATCTGTCTGCCTTGCTTTTTGTTTCCTTTTGTTAATTCTGATATCTGTCAAATTAAATGTGAGCTTCCCCCAATGGCAGTTTCACAGGTACAACTTGACCGTGCCAAGGAATCCACGAAGTCTGCAGTATTAATGAATTTAGAGTCCAGAGTATGCTCTCTCTCACTCTCTCTACTTGAACTGGTAGTTTCAACGATGTGAAATTTCTTTCATTTAATCCTCCCACCCCATTGGAATTAACAATACCGTGACTCTCTTGCGTCACTGCTTATATTGTCTATGGCGGAAATGAGTATAAATCTCTCTTTACATGTTGATTTTGTGCTTAAAATCCACTCTTAACATCGCTGCTTCCTTCTTATTATCTATCATGGTTTTACTTGTCATTTGTCCAAGACTAATTGCTTTTGCAGATGATTGCATCAGAGGACATAGGAAGACAGATATTGACTTACGGAGAAAGGTAAAAAATTCAATTAGAGGCCTATTCTTTTTAGTCATCAACATTTTTCCTTTTACTTTAAACTGAGAAGTATCACTTAATCATGGGCATAATTTGTAATATGAGAATTTGTGTGATGACCTTTTTCAGGAAGCCAATAGAGCAGTTCTTAAAGGAAGTAGATTCAATCACTTTGAATGATATCTCTAAATTTTCTCAGAAGATTATTTCCTCACCTCTCACTATGGCATCCTGTGGGGATGGTAATCTTCAACTAATTAATAATCTAATTCAAGCATTTGGTTTTGTTTCTGATAATGCTGTTGCAATGTGCTTGTCTTGCAGTTATGAATGTCCCAAGTTATGAATCCGTTAGCAGCAAGTTCCACGCAAAATGAAATTGCTTTTTCACCCTCACCAATCCTAAATAAACCCCGGAGATATTTTTGTGCGGATTTGAGATTAACCTTTTATGTTTTTGGTTTGAGTATTTTTACCATGGAAATATAGGTGTATGATCTCACGGCATTTTCATTATCTTTTCTCAAGTAATTAATTATATAATACCCATTGAGTATTTTTATTTGTTTCTCATGTCTTATGTTAATATTTAATTTTAATACATTGGCGGTGTACAATAATCTGTACGAGCAACTAAATAAAGATTACTTTAGGGAAGATTTAGAGTAAAATTCATTATCTCCTTCACCAATGAGAGTATTGATTTCACACGCACTACGAAAATACTTTTAATTATTTAATTAAAACTTTTTATTTTCAATAAGGACTTTGTTTGGGATGGTTTCGAGTTTTTAGTTTGTGAAGTTTGAATATAAATTTCAAAACAAAATTCTACCGTAAAATTGGATCTAAAATGGTTTTTTAACTTTTTAATTTTAAAATATTTTTAGAATCAATTTCCAAACATTTTTTTATTTGGTTTGATTTAAAAAAAACACTATTTTTCCGATATTGATATTTTCGTAATTATAATCATTAGTATGATTATGATAATTATTATTATTGTATTTATTGATATTTTTATGGTTGTCAGAACTGTTTGTCATTACTAATATTGCCATTAATATTATTAAAGTTTTGACTGATTAGTATTATCACCTTCATACAAGTATATACTTAAATTAATTTTAATAAGATAAACTAATTTATTTTTGTAATTAAAAATTAATAAAAAATCTTTTATAAAATTTAAAGCCATTCCAAACTAAAAATTGGTATTTTTTTAAAACTTGCTTCTAAAAATCACCCTGAACGTATCTATGTAATGTGTGAAATACATTAATTCTAAGTTTCTATGAGGGTTTCATCAATGTTAGGAATAATCTTGAAGAGAAATTTTAGACATCCAATGTTATGAATTAAAATAATTGTTTTACTTCAATAAACATTGTGGATGAATTGATTTTAAGTGTTTGTAAGCGTTTCGTTAATGTTAGGACTAATTTTGAGAGAGAAAAAATGATATTTAATGTTGTCAAACAAAGTCAATAATCACTTCAAAATTGATAAATTAGTTATATAAGTCTCATAAAAATATTAAAGGAAGTATATTTAATGTATTCGATATTTGATAATATTATTAAAATAAATTATGCAGTACATTAAATATATATATATATATATATTTTTTTTTTTGCTGCTCAAAGTCTACTCACTGGATATTGCTGCTGAAAAAAATATTGGTCTGAATTCAGGAACCAAAAACCTTATATTCCAATTAGTTCATTTATATTTCAGGGTTTTGGTTTTTCTTGTACAATAATTACAAAAACCTTAAAAATAAAATATATTAACAAAACTAAAATTGACCATAAATTGTATTATTTTTTTAATAGTTAAAGATCTGCACTTAAATTGACAGCATTAACCCAAAACATCGGAGGCAAGATGGGCCGGAAAGTGAAATTTGGGCCTGACCCTAAACCAAGGTCCAGTAAGTGTTGATCATTCGAAGGACTTCAGATTAGGGTTTGATTGTTTCCCTATATATACACACATCTTGCTCATCCTCTTCATTGGGTTGTTCTGTGTTAGCATTAGAAGCAGAAGGTAGTGTTGTTGAATTGTATTTTAAAAGCAGGGATAGTGTGTATCGGTGTTTGCTGATTTGAATGCACTCTTCCGAAAGTGTTCCCTGCAACATGGTTTTGAGAAAGTGGGCAGTTGTGTTTCATCCTTTATTGAAAATCACAACAATCATTTTCCCTACATCTTCTTCATCTCTGCACTCCTCTTCTTCAAAATCTTCATTCGTCTTTTTTTTTTTAATTTTATTCTAAATATACTCAAAATCTTCTGTTCTTGTTCGCTAGGTCGCTGTTTCGTTTTTAAACGAAATCACCATTCTCAGCGGAACAAAAGCAAAACCTAAAGCCATTTGCAACCCTTATTTTGTTGTTTTGTATCGTTTCTTCAAATAAAAAATAAAATTGCTTTTTTAAATAAAATGAAAATAAAAAATAAAATTGCTTTTTTAAATAAAATGAAAATAAAAAATAAAATTGCTTTTTTAAATAAAATGAAAGTTATGTGTTAATTGTATAGGAAATTAATTAATTAAATTGGATATTCTTGTATATTAAGGATTTGGACCAATTAATCAATATTATTTAAATTTGCTAATTATTAAATAAAAATATTACTTTTTCTTGATATAAAAGTTAAAGTCAATATAATTATATAGTATTTTTAATTAAAAAGATTAAATTAACAATATCAGATAATTCAAAATTGGCACCACGATAGTTGTTGTTTTAAATAGGTATTATTAGCAATCACCATATAAAAAATTATTAAATATTATAATAATAACTTATTTTTTTTAAAAGGTATTGCAATAAGTTCATTATTATTAGTTTTGGATAATTTTTGAAATAGTTGTTCTATTTAAGCCAGTTTCGAATATAGTTTAAAACTGATCTACCATATCTATCGTCAACAAAACCTTTTCTTTTTCCTAAAGAAATTAGTAATAACACTTTTTATTTTAAATAAACCTTATTCATTAAAATTTATCTGAAATTAAAAGATGAAGTAAATCTCAATTCTGCTTATCCATAACAAAACAAAAAATAAAAATAAAACAAACGTTATTTTTTTTTGTTTTTTTATATCTGTATTAAAAATAGTAATATAATTATTATTATTTTAAAATAAACAGTTTATTTAAATTATTATATTTATATTTTAAATTTGTGTATAGTTAAAAATTAATATTTAAATAAATAATGGAATGATATAAAAAAGTAATGAAAATTAATTGAAAATAAATAATATAATTTTAATATTTATTAATTTAGGTTAAAGTAATGAATTATAAAAGAGTAAAATTAATCGATAGCACTTTAAATAGAGAGTTTAATTTTATTAAACAAAATTAGATAAATAATCAAATATATTAGAAAAAAAATAGGATGAAAAGTGTTCTAAATCTAAAAAATAGGAGTATGATTTATCAAATAATAAAAGTAAAAAGAAATAGAAATGGACTCAACATCAATCCAAGTATACAATAAAAGTAAAAAAATATAATTTTTAACAATCAAGAGATTTCCTGTTAACATTATATATCCACTCTCTCTCTATTTGATAAAATTGAAATCAATTGATAAAAAAAAGTAACTATTAATACAAAATTTGTACTTAGTAGATTAACCCAAGACAAAATTTCTGTTAACACAAAATCATTACAAGAGAGATTATTATGTTTATTTAATTGATCAAATTTTATCTATACATGAGTTTTTTTTTTCTAGAAGAAAATTGAATCAAACAAATATAATAAATAATATTATTCATAAATGTTATATAACGTGTTTAATATTTTATTAATGTTTATTAATAAAAATTAAAAAAATTATAATTTTATTTTGTTGTTGTTAAAAATTAAATACAATTAAACATAAGAAAATTTTAATTAACAAAAAAATCATTTAGTGTTAAATATTTAAAAAAAAAAACTAAAGTGGAGATATTTTATTGTTTTTTAATAAAGATCATAAAAATTTTAAAATTTTTTATTTGCATCAGAAAGTCATTGTCTAACAATTTTAAAAATGATATTTTGATATTTATAAAATGTTATATACATTTATATTATTTTAATTATTTCTATTTTTAATATAAAAATATGAAATCAATACACATTCATAATTCCTTAGCTACTGGTTAGCATTTATATATATATATATATATATATATATATATATATATATATATATATATATATAATAAATAGTTTTAATAATGAAATTATTAAATTTTGCAAAAAGATTATAGAATAGATGATCTAAAAATAGAAAAGTTAGAGGATAAAAAAATGTAAGAGGTATACATAAAATTATAAATATTAGTCAAAGTAAATAAATGTAAATGAAAGATTATATAAAATATTAATGATTAAAGTTGAAGTTATAATGTTTTGGGTTATGAGTAATAATCATTGTAATAGTGCATTAATTATACTTTTATTATGTAAATAAAAAATTAAATTTTATTATATATATATATATATATATATATATATATATACTAAATTAAGTTATCAATAATTGTAATCGAATTTTTTGGTATAGATAATAAATGTTTAATATCAGATTTTAAGTGTTTAATATCTTCATATATTTAAGTGGTCAGTAAATTATATATTTTGTTAATAACATGAAAAAAACTTGGAGAAATCATTGTACTTATTTAATGCATTCTTTAGTTATATAGTGTTTTTAATCATGTTATTAAATTAACAATGTCCAATAATTCGAAATTGGTACCATTATAGTTGTTTTAGTTAAGTATTACTACCAATCACCATATAAATTTTTTTGTTAAATATTATAATATTAGCTCTGTGTATCAAGGATTTGGACCAATTAATCAGTATTATTTAAATTTGGAAATTATTGAATAAAAATATTACTTTTCATGACTTAATATTATTATATAGTATTTTTAATTAAAAAGATTAAATTAACAATGTACAATAACTTGAAATTGGCACCATTATAGTTGTTGTTTTAGTTAAGTATTATTACCGATCACCATATAAAAAATTTGTTAAATATTATAATATTAAATTTTAATTTTATTTTTAGAAGTTATTGCAATAAGTTGATTATAAATAATTTTGAATAATTTTTGAAATAGTTGTTCTAAGCCAGTTTGGAATGTAGTCTGAAACTCATCTACTAGAAAAAAAAAAAAAAAAAGCCATAACAAAACGTTCCAAAAGTTAAAATAAACATTTGGCCCATGCAGGTCTCGAACTTGCGACCTTCGCTTATTAGCACGACGCTCTAACCAGCTGAGCTAATAGGCCAATGACGTTTTTAAAATAGAGCAAGCTTTATTTGTTTTAATTTTATGCCATATTTTGATGTAAAAGTTAAGCATTTTGGTTTGTGGTTTCCGTGTTTATTTATTTTAAATGACATAAAAACTTGTGCTGGATGTGAGTATATTTAAGTATTATGTATATCAAAAAACCTAATTTTAGTTACATTGAATATCAAATATCATGTATTCATTATAATAATTTAATTAATAGAATTTTACAAATAAAAAATAAAATATGCCAAAATTCAAAACCAGGTTATAATGGAGGATTTCCAAAAGTGTATGACTAAAACCACGTAAAAGATAAATTAAAAGAGGATAAAATGATAATTAAATTTTAATTTTTAAAACTTCACTTAATTTATCTTGAATAAGTTTGAATTATACTAATGTCTTATATTTAAGAAAATATTTCATTTCAACAATCATGTATTAATTATTATAAATCGAAAACAAGATTTGTTAATTTAATATATGATATTTCATATCATATGATTTTACATTTATGTTATTTATTTCGAAACGTGTACGATAAATTTGTTTCAATTTTAATTTCATAATATCAATACGCAATATCAAAATTAAATGTTTTATCCAATATTTGTTAAGTCAAATTCGAATCCGAGAAAAAGTCATATCAAGTCAAATATATGAAGAAAAAAAACCATGTCATGATCACTAAATTCCAAAAGCACAATAAATTGGTGTCATGGTCAATAAATTTGTGTCATGGTCAATAAATTTGCGTCATGATCACTACAAAATGGAGGATCAATGTATCACTCAGTGATCATGGTCTCTGTTTTTTCTTTTTTTTTTCTTTTGTAATTGTCTTTTTTAACTGCTCAAACATAATATAAATAACTTAAAAATTAAAAGTCTGTATTACTACGGTAATGTTAACTTTAAATAAAATTTTATATGTTAAAAAATACAATGTTACAATTGTATGTATATATGTTGAAAAACAATATATAGAAATCTATAACATAATTTAGTACACGTTTTAAAATCATCTGAGTGAATACTTTAAGAAAACAAATCATATGCATATTTTGGTATGATCTATGACCGAAATGGTTTAAATAGAAAGAAAATTAACAGTAATAAAAAGATTGAATTTTAAACTCAGACAACCTGAGAAGAGGGAGTGATAAAACTAAACCATGATCTTTAATCTTTGATAGGAACAATCGTTTGTTACAAGAAAAAGAAAAAGTGTGCTAAGAAAACACACTCTGTTACAGGCATCAGCAAAACAAACTAAAAAGTAATCACACTTCACCTCAATTCACTTCATTGTCCTCTTTATTATTCATTTTGATTCTCCAAGTCAAAATGCATGCCTAAATAACCTTGTCAAAGACATAGTAATCTTGAGTTTTTGGGTTGGATAACCACTGTTTTCCAACGCCACTAACACTGTTTCTGGATGCCATAATATCACTGATTGAAAGCCTTTTTCTGAGTTCAGGTCTTTGCTTGGGAGCACTGTGAGATCTTAGTTTGGCCATAGAAGAGTGAGTATTGGCCATGTAGTTAGGGAAATCGGAGCAAGGCCTAAAGGTGTCACCACAAACACTCTTCAATGGGGTAGCTGGCATCATACATTTTGATAAACGAGGGGTGTTGTGTGCTGAGGAGAAATTGTTACCTTCATCAAGATTGAAGAACCATTCAAACTCTTGAGGGTGCTGATGCCTTTCATGAAGAGAGATTCGACCTTGAACTGGACATGGAAGAGAGGAGGACATTGCTTGATAATGCAGCTCTTCTCCACATTCAGACATTGCAGTGTTAATGCTCCGAGATCTTGAATGAGCCATGCCAGTGTCAACCTCAAAAACTTTTGAGCTCTCATCAAATCCATTCAATGGTGTCTTGCAGTATATGCGTGCCCTTCTATTGCGAGATTGGTAATGTCTCGTTTCATCAAACTGTTGCTGCTACAAGAGAAAAATTAGCTTAAAAATATGGCAATGTTGATGGAAAGAGATTGAACAGGACCAATATTTTTTACCACATATTTTCTGGAAGGAGATTCTGGATGAAATCTGTTCTCCTTGTCCATGGAACGACGAGCTCGAACTGATCGAGCAACAGCTTGAGCTCTTATCATTGCTTGCACACTGTGAAGAGTTGCAGCAACCCTTTTTCGAACTAGATATCCTCTAACAAGAGCCTGTATCTTAACCAATCCTTTGAGTGCTCTAAGAGCTTTTCGCGCCTGAATGCAACACATTGTTAAAAGTTGATTTCAAAGATTTCAATAGTTTAAGTTATTAGAAAAAAGTCACTGTTTCATCAATAACACAGAAGAGTATTTTGGAATAAGAATGCAATTCAGCAAACAACATCTATGCAAACTGAGAAAAAAAATGCAGAACTAAAAGCAATTAGATTTGATTTTCCTTGGAAGACAAAGTAATCACATACCAAATAACCTCTGAAGATGGATTGAATTGACACAGCAGCCCAACCCTCCTTGCTTCCAATCATCAAGGTGTATCTGTTACTCCTTTTTGATCTCTCAACTGCCACACCAGTTACCTGTTTGTTCTTCACACCCTCTTTTTTGGCAACATAGAATCTGCGCCTATGATCAATGGTAGATGGTGTAATGTGACTCTCTTCATTCTTCTCCGATTGTTTCTTTTCCCTCTTGTCAGAAGCCAGTGAGCCAGAATAGCCACAACAGTCTCTCTCTTTCTTCATTCCCAGCAACCCCTTCAACCATCTAGTAGCTTTGCCCATGATTTTCCCCTTTTAACAGCAATCTGAAGGGTGAAAAAATGACAGATTCAAACTCAAATGTGAACCAAGTCAGGTCAATTTCTCTCTGGGTGTGTATAGAGAAGGAGCATGTGATGTAGGTGAACAAGTGTAGTAAGGAAATGAATACAAGTAGTGTGTGGTCAATGCAATGTGACATCAGAAACTGGTGCAATTTTAAGATTAAAAATAGTGATCAACAAAAGGGTGGAATTCAGTGCAAGGAAGCGTCTAAAAAATCTATCAGAATGCATGACACAGGTTGAAAACAGAGGAGTGATGAGAAGAGAACAAGTTTTGGAAGAAAGGAATAGATTAATAATACCATATCGTGTTAACAGACCTCAAAGTTTTTTAAATGAAAGGATAAGTATGTATATTGTTTTGAAGACAAAACTCTGACACATGAAGATGAGAGACAAGAATGAGAGACAAAGAAAGAAAGGTTAAATTCCATACAAAAAAGTAATAATAATCAGTGGAAAAAGCTTAACAAGGTCTTGAATTCAAAAGAGAGAAAGAGCCTCTAATTCCCTCTTCCACTCACTCCAATAATGGTCTCTGTTAACCTACAAAAGACACTGCCAATTAATTCTGAGTTTTCCACTCGCTTGTATTTTCCTACCACTGAAAAGTGTTCTAGCTCTTTTCTTCTCTCTCTCAATTACTGCAGCAACGTGTAGTACTAAAGATAAAAGATACCAACTGACAAACTCATGATGGTTTCTGGTTCAAACCCTTCAACGCTGTGTTACCCTCTTTTGATGTACTAAACATCAGCATAGCCATTAAAAGGGAACTTATATCATCTTTTTGGTCCCAGGTAATGGGTCAAAATGGGTTTGTGATTTCAGTTTCTTTCTTGGAATGGAAAAAAGATCTTTCAGTTCCATGCAGTATCTTTCAACAGTGATTGCAGAAAACTTTCTTGCAGATCATTCAACTTACATCCTTACCTTCCCTGCTGAAGTTTCTTCTGCTACAAAATCTGAAACTACACTTGAGTGAAAAGGGTATTTCTAAAAAGAGTGAGGAGTGGAGGTGTCAATGGAATTTTCATAACCAATGCAATCAATTCTAGATTCTTTTTCCCCTCCACATTTCCAAAGCTTTTCAGTTTTGACTCTCTTGGGGTAAACAAAATTAATAGCACCTTATTAATCATGTTTGATTTCGGTTGTTGGATTTTGATTACAATTTTCTTTTGTTTTTCTTTTAAATCTTGGAGGTTTTGATATGATGTCCGATCTTATGGGGAGGTTTTGATACCCTTCCTTGATTTTTTCACTCAACATTTCTGTGATTTTTTTATACATATATTAAAGGGAGTGTTCAATTTCTACATATGTTATTTTAAATACAGATTTAAAAGAATGGAAAACATAAAAGTATGAACGGTAATGTTCATTGATTTATACATTTTTGTTTAATTTAAATTTTTAAACTTGTGGAATTAGACCTGTTTTAGAAAATAAAAAGTTATTTTATTTTATAATTAATTCAAATTTGATTTAATAAAAATAATTATTTTATTTGTAACAATATTTTAATATATTTTTTTTACATGCTCCAAGACAATTTCTTTTGAATGTGTATTTTAAAGAATTAAATGTATATATATTTTAAGAAATACTCCATAAATAGTAGTCATTTATATTTATATTTATATTTATACTTATATATTATTCAATGAAATTCTTTTTCTAGTATTTATTTATTTATTTACTCTTTAATTTACCGTTTTATTCAAATTTAACTAATTTTTTAAAATTTAATCATTTTATTTAAATTTAACTATCTTTTCAAATTAAATAAATAAAAATTATTTACTAAATAAATAAATTATTTAAAAATAAATAAAACTATTTATAATCAAATTGTAAAAAATATTTATATTTATTTTATAATTATAGTTTTATTATTTTTCGTTGTAAAAGAAGTAAAAGGCTTATGATGCATGTATTTTCCTAATAAAAATAACAAGATTTAATTATTATTTTTCTATTGATCTTTTTAATTTCAATTTAATTTTAATTTTTTAAAAATTAATGTAACATAGTTTTTTTTGTTAAATTTTTTGAAATAAATTAATAATTTTTATAAAAATTAAAGTTTTAAATAATAATTTGCTTTATTGATTTAATTAAAATAATTATAGTATCAATTTTAATAAAAAATTATTAATTTAATTTTAAAAAATTAATAAAAAATATCAAATTACATTAATTTTTTATTTTTTTAAGAATGGAACTAAATTAAAATTAAAAAAAAAACTAAAAAGGCAATTTAATACTTTTGAATAAAAGCAGGAACTTAATCGAACCAAATAAAAAAATATCTTTCTGATAGTTATTCAATAGGTAATAACACTAGTTACTGTATATATTTATTAGATAAAATAATAAGTAACTCTCATCCATAATGGTCCAACTCTTGTTTTCTTTAATAAAGATAAACAATCTGTATAAGAAATAAGAAATTATAAGACATATTATAAGATAAAATATTTTTTTTCTTTATTATATATATGATAAATAGTTGATTTATAATTATAATTATTGACCTATTTTAATTTTAATATTATAGAAATTATATTCTTAGTACAAATATTTTAATTTTTATAATTTTATTTGAGCTTTGTTAATGAATAAATATTAAGATAACTGAGTATATAATTAAGTGTCTTAAGAATAAAATTCTCACAAATTACTTTAACCCTTTACCACTAATAAAATTAATGAAATTACTTTTTATATGAAAATTATAATTCTTTTATTACATTAAAAACGAATATATTAAAATCACAATTTAGCTTTTTTGTTATATAATTTTTAGTTATTATAATAACTATTAATATCACACCAAAACTGAATTCAAATTAATTAACCTTCGTCATTAATTATTAATAAACTTTAAGCTTTTTTTCATTTACACCACAAAAAATAAAGTTATTAAACTAATGATTAAAAAAGAAAAGGAAAAACTCTTAAACTAATGTTCATATAGTATTTTTAAGAAAATCTTTTTAATTTAAGACAAACTCAAGAATACGTTAAAATCAAATTATATTATTTGATACCAATTAACATAATGTTTCAGACGTTTGAACGGTAATGATAATGTTTAGGAATTAAAACAAAATTCACTCCTTAGATAAAATCTCCGACTAATATGATGTTTGTTAATTTTAATCTACAACTATATATAAAAAAAAAATTTATGTATTTATTTTTTAATTTTATATTTAACAAGTATTAAAAAAAATTAATTATATATTTTTTATAAATTTTAACTCAAAATTTTATAAAAATTAAAAAATACGATAAATATATAAAAAGATACTCTTTTTTATTTTTAAGTTTTATCTTAAATTATTATTTTAAAAATTATTCATAGTTTACTTTCGATCGTTATCCTAAATATACATATTTTATCTTTTTAATTTTATATCTAAAAAATATTTTAAAAAATTATTATATATTTTTTATTGAACTAAACTAAACCAGACTGAACCGAAACGAACTGGACCAGACCAGAACGAACTGAATCGAATCGAATAAGACTGGACCAGACCGAAACAAACCAAACCGAACCAAATAAGACCGGACCAGAACGAACCGAATTAAATGAATCGAACAGGACTGAACTGAACATAAATGAACCAAATCGAACCGGACCGAATCAGGTCGCACCGAACCGAACCGAACTGAATCGAACCAGACCAGACCAGACCGACCTGAACCGGACCAGACCAAACCAAACCAAACTAGACCGGATCTAACAAAATCAAACCGGACTGAACTGAACCGAACCGAACCAGGCCAAACCAGACCAAACCGAATCAAACCAGACCAAACCAAACCGGACCAGACCAAACTGAACCGAATCGAACCGAACCGAACTAGACCAGACCAAATTGAATCGAACCAGACTAGACCAAACTGAACCAAATCGAACCGAACCGAACCGGACTAGACCAAATTGAACCAAATCGAACCGAACCGGGTCAGATCGAACCGAATCAAACCAAACCGGACCATACAAAACCAAAGTAGAGCGGATCTAACAAAACCAAACCGGACCGAACTGAACTGAACTAAATCGGACCAGACCAAACCGAACCGAATCGAACCAGATCGGACTAGACCAAACCGAACCGGACTAGACCAAATCGAACCAGACTAGACCAAATTGAACCAAATCGAACCAAATCGGGTCGGGCCGGACTGAACCAAACCGAATCGAATTGGACCAGACCAGACCGGACCGAACCGAATTGGACTGGACCAGACCGGACCGGACCGAACTGAACTGAATCAAACTAAATCGGGTTGGACCGGACCAGACCGAACCGAATCGAATAAGTCAAAATCAAATTGAACCGAACTGAATTGGACCGAACTGAATTGAACCAAGGAAAATTTTACACTTTCATAATTAAGTAATATAAAGCAAAAATATAGTCACTTTGTAATGTGCGTAAAAAATGTCTCACCAAAAGTTTTTCAGCACCAACACCACAATCGTATGGTCTCTCTTAAACAATTGAAACATAATGTTTTCCACAAATTAAATATAGCAAGTGTATAAACAATAACATAAACAAACTATATACTTTCAATAAAAAAAGATCCTAAGGACAAGCTTGAATTGGTTTGTATTCACCTTTCACACAAATAATTATTTTGTCAAAGTGGAGAATATAGAGTTCCGAAATTGGTAAAAGCCTAAATAGTTAAGAAAAATATTATAAAAAGATGAAAAAAAGAGGTGAATGGGAGTAGTGAAAAATTGAGTATAAAAAAATGAAGAGAATGCAAAAGACATATAAGAGAAGGATAAAATGTTAGTTAAGGTTAAGGTTCAAAAAAAGACATATAAGTTAGGTGGGGTGTGAGGTGTTAGAACTGTAGTGAAAGTGGTAAGGTGGGACGACGAGAGCAAGGGGGAAAGGGCGGCATGACCCTATATAGCAGTGACAGGATGAGAAGCTCACGATCATTGTCTCAGTGGTGGTGATTGAATTAAAGATGGAGTGTGCGCGGTGTTTAGGATAAGAGGCCATTAAAGAAAAAGAAGAAAATAAAATACATAATTCAATTAGTAAACAATTAACCGATAGAAGTTCAGTTTTTTAAAAATAAACGGTAAAACAAGAGTATTTAATTTCTATTATAAATATTTTTTTACTTTAATATTTATTTTTTATTATAAATAGTTTAGTTTTTTTTTGTTACTTTAATATAATACAAATAATTATAGTTAAATTTAGTTAGATTAATTTTGTTCATCCCTAAAAGATAAAATAATTTTATAAAAATAAAATATTCTTAAATATAAAAAGAAAATAGAAGAAAAAAAATCATAACAAAAAATAATAGAAATAATGTACAACTAAAGGAAGATATCAAAGATATTCATGAGACGTATCATTATTATATTGGTTAAGTCAATTTTATCAATATTTTTTTTTTCAGAACAATAAATGCTTCCTTTTAATATCTTTATTTATTTATTTTAATTCCTTGATTATTTTTTAGCCTTTCATTACTCTTCGTTTTATTTCAAAAGGTCCAAGTTAAACTTTTTGCAATCTTGATTTATCTTAATAATTCCTTTTAAGAATAGATTTTTATACGATTGGTCATACACATAATTTCGTGCTATAATAAAAGTAATCAAGTCTACTACTACGAGAGATATTAATTTGTATTCCATTGTATATGTTAAATTTTGTCTAAAATAATTACAAATCTCTTCTATAGTGTCAAAATATTAAGGGTAAAGATATAAAATTTAGAAACCATTTTGAAAATTTCATTTAATAGACAACAACTAGATAATGAAATCAAAGAGATGAAGAATGGCATGACAAAGTCTTTTTTTTTTTTTTTATAAGCAAGCACGTGACAACATAAATGCATCAAGTATGAAGGAAATCTCTATAAAATATTTACAAGAAGAAATAAAAAAATACATTTTCCATTATATTAAAATAACGTTAACAGATGATTCATTGTGTTTATTCTTTATATATTGTTATAGATGAATGGAAAAAAAAATTGTGCTCCTATGATTTCTAACAAAAGTCCCATGTTTCAAAACAACCTTCTACCCTTCATAAAGGGACTTCAAGATTACCTATTCAACAAGATTTTTGGAACAAGCTTTATGAAATTCTAAAAACATGATTTCCAAAATAGAATTTCTAGAACAAGAATTTTGAAATGGAATTTCTGAAACATATGAAATACATTTTGTAAATAGCTTCTAGACCAGAAATTTCAAAATATGTTTTCCATAACATATGACATACTTTTTTAGATTAACTTTTTAGAACAAACATTTCAAAACTTATAAGATGCATTTTAGAATAGGATTTCAAGAACAACATTTTCGAAACAAATTATTCAGGACGAGTTTTTTTAAACAATCTTCCCACAAATTATCACCGGTTTACACTCTTTCTTATTGCTTCTTCTCAAAAGGACTGCAACAACAATGGAGAACGAAGGTGCAATGGCAATAACGACGAAATGTAGCTGCAGTGGCATGGTTCAACTATAAAAAGTATTTTAATATTTTTACTTTTAGCATGAATGTTAAACTTAATTCAAATTTCTCTAAAATATTAAAAAATGCAAACAGACAACGCTTGTATTCTCCTTAAAAGTCAATAATAATTATTAGGATATATATTTTTCAGATATAATTAAGTCTTATACTCGATTGTTTAACTCATTTATTTTTTGATCGAAAGTAAATAATTTGTATAAAAATGCGAAAGTATTATAAGTATAACTCACAAGACATATTATAAATAAAATACTTATATATATATATATATATATATATATATATATATGTATAAATATTTGATTTATTATAATAATTATTGACATGTTTTAATTTTGATATCGTAAAATAAACTACATTCTTATTACAAATATTTTAATTTTTATAATTTTATTTGAATTTTGTTAACGATTAAATTAAGTTAATTAAGTATATATAATATATTTATCATTTAGTAATTATTAAATCTGTTTGTTAAGAAAAGATTTCACATAAATTACTTTAACACTTAACCATTAATAAAATTTATGAAATTAGTTTTTTTTATGAAAATTACAAAATTTTTATTATATTAAAAACGAATATATTAAAATCACAGTTTACCTTTTTTATTATACAATTTGTAGTTATTATGATAATGTTTAATGTTACACTAAAACTGATTTCAAATAATTAACCTTCTACATTCATCATTGATTATTAATAAAATTTTAAACCTTTTTCATCAAGACCAAAAAAATTAAACTAATGATTCAAAAAAGAAAAAGAAAAAGATCTTAAACTAATGCTCATAATATTTTTAAGAAAATCTTCATAATTCAAAATAAACTCAAGCATAGTTAAAATCAAATTATATTATTTGATCCTAATGTACCAATTAAGATAACCTTTTAAATGGTTGTCTCTGACTCTATTCACTATCCACACCCCAAAATGTCCCTACATGTGTTATTGGTTGAGGTTAGTTGAGTTTTGTCAGAGTGAAAGTACCTTGTGGTTGGGTTTAGTCAAGAACAAAAGCTATCTATGTTTTATGTACCAAAACAAAGGTCAAAATATTTGTGTACTACATTTTTGAATTACGCAATTTTTACAATTTCATTAATCAGATAAATATGTTTATACACTTTCAAAATTTTAATTAAAAGAATAAAACAAATATTTTTTAAATAATTTAATTTTAGAAGATGATTTGTAAATTGATTCTAAAAATTAAAATGATGAAAGTGACGACTTTCAAAACATGTTTAATATTTTTTTAAACGATGTTTAAAAAATTGTTGCGTGTGGAACTAGGATAGTTCTATTGTTTGGCAATAATTTACAGAGCTATTAATTCCACCCAATTTTATGGTTGGAACATAAAAAGAAATCTCTTTCTTTGTGAATACAACTATAATTTGCTCATTTTATTGGCACCTCTCTATTTTCCATGCCAACTGTTAATTTACTTAAACAGTTTGTATGGTAAATTTTTAAATAATTTGTGATATTTCAATATTTCAAAAATTAATTAGGTTTACGCAAGCTAATTAAATGACCTGAAATTTTGTAACATTAATTTTGAAAAATTTAAAACTGTTATAAATCATATTCTTAAAGTTGATATAAACCTCATCCCTAAATTATATAAATTTTAAAGAAAAATTAAAAACAAAAAGTTGTTTTAATTTATGATATCCGTCCCATATAATTTTGGCAAATTATTATTAATAAAGTTTCATGAAATTATATAAATACTTATATTTTTTTATTTATACATTACACTGACTATTTAATCTTTTTGATCGATAGGAAAGGTGACTATAACTATTCAAAAAACATAAAATGTTTGTATATTTTCACAAAAGTCCAGGAATAATTAATAGAATTTACTTCAAAATTTATCGTTTGTCAATGTTTAGTATATATGATTTACATAAAAAAAAAAAACTATTCACAATAAGCAACTGTGATGAAAAATAAAACATACTGTATATAATCAATATTAATTTTTTATTATAATAGTACTTATAAACAAAATTTTAGTTTTACTATCTTTGTTTACCGTCGTAATGCCTGATTCCACTATTTATCTATTTGTATAGATAAAGTAATTAGTGTTTCGAAATTGAGAGAGTGAGAAAGATGATAACTACTCCTTTCCTTCTTTTGATCTTTGATCATGACTTATAAATGAAGCCCAAGATGAATTTGCACTTAAGGCAAGAAAATATTAAAAAAAAATACAGTTATATATATATTTTAATTTGATTAGAAAGAAAATGAAAACGAAACATTGACTTTCAAAAATAAAATTATAAAAATAACCTCTTTTTTTTTTTCTTGTTCGTGTACAATGAGCCGATGAATAAACTTGTCTCATCATACCTTTGGACTCACCAAATGAAAAGATAAAAAAAAAATGTATAAAAATTATTTAATTCTCTACTTTATGAACTAAATAGGTTTTGAGTTAAATTGGATTAGCCTGTTTATTCCGTATAAATAAAAATTGTTGCTATTGTTAATACCGTGATATAATAGTACATGTACATAGTATTTTGTCACGTGTACACAATACGTAGCCTGCTCTGCCTCTCTTCTTTCAGATATCTGACGACGAAGACCTTGTCATGTTAGAAGAATTTTAATTGTTTTATTCTTCTGAATGATCAATGTATTTGAAATTCGAATTGTATCGGAGACTTTGATTGATAACTACGATTTTTTTTATAACATTATTATTTATTTATTTTGTTGGGAAATTGGGTGAGTTGACTGAGGCCGTTCAAAGTTGGTGATAAACTAGATGGAGTGAATGGAGTTTAGTTGGATCTGGTACATGTGTAATAGTTGAATTAAAGTTTTTGCTCTTACACTTACACAGTACTGAATAAAGGAATTATGAATGTTTTGGTGTTTTTGGTAGATCTCATTCCAAGAGAAACGCTTCCTGAAGCTAGTGTGGTTTTAGGGTGTACTTTTTTTTCATTATCTATAGATTACATTACATAACTGGGTCAGTGATGGCAGCAGCAGGTAGGTCCATAAACAACAGCGTCCTCGTTTTAGGTACTACAACAAATGCACCACCATACATGTACAACCTACGTACATCTTCAACCACTACCTAAGTGGCAACCTCATTTTCCTTTTCTTTCTTGGGAAACGCTGAGCATTTCTGCTCTTGCTTTCTTAAATTGTGTTAATGGATCTCGTACAAATGCAACCATTTTCTAGTGTAGAGTGGGAAAACTCTCGCTTCTCTTACCTTCCATTGTTTCTTCAGTATATACGTTTTTGCTTACACTATCATTGATTTATCACCAATTAGATCGTTGTTGCAAAGTGAAGTTATGCTCCTCATTCTGCTTCTGCCATCTTGGGTATATATGAATTGGAAAGAGACAATGGTGATAGTCAAAAGCACACGATGGTGGGTTTTGAAAATTACGCTACGTATGGGAAGTTCTTATAGAAGGTCATTGCGTGAAGGAGGTGCTTCTGAAAAAACATTGTCATTTTTTATGAAGATTATGAAAAGTTTTTGTTGTTGATGCTGTCCCTGTTGGCGTCTCTTGTTCCTTGTTCGTGAAAAAAAATGTTTGAATCAGACAGGGGTGAATCTTCTCTTATGTATAATGAAACAAAGTAAGTTATTGGATGTAAGCATGTGTTGGTGATGAATACGAGTGGGACTAAAGGTGATTTTTCCGTTAGCTAGATTCGAGTCACGAGAAAGTGAATAGCAAGAAGTGGCTTGTTTGATCTGTGGCAAGTTGTTGCATACAGTAAACTTCATTCCAATGAGACTACGCAAAAGTGGAGTGGTTGCTCTCCACAATGCCTTTTAAAAACATAAGAGTAAAAAAATTCTTATACGGGTCAATTTAAGGCAGAAAAAAGTTTCACATAAGAAAAAACACTTAGATACTGTACTTGAAACTGTAGCACGGGTAGATTGAAAGAGAAACTCGTCAGATGTAAAATATTTACATTGTCTTGCACTTTTACTCACTAGACCAATTCTTTGAAGTTCACTATGCTCTTTCTTATGGGTTGGATTTTATGACATATAACATCTCATTTGGTTTTAGAGTCTGATCCGAGTAATCTACTCCAAAGCTTTCTATCCGCAAGCTTCCCCTTGGATTTTTCTGTTTGTTTGCTTCTACTTGCTGGTTCTGCCATGACTCTGCTGCAGAACCGAATAAAACCCACTATGGCTTTTATATAAATTTGATGTTAGAATGTTGTCTATGAAACTACTAACAAAAATATAACAAAGACTGGTATAAATCAGGACTCTTATACTGTTTTAAAAATTAAACTTTAAACATTACTCAATTTTACAAAATAGTGTTTTTTTTTTTCTGAGGTATACTAGATACCATTTGGGCCTTCTGGGGCCATTAGGAATGAACCACTTGTGATGTTTCCTTGCAAGGCATGCAATTGCAGAGATGGTGAGGTTGTTTTTGCTTGAAGTGGTCCACTATCGTTGAAAGTGAAAACCAGCACTTGTTTTTTTTTTTCTTTCCCGTTTTTCCCCCACATGTCTTTGGTATATTGATCGTGGCGTGTGTTTAACATCCCATTATTTCGATAATGGTTATGCTCTTTCATTTCTTGCAACTTAGAGAACTTATGATGGTTACGTTTCTTAAAGATGGTGGCATAGACACAAGTAGTGATGAATGGCAGTGGTTAGTACGACACGAATTGCGTTAAAGAAGACGAAGGTATGGACATTAGTAGTGATGAGTGGTAGTGGTTAGTACGACAAAAATTGCATGGGAAACAACAATGAAATCATTTCATTTTGAAAAACAAAAATAACACCGAAATAATTCAGATCATCTTATAGTATTTTGGCCTTAAATATTTATGCAGATAGGATTTAATAATTATGTTATTGAAATAGTTTGAAGCTTTTAAAAACTTTATCATATTGCGGTGCGGAAGTTAAAGCATGTTCTTGAAGCTCATAGTTTAATCATTTGAAACCCGCTAAATTTAAATAATCAGCACCCCATAATCCCCATGCGCGTGTGCCCCTTGTTTTGTTACAGGTTCTTTTCATGGCTTCTTCTGCTTTCACTGCTTATTCCTTAACATTTTTTCTTCAATATATATATCATCAGATTCTAAATAGTGTATATATTATAGTCGGTGCTGAATTTTTTTCAAACCTCCATTGATGTTTCTATTTCTCTCCCTATGTATATTTTTCGTTGTTAAATTGTTGTGATGGTGACAAAAGAATGCATAAAGAAGAATAGGAGCTTGACATAGTAATTGTATTTTGACTAAAAAGGGCAGCCATTGGCCAATAGAATACTTATTATTATTTTATACATTTGGGGAAGGTGCCCCAAATTGTTGCGGTCTCCTCGAGTACTGCTTTGTTTTTTATTTGTCCATAGAGAAATGAAACCCTAGTTGACGAGTTTCACAAACCTTGACCCACTTGTGGAAATGTGATAATTATTATGAGAAATGTGTTACCCAAATGGAATGTTCGTGAAACTGAAAAAAGGGGCAAGCTTTGATAATATATATATATATATGATGTATGATAATTTCGTAACCGGGGCAATGATGATCTGGTATAAAAGAACGTGAATAACTGAATGTTTTTGCGCAGTGTCCAGAGCATGATCGATCGTGTTCTGTATAGCCTTTAAAGGAGGATCTGCAGAAGGTGTTGAGTGCCTCCATAATAGCCTGAAAAAAACTCTGATACCAAAAAATATAAAGCCAAAGGGATAAAAATAAACATAAAAATGAAAATGAAAATGAAAATGAAAGGAATCCCACTCACACCTGCATGATTACATCTTTGGCTAAGAACAGGAAGGGTTGGGTCAAAGAACAAAAGTTACTAATGGGTGATCCATTATCATTATTATTCATTCATTCATATATATATATATATATATATATATATATATATATATATATAAATATCATCACCACCCTTTATTTTCCCAAACCCATTAATTTCTTGACTTTTCTTCCCTCACTATATATATATATATCTGTCATGGTTTTAGAGGGTGTTCTTGGTAAAACTATCCGCCAACTACGGTGGATCTAACTGCAGAGATGGCAGAAGAGAAGGTGAAAGTGATGACTTCATGATCAAACTGTCGTCTGGTCACACACACACGGCACACAGGCTCAAGCCAGGCAAGTTACTGATGAAGCCTATATATATATAATATAGCTATTAATTTTTGTTCCACTATAGGTAGATATGTGGAACTAGATGTGGTTGGTGTTTGTTTTTCCGCTACCTTATTATTTGTCTTCAACACAGTTCGGAGAGAAACATGTTACATAGATAGAAAATATATGACTGGAAGGATATTGAAGTCTATGCTGAGATGAGTTCACTTTTCATTAGGTAGAGCCTAGCTAGCTACTAATTAGGGATGGAATCACCTTCTGTATAATTTTTTTTTTCTTTTCTTGCCCACTTTCTGGCTGCATCATATGTTTGTCCTTTTATGAATTTTGGGATTTATCTGTCGCGGACTGTTAATTGATTCCGTCCAGATAAAGAACATAAATTTCTTTCTTTATTATGGGATTAATTAAGTGATTCTTGTTATTAAGATGTGATCTTTTTGCTTCCTTTGATCTATGTCAGATCCTACCTCCTATTTGCTTAATCAATTCCTTGTTTATTTTGTCTAAAATATAAGGGTTTTGGACATATATATATGAGAGAGATTAATCTGAGAGAACCCTATTCTGTTGGTTGCTTCATAACCTGCTTCTCGTTTTGAAAAATTTGGTACATTAATAAGGATGAGAATAATACGTAAGATAGTATCTGTAACTGAAGGTTTTGTTCATGTGGCAATCAAATAAGTCACTGTTTGTAATGGTGTAAAAAGCTAGAAGATAGAATGTGAATTGCAGTATTGAAGTTGAACAGAAGATGCAGAAAATTTCAAAGTGAAAGTAAGTTGGAATGTATGAGTTGATTTTATGCAAATGGAGTGAATTAAAGTGTGCATGAAAGAAAGAGAGATATTGAAGAGGGAAGATTCGTGTATGTGACTATATAGCCACAGTGCCTAAGAATATTTTATTTATAAATAGAGTGAAAGATTGCTCAAGAAATTCATAATTGACTTGAAAGTTTACCTGCCAAAGCTAGAATGTGAATCACGGTTTCATCCGACAACATAATTCCACCGCCCCATAAAAAGCAGAAGAAATTATTTGCATTTTGATTTAGATGGCTTCTGGATGAACTGCACGTGTAGTCAGAAAAAAAGAAAAAAGACAAATAAAGGTGAATTTTATTCCTTCCAATTTAAAAAATTTATATGTTTTATTTCTTCCATCTTTGTTCGAATTTGGTTAGAAGTCTCACCTATAAGATCAATTCATATTCATAATATATAATAGATACAATTTTTATTTTACAAACTAATTTTATAGAGTTAAATTTAAAAGTTCACTTCTAACGAATTTTACGCGACTACTTACATGAATTTTCTTTATATATTCCAATGGTGATGATATATTACAGTTAATTAACTCCTTATCAATTTGCTACATCACGTACTTAATGCAATATTACGAGTGGCAAGCTAATTGAGTTTAATTTAAAGGGAAAATAACTTTACTGCAACAAACTTTTTTTTTAAATTATAGTATTATAGTAGGAAAAATTAATCCTCGGATTCAGTAACTAACAAAATTTTAAACGCAAATAGTGTAAACTCCCCTTGTTAACATGTTTCTATCGTATATCCAAAGAGTAACCAAAATTCAAATGCTTTACCATTAATTAAGGGATAGTATGAGTTGAAAAGAAAAGAAAATATATACTATAGAGATTAATAAAATAATGTTAACATACTCTAGGGAAAAAAAATCTCACGAACTCAATTTCGTTAAGTTCTTAATTACAGAACTGCTAAAACTAATAATGTTTACGGAAGTTGTTTGATAAATATTGATGACTTGGCTTTAGTTAGATTACACTAGACTATAGTTGTCTGGATAAATAGCTAAAGTGTTGTTGTTACTTTTTTTTACAATAACCTCCACAAAAAGAAAATAAGAAGTCAAAAACGTTAGCTATCTTTATAACTTAAAATCCATTATGTATTTTAATTTATATAATTTTTTCCACAGTTTAGGTTTAAACGTTTGTTTTAACGTATACATATTTTACTTTCACATTATATATGGTTCTACAACTAGTTCGTTCTAAAAAGAATGTTTATTATTATGAAAAGAACAAAATTATAAAAAAAAATTCTCAATAATTTATTTATCTCTTACAATGATCACTAAGAATTGTTTTTCCGTTTTCAGCTTGATATTTTTATTAGGATCCTATTCTCATATTTATACTAGAACATAAACAACACTAATTTCTTCTTATTAATGATTTTATTAATTTAACTATTATTAATTTAATAAATGATTTATAACTATTAACTACGATATATATAAATAGATTTAAGTAATACAATATATTCCGGTATAAAAGAGATAATAGTAAAAAACCTTTATTTATACCAATACTTATGACCAAAAAACTTCTTTTTTTCTCTTTTATTAGAAGATACATGGATGATGGATGTAAGTGATTGAAATGCTATTCAAGAAGTATATAATCTTTAAATTATGGTGACTTATTTGCAGGGAGGATATTCAGGAAAACAGAATTCAAATTATATATAATCTTTATATAAACTTTTTAATTTTTTCCGATGTATTAGACTTACAATAGATTTATTAATAAAGTGGTGTTATCTAAAAAAGTTTTATTATTTAAATAATATAAATTCATACAAGAAATTAATTTAACTTTTTTCAAAATCGACTTATATATATATATATATAAAAGTAGTGTACTCAATGCATCATGAATTAATTCTTAAGAATTGGATTCTTAGAAAACAAATAGAGGTACATGATCAACAACAACAAAAAGAAAGTATATCTTCATAAATAGAAAAATTTAGAACTAAAGTACAGTTGGAATGGGAAGCAGGGGATGCACTCTGATGACCACTCCATGACTCTCTTTCTACAGAAAATTTTTGCAGAATCTCTAAGATTAAAGAACTTAAAACAGTAACGCAGTATCTGCATACCCATTTTGAAGGGCTGAAACTAATCTAATTGGGCTAACCATAAACTGAGAATGTAACAAGCTAAGAAGTCACTAAGAGCGTTGAAGAGTTACCAGAATGCAAGCCAAAATTGGTGGTAAGAATGTGAGAACTATTCTTATTAAAAAGAACCTGGTAATTGTCATAATAAGCAACATTATGTAATATCAGTTGTTAAGTTTTCAGATAATCAATGTGGTGAGGACTGTTTGATTATAGTTTATTGTGAAGAGTGGTGTGGTCGAAGACTATATCAGTGACTAAATTTGTGAGCAATTTAGTTAAATGAAACATGGGTAGTATTTAAAAACACTTACTTCATAGACTCTGTTACTGAATCAAGGGCAGGTGCATTGCTCAAATTTACATTTCTGATTAAGCCCACATCGAGTGATACTGTAGAAGTTAGTATAATGATCATACTACAATAGGAAGAGACTGCTAAGGTGATGTTCACGGAGTCATGTGATAAGCACAAAGCGAATTATTCTTTCGCCTTTTACTAAAGAATACCGTGTGTTTGTCACTACAAGTGGCATACGTCTATTTTTGGAAGAGCCTTTGATAAAAGGCTCTGCAATATTAGTTGAATTTTCATTAATTATTATTATTCTCTGTGTACTCCTTAAATAAGTATTTATTGGAATTTTCTGAATAGGTTTCATGTCTTTCATCTTTAACAATGCAATATTAGTCTTTGTTTAATAAATTAGTATCCTGTATTATGATGTTGTCTTTATTGAAACTTTTTCTTTAGTTTGTATTTTATGAATTCTATCCTTTACTATTTTTATTTTTTGATGACTCGGTATCTATATTTTACTCAAATATAAATAAAATATATGATAACAAAGCAACTGCATGGTTTTATTAGTTGTAATATTTATACATATATCGGTTGAATGTCCTCTACAACGACGATAATAAAGTAAATAAATTCAACTTTTGAACTAAATGTGAGCAATTTAATTAAATGAAATGTGGGACAGTATTGAAATACAGTCACCTCAGACTGGTATTGAAATAGGAATGATGCATTGTCCAATTTCACATCTATATCAAAGCCCACATCGAATGGTACTAAAAAGATACCATTACAGGGGCCATGCAAAGCGAATTATTCTTTAGCCATTCACTAATTACTCAAGAATTTCGAAAGTCTTGACAAAAGACTTGGTAATGTGTGTTTTTGGAAGGAATCTTGACAAAGGACTCTGTAATGTTAGTCTAAATTAGAATTTTGTTTCGAAGAGATTGCAATTCAACGTGTAAATCAGAATTTCTTTGAAGAGGTTGAATATCATTTCCTCCATAGTTTTGTATGAGTTAAATTCTTGCTGTGTCCTCTTAAGTGGACAAACATCTTTTAAGAAGTTGGCTCCATACCATCCCAGAGTTTCATTGCTGAAGTTTGACATGAAAGTTGGTTTAACTAATTCTGTTTCAGTGTTCTTCCCTCAAAACACCTATTAATAACCGTTACCTAAAACATGTTTTACACAATTTAATTCATTTATTTATTAATAGTGATATGTATAGATTTTATAGGACTGAGAATAAGTTAGATTTAGTTTGGATGGACAGACTGCTGAGCACCCTCAACCAAAGATTCATCACAACACATCCTTAACGAGTTGTAAAACCAACTTTGAACTAAATTGCAGAGCCCTTTTAAAACCAACTTTGAACTAAATTACAGAGCCTCTTAAAAGGGCTCTTCCAAAAATAGGCGTATGCCACTTATCGAGACAAACACACGGTATTCTTTAGTAAAAGGCGAAAGAATAGTTCGCTATGTGTTAAACTCATGGCTCCGTGAAAAGCAACTGAAGTGCATTTCCATTATATTATGATCCTAGATCTGTTCTTACCCTACGGTAGTCGATGTGGACTTCAATCAGACATGTTAACTTGGTCCTGACATAATTCAGTTTTATTTGATTTTTTTTTATTTAATTCAATCAGACATGCGTTTTTATTTGATATGCATTTAATATAAAATTTTAATTAGATCTCTACTCTGACTTTAGATAAATTCTTTACAGTTTCTATTATTATAAAATAACTAAACATCCTTTTGAAAGAATTATAAAACATATTTTTATAAAAATACTATTGAATATTTTATAAAGAAAATTTATCAAACAAAGAAACATGTTATAACTTCTTTTTTGCATAATTATTTATATTTTATAATTTTAAATTTTCTCACAAATAATTGTTATATATTTTAAATTTTAAACACCACTTTCAAAGAGTCATGAAACATTTGATATAAAAATTATCTTATAAAAAAAATTATCAAACAGGTAAACAAACATGCTATAAATTTCTTACAAATGAATTTTAAATATATTCAGCTTCTATTGTTTTAAAATTAATCATCCTGAGAATACTTTATTCACATTAAACTCAAAAATTAAGGTGCAACGGAATAAGTACCATTTAAAACTATCAAGCATTCTCTCAACATTACTCAGATACTACAAATGCATAAAAGTTTCAACTAATAATTATAGGGCTTTACCCCTAAGGGAGCCCTTCCAGAAATTCTCGAAGGCCTAAGATAAACCCAGGCCCAAGAGGGGGTTTGGAAATAGTTTTCAACCAGCAATAGACGCGCCTCGGTTAGAACCTCACTAGCTGCGTCATTGCCCCAAGCGCAAAGATACGTTACACAGCTGTCTGACTAGTAATTTATTAGCATTTCTCAGTCTCAACAAATATTCATTTCCTATGTGGGACTGAAATCACTGAAACTTTTTACACAAATGCAGCTTTCCAAAGTAATGGCCAATTGAGTGACAATTTCATGCGTTTTATCGGTTTGTGCGGAGTTGGCTGCATTATCCTACTAATGTTGCCCTAAGATCCTATGGCTTAGAAGTGTCAATAATTATTTTGTATGATGTTCGCTGCAGTTTGACTATCTTAAGAGTTTGGAGATTGAAGAAAAGATTGACAAAATCAGATGGTGCCTAACAGCTAATGGGCCCTCTGCCTTCTCTCTACGAAAGATAAAATGATCAAATTTTGGAAGATATGCTTAGTGCTGTCATTATTCAATTGACAAAATGTGCACAAAGTTTTATGGTGGAGGAACTAACTTTTGATCACTTGTTTCAAATGTACACAGTTTTTTTGTTTCAGGAGATGTATTAATGCTTGAGCTCATGTATCTTTCTAATTGGATTCAAATTCAATTGGCAAGGCTTAGCCTTCTGAAGTTACCAATTACATTTTTGAGGTGTACTTATTAATAGCATGATGTAGTATCATAATGAGTCTGTCATGCATGGTGCTCTCTGAAGGGTATTTGAACCTTTTGCTTGTGTAAATGTTTCTTGCCCCACATCTTTTTGGCTTATAACTGTACGGATATAAAACTTTCTATAAATAATTTATTATAAACAATAAATATATAAGCCAAACTCTATTGTTCATCACCCAATTACGAAGCTTTTTCAGACATTTCATAGAAATAAAACACTCTTAACTACTTGAACTAGTACATTTCTACATCATAAATTTAAATGTCATAAAGGTTCTCACTATCCACATTTAGTAAATAATTATTTATTTAATTATTTAATTTTCTCAGGTCTTATCGTAGGTCCAGGAAGAAGCCCCCACCTGCTTTTATCCTCTTTATGCATGTTCGATTCAACACCTTTAGATCTCTTCGGAGTTGAAGAGAATCCTTTCCAGACTATTAATTCTCGATAGATTATTTTGTTCCAATAGTTTTAGTCGACCAATTTCAACTTTGTAAGTCGGGATGTGATTTTGGTCCAATTCTTTCAGCCTCACTATGTCGACTTCCCAATTCTTCCTTAAATCCTTTTGTCGGCCAATTTTGTCCACGTATTCTTTGATAACTGGAACGAGTTGGTTCATATATTCAGCAAGGCCCTAGGTTTGTTGTTCAATTCGACCCAATGGGTTTGTTGTTCAATTCCACCCAGTGAGTTTGTTGTCCAATTCAACCCAAAGCCGTAACTAACGGGATTGGAGGAGGTTGAGAGGCCTCGATGATGAGTTCAAATTGATGACTTTGGTTGCCAGTCATGAAAACGAATCAAAAACTGAGAAGTAAAAACTAAAAAAAACAAAATAATAAAATGAAAATTATTAAATAAAAAATAAATATAAATGAATAAGATGAAAACTACAAACTAAAACAAATAAATAAAATGAAAATAATTAAATAAAAAGAATACAATAAAAAACAAACAATAAGTGCAATAAAATAAATACAAGAAATAATAAATAATAATTTAAATTTAAATACAAAATATACAAAATACCTAATATGAATACTTCTATTTTTTTTGTCAAAGTAAATACTCGATTTAAATAAATAAAGACTCAAAGTAAATATTTCACCCGGTTAATAAATTACATTTATAAAGGCTTTTTTTATGCATACATTTCCAAAACAATGTGAGACAAAAAACATTTACACAAGCATAAGGTTCAAAGGGTATGTCATTTTAGGATATATTATCTACACCCTTCACATGCTACTTTTACAAACAGTATGTAATTTTAGGGAATATCATATATATCCTTCACATGCTACGATTGCTACTTTTATAAACGGTATGTCATTTTAGATATCATTTATACCTTTCACATGCTACTTTTACAAACGGTATGTAATTTTAGGAAATGTCATCTATACCTTTCACATGCTACGATTGCTACTTTTATAAACGGTATGTCATTTTAGAAGATATCATCAATACCCTTCACATGCTACTTTTACAATATTTTTCATATGCTATTTTTACAAACAGTATGTCATTTTAGGAGATATCATTCATACTCTTCACTTGCAACTTTTACAAACGGTACACCATTTTAGGGATATCATCTACACCCTTCACATGTTACTTTTTACTACTTTTACAAATGATATGACATTTTAGGGGATATCATCTATATCATAAACTAGGGGATTAAACAAGATAAAAGTTATGTCGGAGTTGATTTTATTCACGAAACTTAACATCAATAAAAGGTAGAAAACAACGTTATCACACATACACCAGAATATATCACATGCAATAATGTATTGGCTCTAGAGGGAGTATGCATGCTAAATGGATACCTCGATTGTTTGCTTGTGTAAATGGTTATATAAATGTCAGTTAATATCGGCTTAAGACTTACTTTGGAATCTTACTTTTGACAAATAAGCCGAGGTCTTCAATTTTAGGTAATTTTGTATGTTATATTTAAATATAAATGATTATTTATCGTTTCTTGAATCTATTTTACTGCATTATTTATTATTTGTTTATTTTTTGTATATTATTTATTTATTTATATCATTTTTATTTAATAATTTTTATTTTATTTTGTTTTGTTTTTAGTTTGTAGTTTTTTAGATTTCTTTCTATGGTGGGTAGTCAGATTCAATCCTCTGAGTTCATCCCCAAGGCTTCTCAGCCTCATCAAACTCATAACTTTGTTGCACATTTTTTTACCCTTTTGGGATCTGAGTCAAGGCGAATTAGTTTACTTAAGCACTTGAGAGGGTCTGGTAGTACGCCTGCTAAATAGGCACTTTGATCCCACATCGTTTTGGTTATGAAATTCCTGATAATAGACATTATATATATAGAAGATAGTACGGGTTTCGTAATTACTTCGGAATTGACTTCTAACAAATAACCGGAGTCCTCATTTTCAGGTATTCTTTTATGTTATTCTTAAATTTATGATTATTTATCGTTGTATGTATTTTTTTATTATTTGTTTGTTATTTTAATTTATTTATTTTTATTTAATAGTTTTTATTTTATTTTGTTTATTTTAGATTTTAGTTTTCTTTTTATGGCCCGAAGTTAGATTCAACCCTCCCATTCCCTCTCATCCTCTGTCTCTTTAGTTACCCTAGTTACCACACTAGCACAACCCTGCCATCACTCATCAAATTCACATATTTGGAATTACTTAATGTATGTACCCTTTCTTGTAATAAATTTAAATCTACAATCCAAAATAGGCTTCCCACACCAGGGACGAAAGAAATTAAAGAGAGGGAAATAGAGGGACGAAAGAAATTAAAGAGAGGGAAATAGAGACAGGGTCAGATATTCATCCCCGAGGCTTCTCAGCCTCCCCAAGTCTCTGTAGTTACGGTCCTCGCTAATCGATTTCGACAACGAACTCAGGGTGGGACGGAAAATTTGAATCAGCTCGCTCCGATTATTCAGGATGCGACAGAAAATTTGAATCAGCTCAATCCGATAATCATGGTGCGATAGAAAATTTGAATCAGCTCGCTCCGATTATCGAAGATTATGAGGCTAAAATCAAACGGCTGGAGGACACAGAGAAGATTCGTAACGCAGAGATCGCAAGATTGAAAGATGTGGGAAAGAAACGGGACGAAGACTTAGCTAGGCTTGAGGACTTAGCGAAGAAATCTGAAGCGGACCTAGCTAGGCTTCAAGATTTAGAACAAATTCGGATCCTCGCCTACAAGTCTGAGATCGGGCGGCTCAAAAGATTTGAACGACGATCTATGGCCTGAATTCATGATCTCGAGGAGGATAAAGAGGAGTTTGAAGATGACCTTACGCATGCTTAGAAAGGAAGAGAACAGGTGTTTGTATCAGTTAGATGTGGCAAGATGTGAGAATCTAATGACTAGCTTGTAGTAATTAGCATGTGGAAACCTTTCTCGCAATTTCCTCATAGATAGGTTGCATCTGGAAAACCTTTCTCTCAATTTCCTCTTATTAACCTGCAATAACTAGCGTTTAAAGTTATATAGGATTATACATGTTTGTAAAAGTGATGAGATGAAAAGAAATACCTTTCACATGCTACTTTTACAAAACAAATGGTATTCCATTTTAGGGATATCATTTATACCCTTCACATGCTACTTTTACTACTTTTACAAACGGTATGACATTTTAGGGGATATCATCTATATCATTCACATGCTACTTTTACAATACGCTTCACATGCTATTTTTACAAACAATGTGTCATTTTAGGATATTATCTAACAGTGTATTGGCTCTAGAGAGAGTATTCGTGTTAAATGGATACCTCGATTGTTTGCTTGTGTAAATTGTTATATAAATGGAAGTTAGTATCGGCTTAAGACATACTTTGGAATCTTACTTTAGAGAAATATGCCGAAGTCTTCAATTTCAGGTAATCTTGTATGTTATAGTTAAATTTAAATGTTTATTTATCGTTTCCTGAATCTATTTTACTGCATTATTTATTATTTTTTTTATTTTTTGTATATTATTTATTTATTTATATCATTTTTATTTTATTTCGTTTTGTTTTGTTTTTAGTTTTTAGTTTTTTAGTTTTCTTTCTATGGTGGGTAGTCTGATTCA
>Ga0214542_1000135_pt1 | contig 105880 bp, 51 predicted proteins | sample CNSS1metaG_FD_160096 | JGI IMG/M metagenome (GOLD analysis project Ga0214542, IMG submission 160096) | Root nodule microbial communities from cowpea collected in UCLA plant growth center, Los Angeles, California, USA - CNSS1 | ecosystem: Host-associated > Plants > Roots > Nodule | place: USA... | reverse complement strand
ATATATATATATATATATATATATATATATATATATATATATATATATTACTTACTTTGTCATTGTGATATCTGAGGGTTTAAGGAAGATAAACCCACAATTCAATGGAGTTCACATCCACTGTGTGGCACAACAACCTGTAACATTCTCCAATTCAACAACACCACAACAGAAGAAAGAACTGCATTCTTATGTTATCAATACACTAATTAAAGACGTGATCATGAAACATTGAATCACACAACAAGGGGGGTTTGAAACCCAACGTGAAATAAAAAAAAAAACATGAGAAACAAAGTTGAAAAATATGGCGAGAAGAATGAAATTAAAATTCAGCAGAAATCTGGCCTTGTTCTCTTCCGAACTGATATAGAGCCTTTCTGATGATCCCAGAAGACTTTGATTTCAGAAGAATCTCTGAGATCCTCGAGGCTAATATACTGCTGTTTAGCCATCCTTAAGGAATGACACCCTGTGTCATGAATCCAAATATAAGGGTGACATGTTTCATCATAGTAATACAATAAACTCTTCAAGCTTCCTCCAACACTGCCACTTCTTCCACTTCCAGGCATGTAAGCCTTATATATGCTTTTACATTTCAGTCTTTTTGAAGACCCTGGCTTCAAAGTGTGAATCTTTTTCAGTATTGATCCCACCCTTATTTGGAGCTCCACTGGTCGATCACTGAGGTTCCATATCCTTGTCCCATATCCAGAACCTTGAGTGTGATCTCTACAACCATCAAAGCACCCACCCAAAGATAGAAGGCTAAAACCCTGCACTTTTCCCATCACTGCTGCTTCTTCTTGATCACCAACTTCCAAACAAAATATATGTTTTTCTGCAATAGAAACTTTGCTATGTATATAATATATATAACCTCCCGACAAATTATGCTTTTTCTGATAAAGTTTAGTTACTTTGCAAACTTTCTCAATTCTGAGGCTGTGGAAAGAATCTGTAGTAACCTTGCACTTTAGACTCCTCACAGGGACAGAATATTGTTTAGCCCTTGCATCAAGGAAGTGATAGGGTCCTTGGAAGCCAAGATTCAACAAGAAGACAGTGGAAAAGTTCATTGGCACTGACAAAAATTATTTAAAAATTGCTAGAATAGCTTTTCCTTTTGTTTGGTTGGAAAGAAAAATATGCTGTTGGCATTTGACAACAGTAGTACTCATTCAAAGATTCATGATGAGGTCTCATATGATGATGCCTCCTCACCTTTATTGCGAGGGCGAGTTGCTTTTGATTCAATCCAAGTTGAATAAATGACTTTACCCGAAAGAAGCAATTATTTTATTTTCTCTTACTGTGCATTGAGCTCTTGACTTTTTTCTTTCTGGTCAAGTTCTCTTCGGAGTGAGAAAAGAACCTTGTAACGAGCATGACTTGAGGCTGTTGGTTGAAACAAAACATTGATAGGGTAGTTAGTGTTGTTTGCTGTCAGTCCTATTCTGTCACTACAAAATCAATAACACTGCAAAGCTAATAACTTGAGTTAAGTCTACACAAATTTATTTATTTACTTTGCTGCATAAATGTACAATAACAACACTTTTCTAACTAGGATAGAGTTGACTAACCGAGTAAAATAATTTAAATTATCATCCAATCAAAAATTACGTTTTATTGATTTTTACAAAAATGATCTAAAAGTTAGAGCACCAATAATTTAGAATAAGATGACAGTAGGACATTGTTTTAGAAATTATTGTGATTAGATGCATAGCTATTAAAATCATTAAAATATAGTTAGTACAAAATGTTAGGTGAATAAAAAAGGTAAAGTACAAATGGTGGAGAGACGTGATACACAATACACTTTTATTTCAGAACAAAGCAACAAATCTTAATGATTAGATCATAACATAATTGACAAACTGGGATACTATCCTTCTTTTCTCATAGTGGTAGGGGCATAACACCGGTATCAACTTTCAATCTATTCCGATCAGTCTCGTAACTCCATAATTGAATTTCTTATAAGTACACTACTTAGCCATCCTAGATAGAAGAGTCTCAATAATAGCAATATCAATAGGAGTGGTTCAAGTCAAAGTAATGAAGAAAATTGGTTCACCAAGTATCTGAACCGTTGAATTCAAAGTTAGAACACAACGTGTTAGGATAAATTAGTAATGTTTGTGCATACAAGATTGAAAGAGCAGAAAAAATTAGGGAGAAGACGTCAAGTCACAATCCAGATTACAAAACTGAAAACCATAGAATAAGATGAACTTTTCTGCCGTTAGACAAATTCAATAGCCTCATTTTGATTGTATGACTAACCATGTATGTCACCAAAAACATTTCTAATTCCAAAACTGTACAAATCACAAATAAGCAGCAGCTACTGTTTAAAATAAAAGAATGTTCTTTAAAAGGAGGGGTGGGGAAAGAATTTACACACTGGAATTTAATTTTCATGTTTCTCTTCATTCTGATCTGTCTTATTTATGAGAGGCTGATTGAGATCTACTGAAGGTTCAGTCACAATTGGTAGCTCTGGTGAAGATGCATTGTCATCCGTATCTTCACACTCGGCCAAGGCTTTATCTAAAGCAGACTTGGCAACTTTAGTAACCCATATCATGAGAACCACTGCCCATACCCAAAAATAATATTTCAGCCAGGCATTAATCAAAGAAAATAATAGACCCTAGGTCTTAAACAACTTTTTCCAAGCTCAAAATCTCAGCTTTCGTTATGGTCTATAATTAACTGTGGATTCTCCAATATTATACTTCTGTAGTCATAACCACATGAAACACATCATTCGTAACATTACATTACACATTAATTCTAAATAACAGTAACATGCTAATAAAAGAATTAATCTATGTGAAAATCTTGTTTCCTAACATAACTTGCCACGTTTTCCCACGAGACCACACTCCATATATTGCTGAAAATCCAAAGCAATATAAGCATAAACCAGCTACAGAATTGACCAAAACATTTGAGTAAAATGAGATAAATGGTGTGCTATCACTGGTTTGCTTGCTAAAACTTCAAATTCATTTTCTTCTGCCCGGCACTTAAAATTTAATAGGCAAAAATATGCACAAAAAAATAAAGCCGCTGGACAGAGTATGCAAGTCTTATAAGCCACTCATTCGTGACCCGGTAATTGCAGCTGAGCTGCTAGTATACAGAGCACAAAACCTCACATGCAAGGAAAAGAGGAGCAAGACACGCAGGAGAAAGAGAACAATTTCTGGATAGAGCATGCTAGTTTCACATTCTATGTTTGTGCGGATACCACATAACTTACCAGATATCAACAAGCCAGCAATGATCCAAGGCTGCATCCAAAAGACAAATAAATGTATGTTACATATGAGATAAAGCTCATCTATTTGATTCAATCAAGACAATCAAAGGTATTGGATATCCCAGATCAACTATAGACATGGTTACATTATAATATCTAGATAAGTGGATGCCAACTTCCTCTTACCAAGCTGCTTTTGTGAGACTTCGTAAGGTGAGGTTGAGTAAGCCTAGTCCACTATCTAAGATGATATATTATCAAAACATTAGATGTTAATATAAGAAATAAAGCATAGTTTTTCATACCAAATGAGTCTTTGAGAATTCGCCCCAACCACGTGTCACTTCTGATATATCCTTGAGCGTAGTTCCGACATATACAAGAGCCAGTGTTAATGGCTACAACAATAACAATAAAACATTTCAAATTCAGACTAATGCAAATAGTGATATACTTGCTAATACTCTACAAACATCAAACTTAAATATTCTTAATAGCTTAATTTAATGCACTTTCTTCCTAGAACATAAGTGGTGAACAAATAAATCACAAGGATGATTACTTGTTGAATGTACTTGTTGATCCAATATTAACATAGTTTACATTTAAATCAACTGATCTCAAACTTCCCATATTTTTACATGAAATTTTAAAGTTTAACAATATCCACTATCCATTTCTATGCACAACATGCTTTCAATGTGGCACAACTAAAGATATGGCATGGATAACTCCAAAGTTTAAAGTTGTCATGTTTTTCCATTAATCATGTTAGATAGCACATTTAATACATTTTAGATATGGGAATATAAAAATAAAGGTGCTTCGTCACCTTTTTTTAATTGGTTCACTTTGATATTTAGGGTCTTAGTCAAGTCTATTGAACTCCAAGATACTATTATTTTGTCACTTTGATAATTTTTTCCATTGATTTGATTATTCCCAAGAATTTTTTTTTCTATACGTCAAGCTTTTCTCTACTAAATTCAAAATCATTTGGTTTTCCTGTTAAAATTGTGCATAAATAATTCTTGTGCATAATTGTCTTCCCAATTTCTAGTCTCTTTGACTTCACAAGAGATTATTTTCCATCAAACATTAGTGATCACACACAGTAGCTAATTGCTATTGCCGAAAGAAAGAATCTACACATGGCTGAACTTGATCATGCCTTCTTCACCATAATGATCCTTTTCACTTTTAGGGTGATACATTTCTAAAAAAGTAATTGAAACAACTTAATTCCTTTCTCTTCTCTTCACAATCAAATTCCCCACGCTCCTTTGTAACCACAATAGGAACGTTACCCCGTTTGTCTCTATGTCTTGGGATGCACAAGTTTTGTTCATGACCTCATTCTAGGTAAAGAAAAACTCTGCAAAATCTCTTGAATTCCCTTATTTGGGTTACTCTTTCCTCTGAAATAGCTATCATTGTTTTTTATCCTCAACTTTAATGACATCATTTTTACTAACATCCCCTTTTATTAGACTTGCCTTTTCATCTCCTATTTTGTTGTATTAGATACTATAGATTGTAGTGGTACTTCCTCATTGACCCTCCAACCTCATCAGCGATTTCAATTACCCTTTTATTCGTCACTTGCTACAGTTTTCTGTCTAGTGTAGTTGTTTTTAGCTCTGCCAACTCATCTTCTCCATTCCTTCTCCTTTTGGAAAATGCACTTATATTGTTTATGAATGACAAAAGTGATGATATTCAATGACTCAAATCCAACCTTTTCAGTTAATTTCAGACAAAAGACTCTGGACCTTGCACATACATTTTAGGACTGAAGTTTTGGCATTCTAACTAAAGCCAATATACTAGATTGTCATCCTAGTGATATTAAGCTTAATCCAGGTTAAGAAGAGCCCTTAGAAGACCAAAAAACATTTAAGCATACTCAATTATCTCACTGTGGTGACTCAATCAGATGTCATGTGTAATCTTCAAAACATAAAAAATGAATAAGGACAAGGACTGCTATATGAACATACAGGCAATGCCAAAAAATCACTTGTTATTGTAATGCGGAGAGATAGGATCACTATCACATATGAGATCTAGTTCTGGGTATTGTTTTCAAATTGGAGGTCATATGATTTGGGCGTAAGAAGTAGAGCATGCTAGATCTCAAGCCAAAGTTGATTATCGTGCTATGATAACAATTGCATGCAAGATTACCTGGCTTAGGCAACTACTCCAACAACTAACAAAATTTATTTGAGACAATCAAGTTGCACTTCACTTTCATCAAGTCCAATCTTCCATGAATAGACCAAACACAAATAGATTTTCACTTAGTAAATTGTAAGAGAGAAGGTGCTTTAAGAGGATATCACAATTGACTTTGTCAACTCAGACCAACATGTTTATTAAATCCCTTTGAGGCTCTCATATTGACTACATCTGTGACAAACTAGGCTAATATGATATACAAGCTCTAGCTTGATAGGGAATATTGATTACAGGTTAAATGTGACAGACTAGGCTCTCAAGGATGCAGTGCACCAATTTAGGGGTTCGATTTATTCTTATGTATTCATAAATGATTTCATTGTACACTAATATGTGATTATAAAACAAGAGGTATGTGTGGACATACAACTCATAACATTCAAATACATTTCTTCTTTTATAAATCGTATTCTTTAATAATTTAATATTGAAAACCATCTGGACAATTTTTTTTCCTAATACTGCATGCAAGAAGTGACAACCACAAGAAAACCCAATTAATTCTTAGCAAGTTTTAATTTTGTAACTAGGACTGGAAAAATATCAGATTGACGGACTTAAGCCTGACCTACATCACAATTACTTAGCCTGAGTCTTGCCCATTTATCTATAGTAGACTATTTTGAAAGCCTTGACGTACTTCTTTTAAAGTTTGGTCTGGCCTGAAAGCCAATTTACGTGACTTGTTCTATAAAAGACCAGTGGACCTTCTTCATCACCTAAATTGTTTCAATTTTTTAAGATTAATGTTAGTTGTGGTCCTCTCCAAAAATTAAATAATTAAATTTTATTAAAAGATCATTACTACGGAATGTATGAGAAAATTAAAAAACTCAACACTACTATTATATAGAAATAGAAATCAAAAAACCATTGTCCATCAAACATGGTATCCAAATTATTTTTAATAAGTTCATACTAATCCAACAAAAAACTCAAGAATACATCCACAACGAGCGAAACTCCACAACAGAAATTGACAAGCTAGTCTTGCAGGCCTGGTAGGTTTTTTTCATAGCCTAAGCCTGGCCTTTTTTAATTAAATAGGTTTTCAAAAAGCCTTAGCATGGCCTTAATATTAAACAGGCCAAGTCAAGCCATAGACCCTGACAGCTACTTGTGTAATAGGTGTAGACAAAATCAAGGTGTCCACGAATGATTTTCTTATTCGTAATGCATGAGAATAGAAATTCATTGCTATGGGTAAGGCCTCCTACATATAATTTATCAGAGATAAAGAAGATACCATCATTCCTAACCAGGAAGTCAGCGTGTATTCCCCTAATGGAACAGGAGTCACAGACAGGAAGTAATTTAACAAGCTAAATGGTACAAAAGGAGCAAGCCGAAGGAGTATCGAAATCTGTAAAGACGGAGAAGTTAAAACATTCAGATATTCAGTTGTGAAGAAAGAAATGAACATGATATCATGAAAATATGATTAAGCAAAAATCTAGCACGATAATAGCCTTACTAAACAATTATCAGTATACATAATAATAGCCTTTCTTTTTTGTTTTAACAGGCAATCAAACTTATGCATCATAATTCCAGACATTTCACACTATACATACTATGACCCGGTTGCTCTTCTTGAGCCAGATCAGAAACAAGAATTCCAAAAGAACAAAACAAGATAAAAAACAATTGGAATATTATAAAATAAACATCAAAAGCACAAAAACTAGAAAAAAAGTTAATGAATGTTGGAGATGTAATAAAACCATTCAATTATTGAGTCTACAAACCTTAAAGCCAGATTTCTGAATTGCAATTGTCACTAATTTAAACTGAGGGTAATCCTTCAACCTTGAAACAACAAGTGATTTCCCAATCTGCATAGATAGAAAATAAAGGAATAACCTCAGGAAACAAATAACTATATCATAATACAGAAACAAGTGGACCAAGAAGCCGCACAATCGGAAGGCTAAGAAGATTTCAAGGACAATGCACATGAAGAAAGGCAAATCGATACAGAGCATATTGTACTACTTGAGAAAAACTTAAATTCATAATTTTTACCATAGCAACTAGGGAACTGAAAAGTCAATCAATCATGCCATAACTCTATTTCTCTCTAATTTGAAAAAGATTCTAATAGATACAAAACTAGAAAACTTACTGTTCTACCAACAAGGAATGCAGCTACAGCACCAACGGTTGAACCAATAGAGTCAGCAATGAAGCCAATTGGAAGGCCAAATAGATAACCACCCCCAAGCTGAACAAAAAGTATCAGGTAAAGTGACTCAAAAAATTATTTCTGCCTTTGGTTTATTAGGCTTACTTCTTTATCAGTTAATTGAAAAGGAGATGTAAAGCATTGAGAGAACTGTTTATAATGCACACACTTTGTTATACAATAATGGAGGTGTTTGGAACATACATCAAACTATGGGTACAAATATATCTTATAGTAAAAGTAATAGTATAGTGCAACAATGTCACCTATTTTGCAGAACTTAAATAGGTAAATGATGACCCGTGACAAATTCAATTTAAAATTTATAAGTTCTTAAAGGAAGGAATTGCAAATACCAAACAATTTTTTAAAAGAACATTTATCAACGAAAATGCAGACAGGCAACAGTTCTTAAGCAGGTAGATGAGAATTCTATATTCTACAAGAAGTACAATTTGAGGTATCAAAAAGTCTTACAGTAAGTACTGAGGCTGGAACTGCCAAGATAGTCAATGGAATGTAAACAGCTATCCTGAAAATTACCAAAGAAACATGGGTTCACAAATTCACTATTCAAGTCAGTTGTTATCTTGAAATGTTAATATGCCCATTTGTATATGCGTACACATATAAAATTCCTTTCCATGATACTATGAATGGCATAAAGCCTATCATGAATGAAAGCACATGACAATCTCCTGTAAAGATGACCTTTACAAATTGCAGCCCAAAGAAAGCAATTACATGATAGAAACAAGTATCACGATTCTGAGATTTTAAAAGAAAAAAGGTGATAGTCACCAAGTCGAAATTTCAGTGGTTAATAATTGAAATACACTTACAGAGCAAGTGGACCCCATGGCCCAAGATTGCTGTCAATCCATACCAATAAGTCCTTCAGAATCTGTAGAGCAAAAATAGAGGGTAATAGATTCAAAATCTCCACGCAATGGGAAAGAAAATTCAAATGCGGTGCTTATAATAAATAATACAGTAAAAGTAGCATTGTAAATTGTATGCACGAACAAGGGAGTGGGGATTCCCACTCGTGAACAAGGAAGTGGGGATTCCCACTCGTGCAACAAACTCGCTATGGTCTATTCTTTTCCGCTTTTCACAATAAGAAACCAAAACAAATTCAAACAAAATCTTCATTTTCTAATGATATTCCAATTTCAAAAACTGCACAATTTGCTACTAATGTTATTATCCCGTGATTGAAATTCCTGTATGCAAACACCACTTGAAAAATTTCCTACCTGGAAGTGAGTAATGAGAGAATCAACTACTGTCAAACCCCATTTCATGTTCAAACAAAAAGAACTAAAAGAACTAGATGTTTTGTCTTGTACAGGAAAATAGAAGAACCCAGCAGTGAAATTGGATAAAAAAAAGAACCTTGTCAACTGGGAGAGTTAAACAAGCTACAACAATGGCGGCAACGAGAAGTAGCAGAAGAGTGATGTTGAGAGCAGAGGTCCACGTGAAAGGCATGTTGGTTGGTTCACCCACGCCCCCAAGGGAGAAAGGGTTGAATCATCACGGGTCTTGTCCTTTGATCTTATCTGATCATTCTCTCCCACTTTGTGTCTTCAAAAATTAATTCCTGAACAACGCACAATGACCACTTTCTTCCCTCTGGAGGTTACTTACAGCTCTCACTGTACACTTCACCATTTCTTATTAATGTCTGATAATGATGTTTTGGACTATCAATATTTTACCATCTTTAGAATAGAATGGAGTAAACATATTTTCACATACAAAATTCTTTTACACTCATTTCGTCCTTATCCTTCATTACGTCTTATTCTTTATTCTCTTTTATAAATACAAAATTTATTTTTCTATAATTATTTTACCCCTATAATATGTATAAATAAATGTAATATGAGTCAAATTATCATTATTTTTAAAATTTTTAAAAATTTTTTAATTTTATTTCACACTTTTCTTTTAGTAATTTTTATTTTATTTTTCTTTATATATAAAAATTTCCTTTGCTAGAACTATTTTATTCTTATAATAGATTATCAAACAATAGTTATTGAGGTTAAAGAATTTTTTTTTCTAGACAAACTCCTTCATCTTATTCTTAATACAAGAGAAATTTATTTTTAGAACAAATTTATAGTATTTTAATAAGATAAATTTTATTTACTTTTATTAAATATTGTGAATATGCAATTTTTTATTGATAAATAATGAAAATAAATTTTCAAATTATTAACCATAATATAGATACTATTCTTTTAAACACAATTTTTTTCTTTTTCATGCTTAGCCGCAAAGATATAAAAGTTAACTCTAAATGTGGTTCTAACTAGTTATAACTTGAGTTATGTGTTAAAGTTTAAATAAATATCAATTTTGAGTATTTTTTCAAGAAATGGATGACTTAATCTTATAAAATTATTATTTTTATTAAGAAATGAATTATTCATTTTATAAAATCAATTTGTAAGACAAAATTTATATATAATTATAATTTATAAATTGATTTTATTTGTAGTTAATATAAAATTTTCAACACACCTTTTATATTGAAACAAATATATTTCAAATCTAAAATTAGATATTAATAAATAGTTAAAAAATGATTTATTTGCAAATATAACAATAAAATCAATAAATAATAAATTTTGTCAAAATAAACTTTAACCATCTTAAATTTAACTTAACTTTATAAAATAATTTTATAAAATTGAATTAAAATTATCTTAATTTTTGGGTAGAGGAGTAGGATGGTGATAGTTGTGTAACAAAAGCAGATTATCAATGTTAACTCCTACTAATTAAAGGATTTTTTGTTGTTTCATTAATTAATTGAGTATCTCTAACTTATGTCAACAACACTTAATTTTGTCCATCCTTGGATAAATGATTTTATTATCCATAAATAGGTTACTTAGACCAATACAAATATATGTATGGTATGTATTAACTATTACTAATATGATCCACTACTTTCTGTTCAAATTTTGGCATAGTTAAAGTTTAAATTTATTTTGTGTGATCCACTTTAAAGATCTCTCTGGCAAGGTAGCTGTGAGAATGAAAAAAGACAGAAAGAGGAAGAAGATGGACCATAAATAGGGTCAATTATTGAAGCTGCAGAACCGTCAATAATTAATGGACCGGTTCTAGTGTTATCACAATCACACTTTCACTTCACAGGTTCAACCCTCTTACTGCTTATTAAATCACTTTAGTAAAAACATGTGAGCCAATGGAAAATATTTTTATCTTTTAATTAAAAATACAATGTTATAATTATGATATAATTTTAGCTTTTGACCCGAGTTGCTGAGAATATATATTAGAAGTATTTCTTTAAAAGAATAATTTATCTATCTATATATGTGTATGTGTTATGAGAAGTTTATTTACAAAAGAGGATACATTACATAATGTCATGATAATGTTTAGACTTTAAAATAATGATAGTGTTATGAAAAAAAAAATAAAAATTTATCTATCAAAGTGTGTGCACTGATAGATCGACTATATTTTATTTCTTTGTACTTTATGATATTTTATTTTAATTGTTTTAATATTTTACGTCACTCATAATTCTAAATCTAAATAAATATGTTTCTTTTCATATAGAACTTCTATAATACATTTTTATTTTTGTTTTCGTTTTTTCTTGTGATTGTTTTTTTAATCCAATAATTGATATCATTTAAGGAATAAAAGAAAGTTAATAAAATTAAAGTTTGAAAACATGATCGCTAAATTTCACATTGAAATATTTTTACTATAAATAAACACCAGATTACAATATCTTGATATATTAAAATTGTGTTAGTGCAATAAAAGAAAATTAAACATATGAGAATCGAGAGAAGATCGACACACTTAGAAAACTAAAAGTGTCATAATTTTATATTTTGGAGATATCGAAGGCAAAGTGGTTGGGTCCAACAAGCTAGTCCATCAAAAAAGAATGGACATTTTTAATCTACTAGTCCGTTTTGGTTCGGTTTCTCTAATCTGTCAAATTGGCGAGTCGTCTGTCCTGACCCGGTGACCAATTTTTATTTATTTATTTTTTAAAATTAAAAATAATTAAAAAGATTATATTTGTTATATTATACTTTTGTAAAGATGAATTATAATTTAAATCATCAATAGAGTAATTTAATTATAATAGAGTAATTTAACATATAAATATGATGAATATTTTAATTTATCCAATTAAATATATTAATTAATCAATTAAAATCTTAGAAAATATTTATATAATTAAATATATTTTAAATATATATATATATATATATATATATATATATATATATGTAAACAAAATTTTATGAATAAAATTTTTAAAAATTAGAAAATTTAGAAAATAAAGTAGTGGATGAGTTGTAATTCCTGACCCATTTTATAGTGGGAGTCAGCCTAGCCCAACCTATTTTTGGCGAGCCAAGAACAGGACAAGCCAAAATGAACGAGACTGATCTGTTTTGCCACTGGAGATAATGTACTTAAGGAATGAGAGAATTGTTGTTTCAATGTGGATAAAACTTAAGTCATTGTATATGAAAAAATATTTAATAGGTAAACTTTGTTTGAATTAAGAATTATATTCATTTTGATGAAAAAAACAAGAACAACAGTGAAGCAACTAATAAATGTTAACAAGATATAAGATAACATTGAGGTTGTTAACATTGAGGTGAAACTCGAGGATGAAAATATAGTTTTGATGTTTTTAATGTTTTGCCTAAATTGTTTGAACATTTTAAAGGTGTTTTGGTATAAAATATGGATATTGAAATTGGTTTCATTTAGTAATCACTATAACATAGGGTTAGAACAATTAGATCTTAAAACAATTGTGTTCACGTGGAAATTTGATAGACATGATATATATGCAACAACATAAGGAGTTTGTTGACGATTAAGAAAAAGTTTGTCTTTTGTGGAAATCAATGCATGAACTAAAATCAAACTCACTATAGTGGTACAAGAAGTTTGATGATTTCTTGAAAAAGATGGGATTTTAGAGGTACATTTATGATAGACAATATTATTATAGTAAACCAATTAGATATAAGATCAATGAACTCAAGAAATTTGAGATGAAAAATCTTAGTTTCACAAACCAAATACTTGGAGATAGATAGAAAGATGGATATGACGATTGTTACATCACCTCAACAAGATTACTTGAAGAAGGTTATTGAAGGGTTGAGATTTTGCAAAAAAAAAAATTGTGGATACTATAAAGCATACTTTTGGATATGTTTTTTAATTGTTGGAACTACAATTCATTGAAAATCAACTTGTAAAAAATAGGATTACTATTAAGACAAAATATATCATGTTCAAAGTAAGGATGAAAGAGACTCTATAATTAAAAGGAATGTTATGATGGTTGTATTTTGTGCAAGACCATGTGACTATTTAGTGTAATAGTTAAAATGTTATATACATAACTAATTATCAAATATATCATGAAAAAGCTATACATTGATGTTAGACTATACATTTACGAGAGGTCAAAATCACAAAGATTGATTCACAAGAGAATCCTACACATGTGTTTACAAATTCTTTACAGCTATCAGAAATCATCTACTATACCACGTCTAATAATATTAAGTTTAAATAAATTATCTATCGTGTAATCTTTGTATTCTTATAATCAATATTTTATCGTATTTGTCAATGATTTTTCGTTATTTCTAGTTCTATATAAATAAACCCATGCGGAGATCTAAATCTCATTCTTCATAACCTTAAAAAAAAGTAGGTTTGATATATTGTGTTTAGAATATAAATATTATGAAATTCAATTTAGTTTCATATGTAATTTTAAACATGATATATTGTGAGTTAAAACATATATGTTACAAAATCAAGATTATTACAATGTTTTTTAACATTATCTAATTATTACAATATTTTTTAACATGATTAACAACACAAATTAACTCTATCCTCCCTTCCATTGCTATTTCATGACCACCAAACATGCCACAGCTTGTGGACAAAGAAAAACAAGAATAGTTGCAGAAAACCAGAAACAGAATATATTAAAAAAATTATTGGAGCTCACAAATAATTAATGGACCAAAGGGTGACAATGAAGTTCAGTATTCCATGTTTCAGGGTAGATACATGCCAGAGTAAAAGCGAAAGAGGTGCATGTGTTAGAGATATCTATAAAGAAGTTTGGTATAAGTATGCTGCAATAATTAATTGTAACCCTCCTCTGCCAACAAGAAAACCATAATTATGAAACTCATCCCTTTCCTATAATATAACTAAATATATCACAACCCTGTAAAGAAGAGATATTCAAAATAAAAGAACAATCTTTGAATGATACTATTGATCATATCATATAGATGGTAAAATGTGTTTTGAGGAGTTAATAAAATCTTCTGCTAATCTACAAGTGGAACAATCTCACGTATACATAACTCAAACAAAAATATATGAGCAAGAAAGAATACAAATCTAACTACATAGAAACAACAATACTCCAACCTTAATAGTTTTCAACCCAGAAAAAAATGGTTTGGTTGGTTCAAATGCTATCTGGCACAAAGGGCATTGAGAAGAACATGAGACAACATAAGATCCACGAAATATTGATGTCCAATTTGGCCATCTCTCCACTTCATCTTTGCTGGAGCTCTTCCATAGTGTACTCCATCGTTACACCTGTTATCAAAATGCCATGGAAATGTCATATCAAAGTTATCAATCACACCAGACACAACTCCTGATTCCTTCAATTTCTCCAACAACACACCATTGAAAGCCTCCATCTTGTTAGGATTGAAAGCCAGTGACCTTGCATATCCACCAGTTGCAACCGTAGTCCGGTAAAACACTCTTCCCCATGCCAACCCTCTTTGCTTCACTCTCTTCATAATATCTCTCCAAAAGGATGCTGCATAATCTGCTCCGACAGAGAATGCTCTTATGTTGCGCCAGTGCACGCCATCATGCAGGCCAGAGTTCATGATCACAGTGTCAGGAACCGTATCTTCTGAGAAGTACTTCTTTATCAAATCTTGAAACCCTTCATCTCTCAGAGAATCCAACCCCAGATAGTTCTGCGTTTCATTCCAATGCCCGTTGAAGATGCTTGTGATCCTAACTTTTTGAGAAGGGTCTTTTGGGTTGGAAAAGTTCCAGTCAAATCTTCTGGGAACAGAACGTATTTCGGGCAAGTCCAACACAAAGTTGAGCATGTTCCTTATTGTGTCGACGTGATTTGAATCGCCCCAGAAGAAAATCCATCTGTTCTTCAAGCATTTCCAAGCAGACTCAGCTGAATACAACTTGAATGAACAATGAGTTGAATACACCCACCCATTACTCTCTAGAATTCCCAAGGAACCATCACACCAAGGAGCTTTGCAAGGAAAATCCGACCCAAGGCACCGGTACCTGCCATCATTTCCAATGGTGCAGTCATCATTCTTTCCATGCCTTGTCCACCTTCCACTCCACACATCCCTGCCAAAATCTGAGGCCTTGCAAGACTGCAGCTCCGGTAGCTGAACACCGCTTTTGTAGAATCTGATTGCAAAATTTCGCAGCATTCGGTCATAAGAAAACCTCCATGGGGTGAACTTCAGACCTTCAAAGTGCCTATAGAGCAGAATTATAGTGAGATTGTAAACCCCATCAAAATCTGGATGAACCTGCAGTGAGATTGAGTAAGAACCATTGCTGAAATCTTTCACCAAAGGCCTAGATTTCCATGATTCCCCTGAAAGATCAGCCTCAAAGTAGTCCCCACCTAAACAACGAGGCTTCCCTGAATCATCCAGTGCTTGAAAACTAAATTCATGCACATCACCAGCTGAAAGCTCTATCACCTCCCCACCATCCAACCCAGGAATTGAAATCTCCACAGCCTTGGAATCTTCACAGGGTATGCCTCCACGAGCTGACCATCTAGCTATGAGATTTGAAGTGAAGTTGGGTTCTAACTCACTTGAAATCCAACTAGTGTGCCCCTCAAGTAGAGGGGATTTTTCGCCTAACTTTTCATACGGAGTGAAGTTCACAGCACTGTACGGAGAGACGAGGGTTAAATTAGGAGAATGAAACCTTACAGCAAGATAGTCCTGTTGATACCTCCAAGCTTGAAAGATGCTCCTTACTGTGCACCCATCAATGCTCCAAACCACAACCATTCCAAGCAAAACCAAAGCAGTGAGCAACCCAACACGCCAATGAAGCATTGGAATGGACCATAGAGCCCATTGGGGCGAAACCACAACCTTCTCTGCCATGGCATCACCCCAGAACAACTACCAACAAATCCACCCTCCAATACCGCTAAAGTTGCTATCTTTTGACGACAACACGCCAAACCACAAGAGTGCCTTAAAAGCACAAGAGTCGATTTTCCCGAGGAAACAAGAGAAGCAAATCTTGACGAGTGAAAAAAAATGGAAAAACAAATTTTGGGGTTGCTCACAACAAGTTACAAGACATGTTTACAAGTTTCAGTGTAATGTGTTGTTCTGTAAGAGATAGAGTTGCTGGATATGGGTCGATGTGAGTTCCTGAGGAAAAGGAAGGTTTTTCTCAGTGTGCTTCACGAAAGTAGCATGGCAGATTTCAGACATGGACATGTATGTCCAAAGAAGATGTCAAGCTCAGATTAATCATGAACTTTACATATTTTTTAATTACATTTTGATTTGCTTTGTTATAAAGCTGTCGATTTTTCCCCCTTCTCCTGTTTCCAATTCTAATCAATCAAAGCTGTCTTTTTTGCTCTCTTTTGTTATTGTTATTAATTACTCTGACCAACTATTAGAGGCGGATGTGATTAAAGGACGAAGTTAATTTACATATTCTAATTACTAATGAGACAAACTCTTAATCTTTATTATGAAAGTGTGGGATATTTATGGTAGTTAATTAAGTGTTCTTTGTAATTGATTCATATGTATGCTTATAAATATTTCTAATGATTAATGAGACTAACTCTTAATCTTTATTGTGGAAGTGTGGGATATTTATGGTAGTTAATTGAAGTGTTGTTTGTTATTTGGTCATAAAAAAATTATTCCGTAGTTTGTGTAAAGTTTGTATTATGTTTATTTTAATAATTTGAGTGATTAACAAAAGATTTGTAGGTAGATAAGTTATAAAATCATTAATAAAAGAAATAGTATTATACAACTATATCTTACTATCAATTAAACTTTTGAACAATTCTTAATCTATTTTATCTTATTAATTTATTTTTTAATAAGCGTTTATAATAAAAATGAATAAATTCATTATATATAATAAACTTAGTTTCTTTTCTTAAGTAATAGGTTGTTCACTCTGTCATAAACTGTTATATAATGAATTTTTCAAATTTTAAATCAATTATTTAAAAATTATAGTTCAACATAAAATAAAAAAATAGAACTTAGATTTCATACATTTTATATAAATGATTAAAAATATCATGTTATTATAAAATCAATGCATTTATTTTCATTATTTATAGTTGAATGTTTTAATTCTCAATTATTTCAAACTTATTATTTTGAAAACATGTATTCTAACAACATATACACAGTACAAATTATTAAAAAAAATTAGGAAAAAAGAAATAATGCCGTTGGGCATAAGGCTCACTTAAAGACAGTGTTGTCACGGCACCGACACCAAACAGTTGGAACTGATAGTCACAGTGATAGCCAAATTTTATCTCAAATTTTGATTGAAAATTATTTAAATTAGCGAAAACTTAATATTTTATTTCATTAAGTTAAATTTTAATTTTTAATAATTTTTATCATGTCACATGTAAATATGTATTTAATTTTAAATTTAATATTTTTAGAAAATATTTATTAATATAATTTAATTATTTTCATGCTGATTTACTTAAATGTAAAATATTATTTAAAATATTTAAAATTGAAATATAAAATTCAAAGTGATAAAATATAAATGATAATATAAGAGAATAAAGAACTTGAAAATGGTAGAGTTTTTTTTTTCAAATAATAAATTGAACTTCCTTGACATGCTATCAGATGACCAAACATGATAGTTTTAATGTATTTTTCTTCTGTTAAACTTTATTATATAATTTTTTTTCTTAATTTTTTAATTATGAAATATGTATTTATATATTGCTATGTTTTGTATGTTGTTATATATATATATATATATATATATATATATATATATATATATATGTATATATATATATATATATATATATATATATATATATATATATATATATATATATATATATATATATCTTTTCATTCTTTAATTTTGTTTTTGTTTTAAAGAATATATATTTTAATGTACAATTTTTCATCTTGTTTGAATAGTTTACTCTGTCTTCCCTTTCATTGCAATTTGAATTATATATGATATTTATTTTTGTAATATCAGTATAAAAAAAGTCACTTTAATAGTCTTTAATATGATATTTATTTTTGTAAAAAAAGTATTTAAATAATATTTTAAATGGTTTAAAAGTAAATATAGATTTATAAAAATATGAATGAGAAACAAATTTTATATATCTTTAAGCCTTTATTATATCTTTAAATCAAACATCATTTTAATCTTTAAGCGTGTGGTGGTGAGGACAGCAAAAAAAGTTGATATTAGATTTGACGATTCAGAGCAGTGCTGGGTGAGTGTGATACATGTGACATTGTAATATTCGGATTCCTGTAAATGAATGAATGAACGAACGTGCTCTGTTACTACAGGACAAACTTCACTCCCTCACCTCCACACACCTAACATCATTAAGTATCATAGAACTACAAAAACATGTATTAATTTTGGAACAAGTTTTTCTCACATTTGGCATTAGCATCCGCACATATGGTGAAATTTATGTTGATTTTCAAGTTCAGTTATACATACATATACTATTATTTCGTGTTTCTATTACAAGACATTTTTCCAGAACTTATACATCATGATCTTTTATATAAGGTATTTTATTTTTTATGATATATTTTCTTATTATTTTTATTAAATATTTTTGAAATCTGTTCACAATAGGGGTGGGCATGGATAGGATTTTTAATTATCCAATCTACATCCATTTTAGATCTAAATAATTGGATTACATTTTTGACCCAAATCCATTTTTTTAGCAAAAGTAGTTTGGATTTTTTTAAAATTCATATCCAAATATTTGGATCAAGATTTAAATCCAATCCAAATATTTGGATAGAGTTCAAAATCCAGAATCCATTTTTTATAAAACAAATTTAAATTGAATTTTTTAAAATTTGTATCATTAAGGCCTGGATGGGCTTGACAACCTGGACGGGCCCAACGACCCGAACGGCCCCGATGACCAGGACAACCCAAACGGGCCCGACAACCCGAACGGGCTTGACGACCTGGACGGGCCGGACAACCCGGACGGGCTCGACAACACGAACAGGCTCGACAACGCGAACAGGCTGGTCAGACCCGTCCGGGTCGCCGAGCCCGTCCGGGTCATCCGCCCCATCCGGGTCTTCGGGCCCGTTCAGGTCATTGGGCTCGTCTAGGTCTTTGGGCTTGCCTGACTCGTTCGGGTCTTTGGGCTGTCTGATCTGTTTTCGTCATTGGTCCTGTCTGGTCCGTTCGGGTCTTTGGGTCCGCGTGACCCTGTCGGGTCTTCAGGCCCGCCTTACCCGTTCGATTCTTCGAGTCCGCCTGACTCGTTCGGGTCATCAGGCCCGCCTGACCTGTTCGGGTCTTAGGGCCTGCCTGATCTGTTCGGTTCTTCGAGCCCGCTTGACCCATTCGGGTCATCAGGCCCGCTTGGCCCATTCGGGTCTTCGGGCACACCTGGCTCATCAGGTCATTGGGCCCGCCTGCCCCGTTCGGATCATCGGGCTCACTTGAATTTTTCGGATCGTTGGGCTTGATTGACTCGTTCGATTTGTCGGGCCCGCCTAGCCCGTTCATATCTTTAGGCCTACCCCACCTCTTATGGTCGTCGGGCCTGCCCGATCCGTATAGGTCATCGAGCAAGGCCTGTCCATGTCTGAATTTAGCATACTACATCTCAACCTTTAGTCTACCCAACTAAAAATTTAAATTGAAAATTTGGATTGGATTTTTTGGATTATCCATATTTAAAAATCTTGATTTATAAAATGGATATCCAATCCATAAAATATATAAAATGTATATTAGATTGAAATCTAGATCCATTAAATGGATTTTAAATGGATTGAATTTTTAATAAAATAGATTATAAATAGATTGGATTGGAGCAAAAGTGGATTGGATCAATAAAATTAGATTTTTTGCCCACCCCTAGTTCACAATGATTAAATATTTATTGAAAGACTTAATTAAATTTTGAGTTTTTTATAATTTTTATGGGATATTATTAATTAAAGTTTTTATTAAAAATTAGATATTAAAAAATTGTACATTTATAGATCAAAATTTTTGACAATTTTTTTTCTGCTAATGAGGTGACAAATTTACTTTCTTATAACCACTTATTAATAAGTATGAACTTTTATATTTAATAAAGTAATAAGGTAATTAATAATATGATTAATGTGAAATAACAAATGATTTTTATTATTTTAATATTATTAATAAAATCTTACATTTCTTAATATTTGAAAATAATGGAATAAAATAGCATCACATAATTGATAAAAAATTTAAACGGTAAAGAAACTCAATAAATAGAAAAATTTTATGAACTTAAAATTTGATTAAGTTACTTTAGAAAAATTATAAAAATTAATTAACTTGTCTGTATTTGTAAAGATAATGTCTTATGATGAGGGGACAAAACATAAGGTTTTCGGTATGTTTCCCGGGGAAATTCCTCCTTATTTGCATCACTTTGCATTTGTGAACAGCTGGTTCTACACTTCTCTTGACCTTTGGTGCAAATAAGTGGCACCTAATCACCCAACGTTTTATTTCATTTATTTGTTTGGACAGAAAAGTTAAACATTTTATTCTGAAGAATTTCAAAGATATGTTTATTTCACAAACAAGAAGATTTTATGTATATACATAACTGGCCAGTTTTCTCATTTTAACTTGAAATTTTTTGTTGTCAGTATACCTGAAGAAATTTACTGGGTGATGGACACAAGGACACAAAAAAGAACCCGCCGCCTCACGAGTCAACACTACTCACAGACGCGGTCAATTTATCGGCTTTCCAGAGTTTGAACGCAGGTTTCATTCATGGAATCAGATAGGCTGAGCTAAGTCATGTGGCAATAGTGCTGTGAATGATTGCTACAGTAAGATATATCGGGACACAGGCATTGAGATTGATACACAAACAAAGCTTGAAGAATAGAGAATATTATCTCACGGTTGCAAGTTGTGGTCATGGAGCTACCAGGTATGCACCAACGCATATTTATGGGAACCAAATGAGGTGATAAAATGGGATATTAGACAATGCATGCAGCTCTTCTAAAAAGATTTAATGTTGACCGAAAATAATAGCCGTCATGAAAGAACACTTTAACCAGCTGCTCAGTTGTTACCAACTCCACCCAACCATCACCAACCACTACAAATCATTTCCATTTGTGGATACTCAAGGTAACTAATCTTACTTTAGAGTAGACTTTCACGTTACTGCAATCTCCAATGGAAGCAAAGGGTCGAAGGTAACTTAGCATATTACCACTATTAACATTGACAGAATCTGATGAGTGTAAGGAATTAACAATGTGAACTTAATTATATATTTTCACAGAAAAAGATGATTCATTCTCATGTCGGTCTTGTTGTTCGGAAATTATTTTTGCACCGACATTAGCAACTAAATAACACGGGCTTCTATTCCACTACATGTCTACACACCTCAGAGCAAATCCTGGCAGGTGGAAACATCAGAATTGCCTAAAACTGTAGAAAAATGTTCCCTGGGTAAAAAATAATATATTGAAAAAACAGATATACCACTTCTCTTCTGAGATGATAAATATTAACATCTGTTATATCAACAAAAACTAAGGCTGCAAATGGCTACCCCAACAAATTCAAACCCTCCACCCCAAAAAAATATATATGGGAGAAAAAGAAGAAAGATTGAGAAGGGAATCAAAACTATCATAACAATAAGAAAAAAGGCATTGAAAATCGATAGAGACATCCAACTAACTCCATGGATCATCCCAGCCCTTGGGTCCCTCTCTTTTTAAGAAGTCAATAATAGCATCAACAGCCTCTTCAACTCTGTTAGAGAGGGAGTGATTTCCATATTCGATCTCTACTTTTTCTGCTCCTCCCATCGCTCCGCATAACCTGCATGGATTCAAAATGCACCCCGTGACCATGAGATCGGCAACCATATATCTCAATCCTCTCAAATTGCACTTATTGAATAACAAAAACTGGAACCAGATAGGATTAGAGGTTTTACCGCTGAACAAGAGCTTTCTTATCAACGTAATCTGGCACATATTCGTCACTCATTGAAAATATAACCTGCCAAACCAAGGCATACCATAATGACAAACTTCCTCCAAAAATTTTTTCCTTACAAGAATTATTGGCAGATCTCAGGTTTTATGTCTTCGTCTCTAATAGAATAATATTTATCACATTTACCAGTAGCACTTATAATGTATGGTAGAAAATAGTAGCAGATATATGAAAGTAATATCATCTACACTGTTGCTTGACATCATTCAGGCTAAGGTTAATATTGAGCTACAGTTGATAATTTGAAAACGAAAAATTTTAAGCCTTCTTTTTTCGGTAATTGGGAGCACTAGCACTCTAGCATGATATAAACTTAGATATAACCTCTACACAGCTTCTCAATCACCGGTAATTGGGAGGACTAGCACTCTAGCATGATATAAACTTAGATATAATCTCTACACAGCTTCTCAATCACTGAGCCAGAGGTAGCATTTTAGCTTTTTTTACTATATATATATATATATATATATGCCTTCTTAAGATGTCAAATTACATTTCAAACGAAAAATGTCATAAACCTTCTACAGAAATGAAAAAGAAGCAAGAAAACTTCTGCTATTATGACCAACAAATGAAGCATAAAACTGTATAGCAATTGATCAGCAAGGTATCAGTTACCACAACTGTATTCTATCATAAATTAGTTGAATAAACTTAGTTTGGATGAAAAAAGAAGCAAGTAAACTTCTGCTCTTAACGTATTGAGCATAACCCGCAGCATAGCAAATGACTGGTCAGCTTGGTGCAAGTTACAACAACTGTACTCTATCATAAATTTCTTGAGTAAACGGAGTCAGTTAGGGATTTAGTTTCAAACAGCCTCTGAAGCCTATAAATTGGAATCTGTATTCAGTGCAAATGAGATTCAATCAACAAAAATTTATATCCATTTCCTCTCAATATTTCTCTCTATCAATTCTCATAATCAGCCCAGAAGGATTTTAGAAAAAGAGAATAAAAAGTTATGTTAAACAGATATATGGTCACCTGACAATGTGTGTTAGACATATGCCCCAGCCTCATCCTCAACTGGTCTTCACTCAGGTCAGAACTGAACATGTCATCATCGCCATTATATGAACATAGGGAGTGATACCTACAAAATTAACTTCTTTTTAGAACAGGAACAAAAAGCATGGGATTATGAGACAACAAACACCTTTTTGCCATATAATTATTATCAACTTTGGCAAAAAGTTAAACTTTTCCAGCGTGCCAACATGTTGTGTATGTGGTATTGCTACATTATGGACAGAAAGGTACTTAAGGATGGAAAAGGAGGAAGGAATAAAGTAAATAAGCTTTCAAAAAAGATATTACTTGATAAGTCAAAGTTGTGTATTTGACATCTGATATAGCCTAGTTCAAAATCAATATCAAACAACTTAAAACCATTTACAGATATCTAGTACATCACTAAATCAAAACAGTAGTAGAGGAATTTCAGCATGAACCAAACTTGGCCTTTTTGCGCCTTTTTGCAAACGACACTGATACAGCCAAAAGTAACTCGGCCTTTTACAAATATACAGTATAAAACTAGCTTATTTGGAAGCTTGTCATCAAAACAACAGTAGAGGAATCTTGTCATGAGCAAAACTTGGCACTTTGCAAAAGATATAGAGGGTGGCAAAAGGGGGCACTCTGACTAGTTATCATTTGGGAATTTAGCATCAGCTGTATGTAGAAAAGGTAAGTCATGAAAGGAGATTTCTTTCTTTTATTCTTAGTAATTCAATTCAATAGTGAATATACACTAAAAAAGTATTATTTCCCTTGCTTTCTCTGTTTTCTCCTTCTTCTATGTGACTATCAGAAATCCAGAATTCATTTATAGGTTCTTCTGGATCCCAAAAACTCTAGTCATCTGCCAAATTAAGATTGGGGTAGACAAAATCACAATTGGAAAAGCTGGAGCATTTAGTGGAAATTCCTGATGAAGATGGCCAAATAATAGGCATTTCAAAAATTCAAGAATACTAACAAATAATTCATTGGTAAGCAGCTCTACCATAGGAATTTAAATATTTTATTGACATGTGCAAGAGTGTGATGACCGTTTCTTAGCACACCTAAAATAATGATAAAAATGCTAAAGAAGATCACGTGGTAGAACATGCCAATCTAGGAATTACCCTATACAAACCACTTTGGTTTGATAATTGATGAGCAAGGATTATTTTACAATTGAACATCCCATTTCCAAATAACGTATCTTAAAAATCAATCTTAATTCTACATCTTAACCTATTGACTGACATCAAGCTTGTCTCAGTGTTTGTGATGGTCTGATAATAATTCCACACTCACCTATAGGCGGTTATTGGGGCACTAGGATCTGCTTCCATTGGCATTAACTCTAAACCTCGGCCTTCACTTATCATCTTAGCAGCCAAGTCAATCATTGAAGCTGTGTGAGGGAGCGTAGCATTATATTCCCTATCACTGACAGGAGCCTGAACAATTAAATAGATATAGAAAATTAAACATTCATCCAAAAAACAGATGGGATGAGATGATATTATATATTGATTTTGATCAAATAAAACATCCACTTTCTTCTTTTAGTTTTAAAACTGACAATTCAATGCATAGATATATGTATATTAATAGAACATTATTCGACAAATATTAGAAATTCTACAAGGCTATCATCATAACAATTGAATCATTTAATTAAAATAGTAAATTAAAGCAAAATAATTGCTCTAACTCGTTATTGTGTAATTAAAATATATCTTACACCTAATAGTATCAAATACCAATATATTTAAAAATTACATATTATACTTATATTAAACATAATGGCATATCCTATTCTGTAGCTGAATTTGCCTTGGTGGACTTCTCAAAGCATGTAGGAGGAACTATAATACAAAGAGTCATGATAACTACTAACCATTTGTTATGTTGTTAACCCCCACCTTATGCAGGTTATATTCTAAACGAGCATTGGAAATAAAATAGAACGTACACCAGTTCAAGCGAAACCACAATTAGGTTCAGGCATGTTAACGAGTTAACAATAACATTCTCTGGAGCTAGTTATTAACATTATGATTATTAGTGATACGAATGAGAAAGCTGACATCAATATCCCGATATATGCTATAAAATATCTCATATTTCTAGAACTAGTTCCAATATTAACATTCTAATTCCTAAGCTGTGCTGATCAGGTAACCATAATAAACAACAAGGTTAGTAGCATCATTCACGTGTTACATAGTAATATATACAATGCAAATTGAGGTGAGGAAATGAAGTTATCAGTTTATCAAGAATAGTGAATGGAAATCGTAATGCACCAGTGTTTAGAGAAGGGAATAAACAAAAGTTGTTGTCACGGTTTATCTGTTTCTCAATAATAATTTAACATAGATTGTAGTATACCAAAGCAACCATTTTTGTTCACATTCATATAACTACCTATATACTTAAACATATTGATGCAGTTTCCTTTCAATGTTTTCAGGTTCTAAAACATCAAAGATGTGTATACTTCACAATAATTGCAACTTGATGCAAACATAATTTTGTATGAAACATATAACAAACATAATTCTTTTTCAAAAACATGTTATTCATCTTTATATAAATATTCTAAAGATTTCAGAAAAAACAAGGAAAGTTACTTCAAAGTGAAGACAATCACATCCAGTCAGATTGTAGGCTCCAAAATACCATCTAATGACTCAAACCCGTTTTAATATATCGTTATGACCTTATGTGTGTTAAGATAGCAACCTAAATTAGGTGAATCGGGCCACTAGTCTCATCCGAAAACATGACTATTAGAAGAATAAGACCCGTCAGAGTGAAATGCCGTCATTTGAGTGGCATAATCGCAACAAATTAAATTAGGCTACCATTTAAAAAAAAAAACATGTAGATGAAAAACAAATGGAAGAAGGAAGTACATTGATCCATCTATCAATGTGTACCTGAAAGATGGCAGCACGAACTGCTCGGGAGCAAGCATAATTTGTGCGCATGTAATGCACAATATCCTAAATAAAATGTCCAAAAAGAACAAGAACAAATTTAAATTTCACAATGAATAACTGTAGCAAGGGAAGTAGAAGTATAGCTAGGATATGAAATAGCATATAACCTGACAGCCGGTACTATGCCCCAGCAATGCCACGCCTTCGGATTCCTCTTTGTTAATTAAAAAATTAATCAGCTGATCCAGCTCCTTGGCGTCCTACAAAATGACATCAACAAGCATAAGAATCAAGGTAACCATCTTTGTTGATCAGATAGAAATATTAACATTGCACCTTTCAGTAAAACATAAGAATGAATATATAATGTACTTTTAAAAACACATTATACCTTGAGAACGGCAAAATATTGAGATACCACATATATTTTAAATACATGTTACTTGAGGCTGCAGTAACAAAGTTAATGCTCCTGGACTCTTAGAAATTAGGATCCTTAGCTTGCCATATTTAACAAAATAACTAAATTCTGAGGATATTGCTGGGTCAAGTAATGCTAGAAGTCACACTAATTTAACAGCAAAAATAATTACTTCTAAACATCTGATGAAGAAGTCAATGCTGCTGTCCTTTATTCTTTTGGATTATTAAACAAACAACAGAGTTGTCTTCCACAAGAAACCTAAGGTCAGCAGTAAGCACCAAGACCAATATTTGATTCATATTGCTCATGGTAAGGAGATGCTTTTGCAAAAACTAAGCTCACTATATCAAAGGTAAAAGGCATTTACCGACTAAATCAAAACAATGTTTTGTCTTTGGTGTTAGTGGAATCATATGGTAGCTTATTATCGTCTTAATAATTCCACAATTTCGAGCTAATCATGTAAAATTAATGGGCGAAAATCTGTTTGATATAATGTGTTATAAATACTTCACAGCAACCTGTAACAGCACAGCATCACTGGGAATTAAAATTTAACTGATTACTTGTTGCAGACTGGAGGTGCCGTATCCACTGTAAGAAGATGACATAAGAAATTGAACTAATGACCAATTCTCACGGTCCAGAGCAATTGCCAAAGGTTCCAAGTATCTACAAGAAGATGAAGAAAATGGATGTCAGATAGACACTATTCTAAGGTTTGCATCTACGGGTGGAGGTTAAGAAAATGTAGAGACCAGTATAAAATTTCTATTAATAGATAAACTAATAACAATACCAACTTCTAGGAAATATATCTTCAAATGAAAAAAAATTAAAATCATACATCAATTCAAAAATAAGTTGTTGCCACACAATGGAATAGGATTAAAATAATACGTTTGGAAATGTATAAAGAATTATCTATATTTATTTTAAGTGTTCCAATAGTTATTTTAAAGAAACCAAATTTATAATTACAGAAAAATTGCCACACAAAATAAATTTAAGAAACAACTGGATACAAATTGCTTATTTTTTTATTCCGTAGAGCTTCATTAAAATAGGTAGAGAAAAATATAAGCTTTTTAAGCTTATTTGCGTAAGTTTCAAATCCAAACTTATGAATAAGCTCACATTTTATACGGTTGCAGGAACTTACTGTCCACGAGCACCCTTATCTCAATCATGTTAGTCATTAAATACTCAGAAATCCTAGATAGGGCTTTAAGCAAAGAAAGCCAATGCAATCACAGAACACAAACATTAGGTATTATCAATCGAACCTAGGGGGAGAAAAGTTTGGCTTTAAAAACACCGATATAAGAAGACGAAATAGTATTCTACTTCGAGAATGAAAGAAATGAAACAATTTGAATACATAGGAGGGGAGGGAAACAGACATCAATATATAGACCAACACAGAGAAGAGATCTATTTCTGAACAGTTCAACTCAATAGCTTGTAAAATTCAATGACACCACTCATGCACCAAACGTACCCGACTGCTAATTAAATCGACATGCTTGAAAATTTTCTCAATGATCCCACAATTTTCTTTTATTAATACTCAGCATTCATTGGCTTGAAAAAATCATTGTTGTTCCTATTCTCATCTATGTAATATAAATTCATTTTTTTTACATTATATATTTAATTTAAGAAATTACCAATCAAATTATCATAAGTTCTAAAATCATTCTCGTTCAGATGATGAAAGACACATAGCTTTGAAATAATCGAGCAGTACGATACGTACGAAGTAGCAAGAAAACCATCGGTCAATCCACCAATAAAGATGACTTGCCGCTTGAAATCGCCAGTCTTAAATGCAACCTGAAAAAAAAAAATCTATAATAAGGCCCTCCTCCATGAAAACCAGAAAGCGTAAACAAAGCAAAAGAGGAATTGGAAAGTAAAGAGACAGTGACAGAAACTGAACAAAAGGCAACTCAAGTGCGAGCGAGATTCACGAATGAAAAAACACAATAAAGAAAAACACGCAAACACTAACGCTTACACAGCACACTAATAATTACTGTTTTACTTTCTTTCGAAAAAATCAGAGATCTCGAAGGTCGAATACAATGTAGAAGAGTAGGTGCGATATTACTAATATCGAACAGAAGATTAGTTCGAAATCATAATCATCCACAAGCAAATCAGATTTATACGCAAAAAAAAAAAAAAAAAAAAAACAAGAAGGTAACGAACCTGAATAGGTTTGGGACCGTACTTGAAAAGAACTCCTCGGAACTGATTTCTGCGGACGACGGGGCCGCCGGTGTCGGTTGAGGCAGCGACGGCGGAGGAGTTTGTGGACATTTTCAAACTGCTTGAACGACCGGGTCGAACGATTCCGAAGAACCAGGACGAAGAGGAAGAGGAGGAGGAAGAAGTGAGAGAAGGATTCATTGGCGCGTGAGCGGGTCCGTTAGATTATAGCCATGATGTGATGGTACTACACCTACTGTGGTATCGGGATTCGAGAACCAAAACGGAAGATCCCTCCAAGTTCCACATCATGACAGAGCAGGTTACCGGTTACGTTTACAGAGTTTGGATCAGAAAATGTCACCGGCTCGCGACCGCGTACTTCTCACGCGCGTGTAAATCTTGCGGAGTATGATTGCTGCTGCCGGTTACTCTTACCCGGTGGCTGAACTGTCTTCTTAGAAAATAATAATAAACACATTTCAATGATAAAAAAAAGGACTTTATTTGAACTTACAAACTTTTAAAATGAAATAATAATAAACAAATTTCAGTGATAAAAAAAAAGGACTTTATTTAAACTTACAACCTTTAAAATGAAATTTTGCTTCAGTTAAGACAAATAAAACAATAAATTGAAATTTTGCTCCTTTCTTTTCGTTTTCTATTATTAGAAGAAAAATGTGACAATTTGTTAATGGGTTAAACAGAATTTGATACCTTAAATCAGTTATATTAAAATTTGTACTTCTAAACTTTTTTTTTTCAATAATTAACAAATATGCTAATTTGATTCTCATAATTATTCTTCGGTTATTGTTATTATTGTTATTACATGGGAGATGTATATAATATAATATGGCCTACTTAGTAGTTTTTATCTTATAAGTAGTTATCAAATATTATTTTGATAGTTATTTCACAACTAAAAATATAGGTAAAAGAAAGTGAAAAGTCTTGTTCACAAGTCATATAAAAAACACAAAACCTTCGAACAAATTAGGATGAGTGCGGTCAAAGAAAACATAATGATAATTTTCTCTTCATTACAAATATAACAAATTCATGGGTATTTGAAGAAGTAGACCCTTCCTAGAGTAAGTTTTTTTTTTTTTTTTTGTTTAATGAAGATTTCTATTGAGTTTTGGGCATTTGTGAGGACTCAAATGTCGACCACGTCATTGTTGAAGAATTTTGTTTAAGATGAAGTTATGCAATTGCTATGGTGAGTGCAAATAATAAACGTATGAGATGTTGGATTGGATCTAAGACCACTCATTAAGAATATGTTCATTTGGATCAAGTCAGATTTAATCTAATTATAAATGACATCGAACTCAATATAATTAGATTGAATTAACTCAAGATATATCAGGGAATAAGCCAACCCAAAAAGTATAACTTTTGTTTCCCTTTCATGTAACTTCTCTTTTTCTCCTGAAAAATGTATTTGTCTATTTGTATTTTAGTTCAAAAACAAAAGAAATGTGTTGGACCTGTTTCAATCTTTTTAAAATAAAAAAATATATATATTTCTGATATATTTGTGTATAGCGAAAAAGTTTTTCGTACAGTTGTGGATTTATCTTATATATAATGACAATATTTTATTACGTAAGGGTGCTGTTTATTTTATCTATTGCGAGTGCACATGCTAATATATATCTTGTATATATAACAGAAATATTTCTGAGGGTATTTCAGAAAAAAAAAAAAAGAGAGAATGGCAAAGCCCACACAAAGATGTAGGTAGTTACAACAAAAATACAAAAAACAGCTCAAGCCCAAAGTTTCATTTGGGTTGTATTTTTTGGGTAAGAGGTTGAGTATTCTAAATAGTTGTTGGAAAAAGGGGATTTTATATCTTTATTTATTTTGTAAATGCTTAACTGTTTTGAGTTATGACTTTGATTGATGTAAAATATTTGTACAATACTTTTTCTCATTTATTAATTTTAATATTAATATAACGGTTACATTTATTTATTCTCATCTGCCGTGAGAGTTATACTTATTTGAAACGTTCAGTATATATATCTAATTTATTAGGGTAACAGATAATTAATTATTCATGAACCTATTACTAATAAAATTATTTTATTTTTCTTTTAACTACTTACCTAACTTTCTCTTCATCTTTTTTGCCACACAAAACTAAAGTGTGATTGAAACGGCGACATAAATAAACAGTAGAAGTAGGATAAAAAAAAATGAAAAATAATAAACTTTGGTTGGCCTGCTTTGCAACAATGGTTCAGAAAGTGAAGGCAAAGAAGCAACAGAATTGTCTCCTCATAACCAGGAAGAAGTGTTGTTTGCTTGAATAAAAGGAAACAAGTTGTGATATTCAGAAACATACCAATCAGAAAATATAATATTGGACTTTAACAAGAATTTAAATAAATTTAAGAACGATCGTGCCATGTTATAAATGGCTGTTTTAAAATGAATGAAGTATAAACTCTGAAAATTTATATCATAAGGAAAGTTTAACCATCAAATCAAATCCACTATATTTATATCATGGCATTCCAACCTGTTAACATATTCTCTCTCATGATATCTGATATTAAGTTGAACCTCGTAAACATCTTCACAATCATATTTTTTTCCTATTACCATTTTCCTTTTTTTATGAAAATGATTTATAACTATTGGAAAAATATCAAAATTAACATATAAACAAAAAACAAACATAAACAAAACTCAAATCTTTCTTAAATAAATATTATGTATAAAATGGAGAAAGGAGAAACTAATAAAAGACACCAAAACTTTTATGTATTTCACTAATAATCTATAACTATATATATAAAGAGGATTCTCTCTTTTGTATCACATTTCATAATTTCAACTTTATCCTTTACAATATAATTATTTGTTAAATTTTTAAAAATTAATGGTTACTTTTACAAGTTTTTATAAAACTATTTACACTTATTTTCTTCTTCTTCTTTTCTTCTATTTATCAACAGTTATTTTCTCATATTTTTTTTCATACATTTCACTTTATTTTTTATAAATATAATTTGATTTTGTTTATTAACTTAATAACATTACAATATCATCCATTACTAATATAATTTCATGCATATTAAAAAAATGCATACACACATACGCGATATTGTCTGTGTTTATACTAGTAATAATTAATGGATATACCACACATTCTTTTGAAGATTCTAAGGATTAACAGAACATGCTATTTCTGATGACTTCTTTTTTTTCCTCACCAGAAACACTCACAATTTCTATCTTACATAATGGGTTGAATCCATAAAAAATATCTCCTTTAAAACTATTAAAACAACAATAATCATAGCAAGAAACAAAATTCTTTTTATTTTTCTATAACATGAGCGACATAACTTTTCTTTTTTTCATGGTGGTAATCATCCTTTAATTTATCGTGAATACATGTTTTTCTCTTCTTCTATTAAAATACAATAGAAGCAATATAAAAATTTAACAATATAAGTTATAACTAATGTCAAATGGGTATAAACATCACCCTATTAAGATATTTAATAAAATTTATAAAAGATTTAAAATTATTATGGCATTAAAAGCGATTATTTAAACATCAATTCAACATCACCCTATATTTATCTTACTACTTTTTCCACTTCAATTCAACATTAATCAAGTTACAATAGGTGGGCAGCTCATAAATTAAGGAGAATTCCTTGAAATCTTTTTTATCTATATATTCCTCATCAACTGAACATGTATTACAAAAATTTAATAAACATACACATATATACGTATTTTTCTTTACTTAAATTTGTTTAGCTGATATAAAAAGAGTATATGTATTGAAGCAGCTAAACTTGGAAGTTGAAAAAGAAGTTTTTCTGAGACAGACACAGATGATGGAAGGTTAAATTAAGATAATCCTATTAGTTTCAGAATTAAGAACACAGAAGCTTCCATAAACTTACAAAACACTTAGGAAAATATGTGTATACGTACAATTATGGTGATGAGTTATATAAAAGTATAAAGTTCAAACACACTTTGGTGGTGGTGGTGGTGGAAGTTTCTTCCGCCGCTCCCTTAAAAATGATATCACGCATATGAATATGCATTGTTATAATTATTATTATTATAAGTTGGTCAAAGTATGTTATATAATGTGCATTCCACCATTGCTTATGGACCGCAAACCTAACTCATCTTATTTATTCTTCTGTCCAAACAAGATTTAACAAAATACTACAGACACACATACCTACCTCATTTCAGTGTGTGATGCCTATATTAGGTAAACTTTGCTTTGTATTCTTTAGGGAAAATATTCATAGATACTAATATCTAGTTAACAACTACAAGACAAATAAAATTTTGGTTTAATTACTCGGATGATATTCACTCTCGTTCAGTCAGTTTGGTACATGCTTTTAAAAATATGTCAATCTAGTTTTAACTTTTGAAAAAATATCTTAATCAGGTTCCTTTCAAACAAAAATTGCTAAAGTTATTTACTTTTACCTCTAAATTTTAATATAAATATTAATACTTAATTTTATAAGTCATTTTAAATATCAATACCGTTAACGATGTTAATAATTTTTTGCTAGAAATGACCTGATTGAGACATATTTTCAAAAATTAAGACTCAATTGACACATTTTTAAAAGTGAGTACCAAATTGACACATATAAACAAAAGTGTGTACTATCCGACTAATTAAATCTAAAATTTTCTTTATAAAACATACGGATTTCTTCAATTTTTTGTGTAAGCCACAGCAGTATCTATGTTTTCGCTAATATAAATAAGTAGAATAGATTGATAAGAAAAAGAGAGAGAAAAAAAAACATGATAAAGAAGAAGAGATTGGTCTGTATTTAGGAAACCTTCTCATTTTCAGAAAAAAATAAATAAAAAAAAAGACTAAGATGGTCTTCCTACTATTAACGATGAAAATAAAATACAGTAAATAATGTTGACATAATAATCAGCTTCACCACCTAGTTTTCTACACAACACTGCCGCTCCAGGAGTTGCCGTTGACATTATGTATATTTTTTCAATTTGACCCCTTAGGTTTAGGACAAGAGATGCATAAGTATAATATATTATGTACATGGTTATGTTTATTTCAAAGATAATAGAATATCATATATTCTCAAATATGTATTTAATAATGTATAATTATTTCTTTTAAAATATACTAAACTTATAATTGCATTGTGGAGATGCAAATTAAAAGTACCTTTCTTGAATGTTGTTACAATAAAAAATCATAAATCTTTATCCATATTAACATTTCATAAATTGATATAGTATCAAAGACACATATCAACAGTAGGATTATCGATAAACTTAATTTTTAAGATATTATCCGAATGTTTCTATTTTAACAATAATTTTTTATATTAATCGCGGTTGCGAATATATATATATATATATATATATATATATATATATATATATAATTATTAATTTTTTTTTTCTTTGAACAATCTATTTTTCATCCTGTCGGTCAACTGTTGTTCAAAATTTATAAAATTTACTCATATGATTAAGGTATTTTTCTTTTTATTATAATCTTGATTACATTCTTTTTTTTCCTTTTGTGATTTCTTTCAAATACTGTATTTTATTTAAGGAAACACAACTATCAATTTCATTAAATAAAATAATTTATAGGACAAATATTAAATTGTTTCTATTTATTTTAAATATTTTTATTTATTTTTTATTTTTTACATTTTATTTAATGTTCGTTACGATTTTTATTTCTCTTGTAAAAAAATTATTTAATTAATATTTAAAACAATAAGCGGGTGGCATACTCATTATTTTATGGAAAAAGTGAATAAAACAAAAATTTCATGAAGATAAGATAAGATAAATTTTCATTTCAAGAATGAAAATGAGATAGTTAAGTTGGTACAAGCGACTTATTAGTAGTCTTTTGTTGATGGTCCACTTTTTTACCCACATTTTTTTTTAATATTTTATTAATGTGTAAATTGGTTGTATGTTGAATATGACAAAATATTTTCATTCATTATTTTATTAACATGTATCTATACAAATACATATTTATATCTTATATTAGAGTATATTTCCTATTTACTTGTAGTTAATAATAAATCATTAGTCTTTAAGTTTTTTTTTTCACTAACAATATATCTTTATGTTTTTTAAAAATACTCAAATTTAAAAGTAAAAAATTACATTATTTAAATTGTTTTCTTCTTCTTAAAATTTATACAACTCAGCCCATGGACTTAGAAACTCACAGTTTTGCGAGACAAACCAAACTTACTAATCCACAAATTTTACATAGATCACTCATTTCAACCAATTTTTGTAAGACAAATCAAAAATCAGCCAAAAGAAATTGGATCAACCCATATTATCATAAAATAAATTTTGTTATAGTTTATCATATGAAATTACATATTATTTTTAGTCGTAATCAATAAACTCTCCTTATAAAAATAAAAGTACTTACAATACTATAATATAAGACTCATCGAGAAGCGCAATAACAATGATATTATGACTTCTATTTTCTTTTTATTCACATTCTTGACTTCTTGACGTAACTTAGTGTTAGTCATTGATTAATGTACCACTATCTCTTCCTTTGAAATAATCAATTATTCATACTAAAACACGTCAGAAAATAAAGAATGGGAGTAGAAAAATGTGAGTCATAGAATGTTGCGAGATTTCATTTTTCTCTATAACTCTACTACCAAAAAAGGGTGTTCCAAAAATTAACTATTTTTTAAAATTATCTATAGATTTTTTAAGTTATTTATTTAATAATTATGATTTAAATAATTACAAAATAATAACTTTTTAAAAGAATAAATTCTTAAAACTTTGAAAAAAAAAATTCAAATTCACTAAAATGAAAAATAATCGCACGATAAACTTTGATATAGTTAAATGTAATTGGAAACAAGATTTAATAGAGTTAAATGTATTTGCAAAAAAGTGATTTAATAGAGTGTTGTGAGTGGGATCTCTTCCTTTGATCACAATATATATAGTGTAGGATGGGGTGGCATATATGTCTCATTATGGTGGTGGTACAAAAGGGTGTTCAAACAATTTTTAATACTCAAGTCAATGTTACTTATAATGGTAATATATATGCTCCAAAAATTGATCTCAAGATTTGTATGATGATTTTGATTGTGATTTTAAAGATGGTGGAGATTATGAATTTGAAGATTTTTGTAGATTTGAAGAATGTTCGTGGTTCATACTATGCAAATATTCAAGGATGAAATAATTGGCTTTGACCCAAATTCTTTATTTGCATATTGTTACCCATACACACTTTTCCGTTTTATTAATCATTAGATGCATTTTTGTAATCAAGATTGACAAACATGTCCTACATTGCATAAATATAACACGAATAATGGAAATATAAAATATAAAAAATTAATTGAATTGTTAAAAAAAAAACTATTGATAATATTTAAAATATAAATTAAAGCTATTTTAACAATTTCATTTAAAAAAAACTTAAAAGAATCATTTAATTAATAGATTTTTTTTATAATAGTCTGTAAATTTTCTATGGTTTTAATTGAGAATAAGTGAACAAACTCTAACCCTAAGAAAACTTGTATGGATTTATTTTTAGCAAAAGGTTTGCGTAACTGAGATATGGAAGAGAAATTTACTGTTAATAAGAAACTAAAAGCCCCAATAACTAGTATAAATATTAACAAAGTATAATAATGTCATCAAGGGTCGATTGGTTCACCACCAAGTCATGGAATCAAGTCGTTATTGTCGCAATAAATATAACGTTAAGAGGAAAACATTTGGTCAAGATGAGCAAACACCTAGAGAGGAAAAAACAGAAAAGAATAAAAAAAGTTATATATATATATATATATATATATATATAGATATATATATATATATATATAATTGTTAGAAACAAGACAATAAAAAAATAATAAAGGAGAAAAAATTAATAACACAAGACTTTAACATAATTTAGTATATAATTTGTATGCTTACGTCCACGATTATATTAGAAAATATTTTATTTTTATGTGTATTTCAAATTGTACATAGGATTGCTTATATAACAAAATACAATACTAAAAGACTAAATCAATCACCATAATACTAACAATAATGTTAGAAGAAAAGAAAGATACTAAATGTTAATGAAATATATATATATATATATATATATATATATATATATATGTATATATATATATTTTGTTAGGAATCCAAGTGTGAGTCTAAGTCTCACATTGACTAGAAATGAGAAAGTAGAACATTATATAAGAATAAAGACTCATGAACCCATTGTCTTAAGGTTTTGGGTTGAGAGTGGTGTCAATGTTTTATGTGGTTGGGCTCGGGTCTCATTGATATTGTATCTCCTCAGTAAAACTTCCTCCATATAAATCTACCAAGTGATATTAGAGCCGATAGTGATTTTTTTATTGTAACAAATGTGCAAATGTGTGTATCAATCTATTCTTAATTGGTTGAAGAGAAAAAATTGTGGCCGATAGGGCACCACTTTGGCAAGCTTCATCTGCATAAGCCATTGAACCATATACTAACAAATTTATATGACTAATCCTGTTGATTAACATATTATGAAGGCGTTGACAAGAACATGTATATATATATAAATAGACACATCTAACAACATCTGAAGATTCGTTTAAATTATTAATGATATAGCACTGGTATTACTGTAGCAGCAGAATTAATACATTAATTGCAGCAGAAAACTGGAGTAGCAGGAAATGGTTTTGAAGCACAAATATTGTGTTTTAGTGAGTTCTATGATATATTTTATAAGGTTGTGTTGAAGCAGCATATATATGATGTTAGTGTGAATATTTTATGCAGAGAAGATGATGAAGAGATGTTAAATAAAATGGAACACTAGCTAGGACGAATGCACTCAACAAATGTGGGGTCCTTGGGAATCAAAACCTGAAAGAAAGTGGCTTAAATATCAAGAAACAACACTGTAATAATATATTCATTAATGTGTTGATGCCCCTTAAAAGTCTTTCATTATTATTATATCATATTTATAATGGGTTTCTGCACGGGTTCATCACTTTGTGGTTATCATATCAACTCAATTTTAACCAGATTTATGAAATCTCATATAATTGACTTTATCATTGCCCATGATTGCCTTTCGATGCTACTTTTCTTTTGCACCCAGGCCCTACAATTTATATATATTTCTACAACTAACAACATCAAAAGTTCCAAACTCCAAATCACTACACTCCTTTTTGATTTGATAGATCTGTGTATTAGTAAAAATACTAGACATCGCGTAATGCTTTTTAATTACAACATTAATCATTGCAAACACAATTTCATATACCTATATCTGCCTTCACTCACTTTTTTTTTTTCCTAGTTCAAATCAAGTTTTGCCTTTATATATATATATATATATATATATATATATATATATATATATATATACACATTTTGTGATCATTTTTCTAACACCAAAGGAATATTTTTATTAGTTAATTACTTACCACCATTAATAGCTACAATCAATTCACAGAAATTCAGTTCCTTCATTTCACAATTCATAATTTTTTCCATGCAAAGTATAGTCCAAGTCTACCTGGGCACGTGCGCTATAGAAATTATGATGACAGAGTGGTTTAAAATTGTAAATAAACGTATCAGCTTAAAAGAAAGCATCTAGGAATGTAATATTTATATTTCACGCTCCTAATAAAGTTTAATGATTAATGATTAGTTTTTCTGCATTATGGGCATTTGAATATTCAGGGCAATAATAAGGTTTTTCGTGAATTCTTGAGATGTTAAATTCGTAGTGTGCTTTATCACTATATCAGTGCGATTGCCATATCGAATTTAAAAAGAAAAAAAAAAAGAAAGTAACTTTTGATTTAACACATAAAACCCCACCATCAATCATAGTCATTACAAAACAAATCATTCTTTTATATAGAGTGGACAAACAGTGTATCAATAAAAGTACTATTTTTTTTTCTTATTATTTATTAAATTTTATTTTGATTCATATTTTTATAAATAAGCCACCATACGGTTATCTTAAAAAAATAAAAATAAATACAATGACACAAGTAATGTTTTTGTGTTTTCCTTTATATGTAAGGCAATACTCTCACTGTCTTTGCTACAATCTCTGCAATAAAACTCTACAACAAGTTGGTACCGTAGATAATATAAATTATTCTACTTCTAATCATTATTAGCATGGTATATGACCAATTCACTTGAGTGCTTTAGACTATGATGTTGATTTTTTTTTTTATGAATTGTTTAAGCCAAGTAATGGAGATTAGTATGTGACAAGTGTAATCTTTAGTGTTTGTCACTTTGTTCTTATGATTTTAATTACTGGAGCATAATTAAATAGAATTTTAACTCTGTCCTTAAGCTTAAGTGCTCCATTAAGTCGCGAAAAGGGATTCATGCAATTTGTCAATATCAGCTGCCATATCTACATATTTAAAAGCATGCAACTACATATACAATTACCTTAATTTATTTTTAATTACAATTAATGAAAAGTCATTAATCACACTCACCATCAATTAACGATCAGTCAAACTGATTAAGACCAACTTGATATCATAAACTTAAGCAAGTGACCTAGCTGTAGTGTATAATTAAAAGCAAGATAATAATATATAAGGTATGAAGCATGATTAAAAGGTCAAAGCAGAAATATTAAACAACCAAGTGATTGGTTCTCTGAATCTCAGTTAGAAAATCAAAAACCTAATTACATAAAAAGTCAATGTAAAAGTTGGTAGATGTTCATATTATTAAAATGATTACCTAAGTTGGCATAAGGGGTAATTCGAATGTATAAAAAAAAGAAAATATTTATACCATGGGTTATTAGGGTTTCCAAGAATGTTAATTACGAATATCAAACCCACTTCTACATTAGGTTTGAGCTAATTAAACACCCTCTTGATGGTGTTCATGAGACCCTGAAAACAAGCATGCATTTCGGGTAGGTTAAGAAATAAAATCTCAAGAAAGATTACATCCATGGCTATATATCATCAAAATATTAAAATTAAATCAACTTCTTGTGATTGAGCCGATTAGGTTAATTAATTAAATAAGAAAAGGTTGCAAATGCATCACAAAATATCCTCCACAAATGCATATGTTGTCGATACCGACAGAAACCAAGGAATTGAACGCAGCAAATTAAATTTTTTTGTTTCACGATGTTAATACTTCGTATGAAGGTATCCACCAGCTCTTTCATAAAGATAATGCTTTGAAGTAAACAATTTAACAAGTTGCATTCTACCCTCTATAATAATTTGTTTTAAAAAATAATAAAGAAAATGCAATGAAGTCAGACTACTCCATTTAATTTAATATCACAAAGTTTCGATAAAAAAGAAGAAGAAGAAAGTTCTCTTTTGCCACTTATATTTTAAAACAACTGAGTTCACCACCCAAATTATTGAAGTGAAGCTTCTTCGTCCATTCAATATTTTAGAAGGACCTTGTAATTGTCTAGTTCACATATTCCAAAACAAAACAACGTGAAATACATCAAAAGTTACCAACAACTTTGTATTATGTAAAACTGTTCCAATCAAAGTCTACTATGATCCCTCGTTGTTTCGATCCTTTATATGGCATAAGGTGGATTTGTTGGTTTTCTATTTATGAATAAGTTAGTATACATGTGTTATCCTCTACCTCCTCTCATCATTATTCAAGGTTCGAGATGTTTTTTTTTTCCTCCTTCATGGCATGGTGGAGTGGTAGTTTTTTATACTTTTTATACTTTTTTATTTGATTTCTCTCTTTCGTGCCTCCATCTCTTTCTCTCGTTTTATTTTCATCTTAATTTTCACCATCAATTCCTTATTATTTTCAAAATCAAATTGCACTACGGTAAAATTGAAGAGTTAAGGAACATTTTTTACCGATCGATTTCTTTTTTTGAGTAAGTTCATTTTCCCCCTTTTTTTTAAAGCAATTTGTTTCCCTTTTGTATGTGGCTTTTCTACGCTCTAGGCATATCTCTATCTATTAGATATCATAAAATCATGCTTTAATTGTTGATCAAACTCTTCTTTGTGTAGATAGAGTTATTTTAGGCTTTGAAGTTGTATAAGGAAAGAGCAAGATTATGAATCTACTATAAGGTAAGGGAAGCTAATCCTTTAGAAGTTATTAGTTTTCTTGAAATATTGAATCTTGCTTTTAAGATTTAATTTGGGGTATTCATAATTTTATCTTTTTGTAAATAGGTGAGAGACTACCATTCAGTGGCGGATCATCATGGATGCAGGGAGGGGCCTTGGCCCCCCCAAAAATTTTGAAATTCTTTTTATAATAGATATTTTGATTTTTTTATTATAAATATTAGGTATTTTGATTTTATTTTGTTATAAATATTAAATTAAATATTTTATTTCTTTTATAAACATAATAATTAATACTAATAAATAATAAAATATAAAATCAAATATAATAAAGAATAAAGATTAAAAAGATTTATCAAGATATTTTCTATGATTTGTTTTCATTATAGATTGTGTTTTTCATAAATTGTTTTCATATTTCATTCTCATCTGTTTTCTTTTGTTTCTGAAAAGAAAAAGATCTATTATTTTTTCTTTTATTTCTCCTTTATTCTCTTCCATCTTCGAGAAAGAAAAGAAAAAGGTAATTCTTTCGTCTCACTTGATAGTGAAATATTAATTAAATAATTTATTTAATGAGTTTCTTTTATATGTCTATGTCTTGAATTTCCTACAAATTGTTCTCATCTTCCATTCTTACCTATTTTCTTTTCTTTGGAAGAGAAAAAGATAAATTATTTTTGCTTTCATCTCTCAATTGTTCTCTTCCATTCGAAAAAATAAAGAAGAATGTAATTCTCTTTTGCCTCACTTGATAGTGAAATATTAGTTTAATAATTTATTTAATGAGCCTCTTTTATATTAATTTTTTATTTTATTAACATAGAAGAAAAAAATGATTGTATTGTGTGTTTTTTATAATTGAATTTTAAGTGTGATTCGATTATCATCGAATTTTCTTTTGGTATTTATGTCTCTCAATTTTTTATTAGATTATGATAAATCATTTTTTAGTATTATTTTTTTAAAATAGGTATATTGATGAAGAATAAAGGAATAAATTATTTAAATAGGTATATTGATAAATCATTTTTGGTATTTATGTCTCTCAATTTTCTTCGTATACTTCATTTTTTATTGTGTTAGTGACAATAATGAAATGTATAAATTTTGGATGTATTATTTGGGCACCCCCAACAATGTTGGTCAAGATCCGCCACTGCTACCATTGATAAGCAATTACAAGAGTTAAAGTGTATATTTAATGAGCAAGCAATGAAGTTATTAATTGTAAACTCTGTTTTGGATCCTAAGGATGCTTATAAAGCTTTTAATATTGATAAAATTTGCACTCTTGTCGACAAATATTATCCTATGGATTTCAATGAGCAAGAGAAGATTAATTTGAATTTTCAAGTTCAACAATTCATTATTGATGCTCGTCAAGATTCAAATTTGAAGAATTTATCAACAATGCAAGAGTTATATTTGGCAACTGAAAGATATTTTTCTGCAATGAAAATAATCAAGAATAAGTTGAGAAATAAGACGGAGGCTGAATTTTTAGCAAGCACTATGATAATCTATATTGAAAAAGGGATATTGCAACTAGCTTCGATTCTCATTCAATTATTGAAGATTTTGAGTCATTGAAAGAGTGTAGAGGAGCAGTTTGACTAAAGGTAACTTTTGTTTTGTTTTTTATATATTATTGTTAGGGATGTCAACGGGGCGGGTAGGGTACGGGTAGTAGCTCCCCCGTACCCTACCCGCTAAATAAATATCAGCCCCGTACTCGTACTCATATTCGTCGGGTATCCGTTATGCGGGTATCCGCCTATTTTTTTCATATCCGCGGGTATTTGCAAAATTATTTAAAAAATAAATATTTAATCATAAATTCAAATAAAATAAAATAAAATAAAATACATCACTGTCATAAATTTTAAATAAAGTTCAAATAAACTCAAGTTGATACAAGTCCAAATAATTGTAAAAGTAAATATGAAATGACGTTCAATACAATGAAAATTATTTAGTTAGTGTTTTGATCAACAAATCAACTTTCTCCGATTAATTCTAAAAAATAAACAAAATAAAAAAATAATAAATCTCAATTGCCACGTGCTAAGTATTCTTATTTTGATTCCATCATTTGGCAACAAGCATACCATAAACGTCATTGTCTATATAAGGTTACTTTGATGTATATTCTCAATTTCAAATAAAGGGAAGAGAAGAATGTCAAGGGATGTAAGTTTAGCGGGTACGGGTATCCACGGGTACGGATACTATGATACCCGTACCCGCCCCGTTAACATACGGGTATCAAAAATACCCGTACCCGCGGGTAGCGGGTATCCATTTTTAATATCCATTTTCTACCCGTTGCGGGTTTTATCCGCGGATACCCGCGGGTACGGATTTTTTTGACATCCCTAATTATTGTTGATGATAAACTTTATGTTACTCTTTCATATATATTATTGTTATATTGTTTGAATTCTATTGTCATGAAAGCTTATTTTGAATAAAAAAAATGATGTAAAGAAATTATTATTTTTTAATTAAAAAAAAATTATATATAACAAATATAATTTGGTCCCCCTACCATTTTTGGTCAAGTTCCGCCACTGAAGATCCTCTCATTCTTGTACTTATGTTTTTTGGATTTGCATAAGTATTATTCATGCAAATGGAAAGTGACTTGAAAACGTATTTGAATTTGCTTGTTTGCGCTGATTTGCGAGTGTGGATTTACAGATGAGTTGTAAAATTTGACACTCTCTAAAATGAAAAGATATGTAGAGAAAGCCAAATTATCGTATTAAAATTACTTTATTGTCCATTTCTTTTAACAATTTAATTTACTTATATTTATTATATTTATTAGTTTCTTTCTTTCCCGTGAAATTATGCAGGAAAGATTCCTGGCTGCACACCCTACATAAGTTCCTACATGTTACATGCATATAATAATTAGTATTATATAATAAAATATATATATATATATATATAATAATTATATATTAATTATATGAATATTGATAAAACTGTATATTATATATATATATATAATTTTAATTTTAATTATTTTAATAATTAGTATTATATAATAATAAAAATTAATATTATTATTGAAATAAATATCTTTTGTAAAGGAATTAATTATAAAAAATAAAATAAATTTAAATAAATGTGGAGATATAAATTAAATAGTCTATATTATAAATTATTTTTAAGTTATCATTGAGAATAATAATAATTTATTTTAAGTTATTAATGATATCAATAAATTATATTTTTCTAATTTTAAATAACATTTTTAATTTTATTTTAATATCATTTCTTCTATTTACATTGAAGGATAAAATGACAATCTTACAATTTACTCTACTAAAAATTATAATTTATTAAATTTTATCTATCACATCATACACAAATTTTCATAAATTTTTTCACTCATATCCACTCAAATCATACCATCTTTCCTTTAATTCAAAGAGCTTCATCTTTACCTACAAATCAATTCAAATCATCGCAAACTCACTCCCTCAAATTGACACCCCAATCCAAGCACAACATTAAGGTAGTTTGAGAATAAATGAGGTAGTAAATGCACAAGCAATAATGAAACATTCATATATTATTAATGTGATTGTTATTTGTATTCTCAACATTACTTGCCCTTCACTTTTTCTGGCCAGGGGTGGTTTAAGGCTTTGGAAGGCGTAGAGCAAACTTTAAAAATGAGATTTTTTATTTAAAATTTATTTTCTGAGTTTTTTAATGCAAATTTTTTTATTAAATTATCATAATTAATTTCATTTAATTCTTTTTAATAGTCTTTTTTTATAATTTTGACATATTATATACATTATTAAAAAAAAAATAAATATATATATATATATATATATATATATATATTAATAAGAAAATGGTATAATAAATTATGTAATTGAATAAATATAAAAAAAATGTGAGAGAAATAAATGTAGAAGAATTAAAATGGATAAAGATTATATAAAGAACAATATAATTGAAAAAGGAATTGTGGGGCAATTGACTCCACAATCATACAATTATGTCCAACATTGTTTATAGGGATGACAAAGTGGGTCAGAACTGTCGGGCCGGCCCGCCAGCCCGTCCATAAAAGGCGGGCCGGGTTGAAATTTCCAACCCATATTATATAAATAAATTTATATATATAAAATAAATTTATAAACAAAATTTTAATAAAAAGTTAAAAAAATTTAAAAAAAATTTAAAAAAAGTAAAAAAAAAGATGGACCAGCACGTGGGTCAGTCCATCGGCCCACCATCCCGCCCGAAGATGGGACGAGTTACAGCTTTCGGCCCGTTTATTGATAACGGACCAACCCGACCCAGCTCGTTTTTTGCGGGTCGGGCCAAAACGGGCCGGACTAGCCCGTTTTGCCACCCCTAATTGTGTATATGACAAACAAACACTTAAATTTTCTAATCATTAGAATCTCATTTTTAATTATTTTAAACTTCAATTTTAAAGTTAATATATAATATTTACGTGTTTTCTAAATATATCTTTTTATAAAATTTATTATTATTATTATTATTATTATTATTATTATTATTTATTAACTTTTAAATTTAAAAATAGCATAATCAGTTATCTATATTTTAAATTCAATAATATACAATATTAGTCATAACAATAAGAAATAGAATATGATAACATACAAAATTAAACCTTTATTTCTTTTGGAAAATATTTATTTTGACTGAGATAATAATTAAAAATAAATCGTAATAAAACAATATTTTTAATAATAAAATACATATAAATTTATCATTAACTTTAAAACTCTTTAAAAATGTTTTCTATTTCATTTTTTTTAACTAAATAATTTATAGTTTCATTTATTTTCCTACCTATTTCCCATCCTTTCTTTTATTTTATTTTTCATCTCTTCACACCTTTTAACTATACAATCTCTAATTTCACCGTCTTTTTCTCTACCAAACAAAACATTATAATTATTGGTATAACTGATGCTGACAAGAAATTTAAAAACAAGTATTTGTTTTTAAACATCACTTTTACCAGATAAATTGAGTTATTTTAAAGTAAATTGACAAAAAGAACAAGTAAAGAGAATTATATCACTAATTTATTAATACGAAACATGTTCACAATCCACCACGTGTAGCTAAGCGTGTTAACTATACAATCTCTAGTTTCACTGTCTTTTTCTCTACTAAACAAAACATTATAATAATTGGTATAACTGATACTGACAATAAATTTAAAAATAAGTAAATAACTTTTTTAAAATATCATTTTGACTAGATAAATTGAGTTACTTATCGATAGGAAAACGTTCAGAATCCACCACGTGTAGCTGCCTAAGCGTGTGCATTTGGTGAAGACTACGAAGGGTTCTGTGCTACGTATCAAGTTTTGGCGTGTGCATAAGGAAAGGGGCAATTTTATTTTAACTTGATTTTAGGGCTACGTTACTCTTGCCACATGCTCAAATTACAGCAATTTCTGCTCTTGGGTTTAACCCACTTAATGTAATTTAGAGGTACATTATCCAAATTAAAACTACAACAAAAACCGTCATCTTTATATTTAATCTTTCTATTTCAGTATATCTAATAAATCTCACATCACTTACAAAAGAGAACTATTACATTCATTTTTTTAGATGACTTTTATGTTGTGTTTGGATTTGGACATGAATGTGTAAGAGTGAATTTGCGTTAATTTATAGATAAAGATAAGTTCTTTTGGATTAAAGGAAATATGATATGATTTGAGTGGATATAGTAAAAAATTTATGAAAAATTATGTGGTCGATAAAATTTAATAAATTATAATTTTTAATAGAGTAAATTATATTATTATAATTTTACCTTTCAATATAAACAGAATAAATGATATTAAAAATAAAGTAAAGAATGTTATTTAAAATTATAAAAATATAATTTATTGATATCATTAATAACTTAAAATAAATTATTATTATAATTTAAAATAATTTATAATATAGACTATTTAATTTATATCTTCATATTTATTTAAACTTACTTTATTTTATATAATTAATTTATTTACAAAAAATATTTATTTGAATAATAATATTAATATTAATAATAATAATAATAATATTATATAATAATAATTATTATAATTATAATAATAATTATTATTAATATTTAAAAAATATTAATTAAATATATTTATATAATAATAATAATAATTATTATTATATATAATATACAGTATTATCATAATATACAAATAATTAATATATAACTATTATATATATTTTATTATATAATAGTAATTATTATTATAATTATAATTATAGTTATTATTAATATACGTATAATTATTATAATATATATACATATAATAATTATTATATATGCTATTTTATATTTATAATATGTTTTATTATTATAATATACATATAATTAATATATTGACCGGCGATGTGAATACTTTTATATGTTAATATGAATATTTTTATAATATGTTATGGATGAGACAATTCAAAAAATATGATTCATTTATTTAAAGAATTTAAAAAATTTTTTTGATATAATTTTAAATTATATCACATTAAAAAGCAATATTCATTAAACCTACGGTAAAAAAGTTATTTCTTGATATAATTTAAAATTATATCACATTAAAAAACAATATTCATTAAACATACGGTGAAAAAGTTATTTGAAATAGCAATTTTTTTAGGCTCAACTTTTATTTTCAATGATTCTTATCCACAACTTTATAGTTTTTAATAAATGTATTTGACGTTGCTTTCAAAATTGCATCTCTAATGAATGAGGGTAAATTTGAATCATGCTGGTACATGGATTCAATAATGAGTAGGTCACGTCTTGATGTAAATTCCACAGAACAAAGAATAAAAAGAAAACACTTACCTTTGTACGGTCATACGATGTTTCCAAGTTTTCAATATAAACTCCATGCCATGTCCCTCCTTTACTTCTGTAGGGTTCATTTCATACTTTAGTAAAAATATTATTCTCACTCTTTAGATAGAGAAAACAAAATCATATATACCGAAGAATCCGAAATAAATTTGACTATATAATCGGTTTGTATTAGATAAGAGGGCGGTTAAATAAAATAAAATAGATAATTGTTTTGAATGGTGAATTAAAATTTTATGATATTCCAACGAATTTAAATTTAAATTTTAATATTTATAAATTTGTAAATATATTTTAAATTTTATTTTTAATATGATATTATTTTATTAAAATTAGGAATAATTTATATTAAATCATAGTCCATTATAATAATAATTATCAAAATTATATATGTCAAATTTTAGTTAAATATTCATTATATTTATATTATTTATTTAAAAAAATTCAAATTTTTTAATTTAGTATAAATTTGCAATTCAAAAAATTCAACCAAATTAAATTTTAATATGAACTTTGTTAATACGATAAATTAAATGATGGAATATAAATTTAGAAATATTAAATTTAGATCATACCCACTTGGATTTGAACGTGACATGACTCTACTTGTGTTAATCCCTATTCATCCTTAATCATATCTTATATATAAAAAAACCTCATTATAAATATTAGCGTACGTGATATTATATTAGTAGATGATGATAATGTAATGTTTTTAAGTTAATATATAAAATAAAATTATATTTATTAAAAATAAAGTAAAATATATCAGAAAAAATGAAAGAATAACTGTTGATAAACAAAGAAAAAAAGAAGAAAAGATGATTTTTTTAAAATTGATATTTTGAGATGTAAATATATATATATAAAAAAGAAGAATCCTTTTTATATATATATATATATATATATATATATATATATATATATATATATATATATAATTTTTTTTTTCTCAATTTCACGATACAAGCTTTTAAATTCATATGTTCAATTTTTCTCTGCTTATTTTTCTTCTCTTAATATTTTCACATTTATTAATCTTTTTGCTCTCTCTTTTTTTCTTCTTATTTTCAAACCATGCGTTTAATGTCGTTGTATTGGTATATAGAAAGAAAATTGAGGAAAAAAAACCCGAAACGAAATAAAAACGAGAAAAATAGATTAAAAATGAGTTGTTTGAAAGAATATATAAAAACAAAAAAACACCGTTTCATTCTCTTACATTTTTTTTAGGATTATGATATGTATGCTCATTTTCAGTCTATTTGAAATGATCTCATTTTATACATAGGGGAGTCATTTATATTTCATTTTCTTTAATTACTCGGATGGTACCTATTTTAATAGAGGTGTTGTAATCTGGTATCCGTTTTTTAAAAAATGTCAATTACATCACAATTTTTGAATTGAAAAAATGTTTCGATTAGGTCCCTTTCAGACATAAATTATTAACGCGTTAACGGCGTACCACATGTCAGTATGTGTGTTATTTATTTATTTATTTAATTTTGGAAAAATTACGCCATGTGTTAGGTCCCTTAGTGACATGTGGCATTATCAATGACACGTGGCAATACGTGTTTGTATTATTATCAAATGTTGATTTCAATTTAATCCTCATATATGTCTTCTTTATTCAATCTAGTCTCTTACTTATGTGTATTTGATTCAATTTTGTCCCAATTTTTTTTAATAATTATAATATTTTTATAATCCATTTTTTATAAGATTAAAACTAATTAAGTATAAATATTTTTACAAAATTAAGTACTAATATTTATATTCTTTCTCTCACATTTCAAACCAAAATTATTATTTGTATAAATGTTATACTAATGTTTTTTTATTAAAAACGATTTTTTAACATATTACTTTGTTATATATTATTAACTCATGTTTTGTTATTTATCACTTTTTTTTTCTTCAGAATAAAACAATATTGTCTCTCAATAATTTTAAACCAAAATTTTTATTTGTATGAATGTTATACTAATACTATTTTTACTAAAAATAACTTAATAAAATGACTTTTACTACTAAATTTTAATATAAATAACAATACTTAATTTTTTGTAAAAATATTTATAGTTAATTAGTTTTAATGTTATAAAAAATGAATTTTAATTATTTTAAAAAATTGAGTCAAAATTGAATCAGAGACACGTTAGGAACTAGATTGAATTATTGAGACATACATTGGAAATAAATTTGAAATTAAGACAATGACATTTGATAATGAAACTGACACGTGACATTCCAATTGTCATGTGACACTGACAATATCACGTGTCACACCAGGGACCTGACATGTAACATTTTTTTTTACAAAAAAAAGTAAAATATTTTTAGAAAAGTAAAATAAAAAAACACATACTGACATATGATACATTATTAACAGTATTAGTCATCTCTATTTAGAAGAAACCTAATTGAAACATTTTCTCAAAATTTAAGACGATGAAAGTGACACTTTTGGAAAAGTAGTTATCAAATTGACATAACTCTATAACTCTATGGACGTGAGTATCTTTCCAGTAATTAAAAATTTATTTTTTCTCTCCATTCTCACAAGGGACAAATTTTAATTTTTTTAACTTTCTTTCTCTTCCTTCTAAATTTTCAATTATTTTTTCACTCTATCTAATGGACTGTTCTTTGAACATAAAAAATATTTTTTTTTTTGGTATAAATAGCAGAGTAACCTGCATTTTCCATACCATAAAAGTCATACACTTCGCTCACAAATCCTCCATTTTCGTTTTCCTCTCCTCTCCCTTTTCAATTCAACAACCTCCTCTCTCCCCCATGTCTTGATTAATCGTGAAAAGAACAGAAAAAAGAAAAAAAAGAATCATCGTACCCATGCAGTCTTTCCCACAACATCTTCTGTTTTCTAAACTTAATTAATCTAATATCCTCTTCCGTTCTGTCAGTGTGCCGTGTGCCAAGAAAGCATACCCACCAAGGAAGCCACACCCAGAGTTTACAATTAATATTCAAGGTACGTCCGCGCCATATCTATCAAATTCTAAGATTTTAATCCTTCTCACTCTGCTTAATTTACATCCATTTCATATGAATGACATTGCTTGCAGACCAAGCTCTTTTTGTTTTTGTTTTTTTTTTTACTTGGGCATTTGATCCATTGCCCTGGTCGCTAGATTCTTTGTTGGGAGTTTAAAAAACGATGATTGGGTTGAGATGAATTAAAGTAATCCGTTATGAGCTGGTTGTGGTGGTGCAAAGGATAACAAGAGTGAATAAAAAATGTTTGGTCAACTTGGCAGGTTTAGAGAAGAGAGACAAAGCATGAACATGGTATCTGTGTCAGCGGTGTGCAAGGCGGTGGCGAGTTTCAACCCGGGACTCACGATGTCTCCGCTGACGTTGTTCAGGCAGCGGAACAAGGAAAAGGTTGTGGTCATAATGGGAGCGACGGGGACAGGAAAGTCAAAGCTTGGCATAGACCTTGCCACGCACTTCCCACCAGCGGAGATAGTCAACTCCGACAAAATGCAGGTGTACGAAGGTCTCGACATCACCACCAACAAAGTCACGGAAGACGAGTGCCGAGGGGTCCCACACCATCTCCTAGGCACTGTCCAACCCAACATTGATTTCACTGCCGACGACTTCTGCCGCCACGCCACCCTCGCCGTCGCCTCCATTTTGAAACGCGACGGCTTGCCCATCATTGCCGGTGGTTCCAACTCTTTCCTCGACGCCCTGGTCAACCACTACCCTGACTTTCGGTTGCGCTACCACTGTCTGTTCCTCTGGGTCGACGTCTCCCTCCCGGTCCTCCACTCCTCTCTCGCCGCACGTGTGGATCGCATGATCCGAGCCGGCCAGGTCGACGAGGTTCGACCGTTTTTCCAATACCACAACCGCGACTACACCGTGGGCATTCGCAAGGCCATTGGCGTCCCCGAGTTTCATTCCTTTTTCCAGGCGGAAGCCGACGGCGCCGACGAGAGGACCAGGGAGAAGCTCCTCCAGGCTGCCATTGCCTCCATCAAAATCAACAACTGCAACCTCGCCACCCGACAGCTCCACAAGATCCACCGCCTCCACGCCATTTTCAAACGGAACATGCACCGCCTCGACGCCACCGAGGTTTTCCTCAGGAGCACTCCCCAAGAAGCTGAGCAAGCGTGGGAGGATCACGTGCTGTCCAAAAGCCGAAGGATTCTTCACAACTTCCTCTACGACGACGCGCATGTTGATGTTGCTCTTGCTTCTGTTATCGCTTCTTCTTCGCCGCCCATGGCCGCCGCCGCCGCCGCAACTCGCTAGCGATAGGCCGCCACAGAATCTAGCACTATAGAGAAAATTAAATTAAACGTCACCACTGACATGCCTCCGATGACACTACATGCCATTTCACATATCTTTTTTTTTTTAGTTTTGTTTGGTTTCACAAAAAAAAAAGAAGAGGTTTACTTACTATATGTATAATCTTTTGTTACTCCCTACAATATGAGTAACGTGTTACTATCATCGCCCAAATACTACTTAACAGTGATCCACGAGTTAGTTATTATATCAATGAAACCTCACCTTATACCCACTACATTGTTCGCTAATTAACTGTTATGTGACCATTGAAGCAAACTTGAACCAGTAATGCTTTGTTACATTTTCTTTTCAATGTTATGATTTCTAATCATCAAAAAACAAACTGAAAGAATCAATTTTTCTTTTTTTAGAAACAAGATACCGCATAATTCATGAAATTTATTTAGAAATTAGGAAAATTTGGTGTTATCTTTTTAGTACATAATATAATGCGTTAAAAATAGTAATAAAAGTAGAGAATGAGGCATATTTGAGTATGTTGTATTGTTTTTGACTTATGTGAAATCTTCCGTACCGATAGGGATAGGGTGCGGTGCACCTGCGTTAAACTTGGTAATGTTGTCTCTTCGTGGGGTCCAATCCATAGTTATAGATCCTCTCTTGTTTCTGAAGATGCCTCTTTCTCTGAAGTAGCTAGCACTGGAGTTTTTGATCTCTAATAATTCATTATGAACTCCGTAGTTACGTAAGCTATGTATTGTGATTGGAATATGAATATCTGAAGGGGCGTTTTCATGAAATATGAATTAATTGTGTTGTTTTGATGATGAAAGTGTTGAACACTTTGTATGTATGCTAAAACTGTCACGTAAAATTTCTGTTGAAGAATATTACACATGTAGGCTTAATTTCTATAAAATTTGACAAGTGATTCTACACGTTAAATCAATAGAATTAATAATTTTTGCAGGTACATTGATTGTGAGTAACTAAACTAATTACTCGATATATTCTTATGCCAGTGTTTATGGCGAATCTTGAAAAAGAGACAAAAAAAAAGCGAGAAAGGGTTAAATATGGTGGTGGCAGTGGACTTTGTCTCTATCCTGATTCCAACCAATATATAACTAACACAGTTTGGTTTTTATATATATATACTCCCACTTATAACAAATTATTATTGATTGAGTGTTCATAAATTAAAATTTTGATATATCCTAAAAAAATGAATTGTGAAGAGTATGAAGACGTAATGATTTAAAAGTGGTAAATAATTTTTGTGATTAGGCTGTATACAGAAATGAATGGTCAAAATGAGCTTTATAGGAAAGGAGCGTAGTGTCTTGACTCCGCATAAGCGCATCCCATTAGAAAAAGGAAAAGATAAAAAAAGGAGTAATAATTTTACAATATTGGTGCCAGTAGGCATCTTTCTCCACCTCAAATAACATGCATAGAATATATATCTGCCAAGTAAAAAAAAGCATAGTATATATCTGTTCTTATATAATAATAATAATAATAATAATAATAATAATAATTCAGTAAGTGATGAAAGCGATTCATTGGCAATTCATGCTCTCAACCCCCTCTGCTACTTATCTCTAATAATTTATAGATATATCATTATCATTTAAGTTCAAGATTATTACACCTTATGCATCACATATGGGAAGTCCAGATCGACACATATATTAAAATTACATATTAATTCGAGATAAAAACGAGTTTATAATATATAAATTAATATAAACTTTATATTTTAAGTTGATTTTATAAAATTGGGTTAAGTTGAAGTTTAAACTAATATCAAAGTCATATGTTAAAATATATTTTAGTAAAATTTATTGTTTGATGGGTCTATTATATTATCTGTTGTAAAAAAATTTATTATTTATTAAATCTATTGTATCACTTATTATAAAAAATTACAAAATTTATTTTACAAACAGATTTGATAATATTGAAGTTAAACATAAAATTCATTTCTTAATATACATTATTAGGTCACGTCATAATTATTATTTTTTATTACATGTTATAAATAAATTAGAAATCAAGTTAAACCAGACTTGTTATTCGTTATTATTGTAATTCTCTGATCCAACTTAAGGAGTATAAATATTTGTGGACACTTTTAACTCTAGACATTTTAATTACTTTGGCCTTCTTTTATTGTGCTTTAAAGAGTACATTAGGTTAGGTTTTGAGATCTCTCTCATATTTATTTTCTAGATATTGATTCTTTGCATTTAAAATTGTGTCCGTGCGGAAATACTTCCACCAGTCAAAAAAGAGTTTTTACGTTATCCGTATGTAGGGTTGTCTTATAACTCAAAAAATATCTCGGTGATAAACATGTAAATGAAACAAATTTTCTCCTTGTTTGTAAATAATTTATTATACAATTTTAAACCTAAAGTAATGCTTGATATTATTTGTTTTGAAACGTAAAACTCTATTATGATTTTATTTTAATAACACGTTTTAAAGAATGAAAAAAATATATATTCAAATAGCGTTTCACTTCCACTTTTAAATGATATAATATATGAATATATATATATATATATATATATATATATAATTATTATCTGATTTTGAATAAAATATTACAAGCTTTTTTTTCTTTGTTTCTTTATTGTTTTTGTTAGTAACATCAAATATTTCTCACTGCTCTTATTATTAACTTATAATATAATATAGATATTTAAAATATAGGGTCATGCGCGCATCTATTTACACTAACCTATAACGATATATAAAAGATATTTATTTCTTGGTATCCATGTCTTGTGTTCCAGTTTTATTCTTTTAATAATTTTCCTAAAACTAAAATCATTATTTTAATAATTTTATCTTTTATATAATTACTTTTAAAAATTTAATCAACTTTTTTGATTTGATAATTTTTTATAAAAAAATAACACGTATAAGTTAAAAAAAATATTTTATATATATATATATATATATATATATATATATATATATATATATAATGAGACAATATAAGAAATTATTTAATTAGTGAAAAAGTTTATAAAGATTTAATTACTAAAAGAATAACTTATCTAATAAAAATCTAAAAATTCTAACGATAAGCCGAAATTCCTTCCGTTATTACTTACAAATGCTTTTTGACAAACATTTGTTGTAAAATAGGTCAAATTCTTTGAATTTATGTCATGTATTCTTTGACGTATGAGTTGGAGTAATCATTCCATTGACATAACCTTTCTAAACTTTTTGGTAATTTTAATATTATTTAGTTTAAAATGCAATAAATCAGTGGATAAATATTTTTTTTTATAAAATTATTGAAGTTATTAAAAAAGAAATGTTTATAATGTGACATGTTGCCTAATTATAATTTACGACAGTCAATAAGATATTGTGTTCAATACAACATATCCTAATTATTCCATGTTATGCAAAAGTAGTTTACATAATTGAATGTGTATCGTAAGTGTTTACATAATTAAATGTGATCTTGAGTGTTGATTGACATAGCTAAAAAGACATCTTATTATGTAACACATATGTATTTATTTTTTATAATTATTTAACATTTATATAATTATTATACTTCATACTTTATTTTAATAATTATATAATTATAATTGCTTTCGTAAGATTTAACCATTAAAAATAAAATATATATTTTTAATATTAAAATTTTAACAATATTATATTATATTTTTGTATTTTGAATTCTTTTTTTAAATTATATAATTAATGCTTAAGACAATGCAAAAGTATGTATACTACCCCCATAAAAATAAGAATAATATATAAATTTCATATCCAATAAAAATAAACACAAAAAAGATATATAAATCTTTACTTTGAAATGAGATAGGTATAATCAACTCTCCATCACCCTGAACCGTTGCCATACATTCTTGTTCCTCAACTGAGAAAACACTTTTCTCAATTATAACCACACAATTCCATTATTTGAGGAGGATCTTGGTGTTCGTGCATCTTGCGTTTTTTCATCTCATTCATGCTTTTAGTTGTTTTGTATAGTTTTGAAAACAAAAAATATGCAATTTCATTATTTGGTGAATTATTCTCTTTTTGATTAGGACATAACTCTTTCTACTTAAATATGTAACATAAATTCAAACGTCACAATTCAATTGTGATTCGATTCACTTAGTCTCTACCATAAGATTATTAATGTCATCTATAATAATTTTTTTCTCAATAATTATCCTATTAAGAATTTAATTTGAATTATGACTTGATTCGATCACCTAACATTCGTCACGAGATAATATAAATATATGCAACCTACAACAATAATTGATGTTTGTTTGTGTAGGATCCATGGGTTAACTAAATAAATACTTATAATTAACATAAATAAAAATAACTTTCTACAATTAAAATTTTAATTTTTCTCTTTCTTCTATTTTTTTACACTTTCTTATCCAGAAAGTGTCGGTCTATACTAATGAATACATAACGGTACAAAACGCTGGTCAGAGTGGAGAAAACACAATTACTATCTTTTTGATGGTGTTTTAAAACCATTTATCAAGTAGGGTATATCACCCAATCATTTTATCTATTTATTTAGAAATGTTTCTAAAATATTTTTATTTTCAAGGTTTATAGTAACCTTTTTTACAGTACTTGAATATACATAAAAAAAACGTTTTCTTAGAAGATATAATATTTTCGGTGTAATTTTTCCTATTCAGAATTTTATATATAAAAATAAAATACATTTAATTAAAATAATCAAAAAGTTCTTCATTGCGTATTTATATTTAAATTAATAAAAATTACAAAAAATAGAATTTAAAGAATAAATACTTTTTATAAGATTTAAAAAGAAATATGTATTAATTATGACAAAAAAATAAGTGGACACCCTTGCCCTGCATTTCCATTTGTTCTATCCTTTCTGTTTGTCTACATAGTAGGATAGTTATTTGGTTGATTGAGATGCATCTCTAAAAAACCCTCTTTGTCTCTAAAATGATCATTGAATTGATGAACACTTGCATGATGTTATGATAGAGGACAAAAAAGGAATCAAAGGGTGTTTTGGCAATGATAATATAGAGATGAAAGTATCCCATCAATCCCATCTTTGAGGTCAACACATTGTGTGAGGTGTGCCTGAGTCACAGTATAGTCCTCTTTTTAGTCATTTACGGAAAGTACTCATCATATTCAGAAGGAAAATCTTATTTGTGCATTTCGTTTTTAAGTGTAGAAGACAGAAGAAGGTTCAAAGGGTGTTACTAAGTGACAACACAATATACTGTTCCTCGTCAATTACGTAAATAGTGCCATCTTATTCCAACGAAAATGTGTCCACTCTGTAATCCATTTTTAAGTGGAGGAGCTATCGCATCTCAGAATTCAAACTAAATTGTTGAATCAAGATAACCTAATAATAATAACAATAACTCAATATCACCTTCAAGAGTAATCACGCTATCGTATACTTAATATTTAAATTATTATCTAAATTACAATAACTCAATATTCTTTTTGAAGTTGCAAACTTCAAATTGCTTGCTGATGTAACAACAGCGATATACAAATACAATACTGGTTTGAGAGTGGACGAAAAATGATTAAAACGTAACAAAAGATAAACGTATTTGTCGGTGGAAAATCATTAAGAATGTGCCAATGCAGTTGTAGCTAGAGATGCGATAGACAGCGACCAGAGTGCTCAGAAGAAGCGATCGCGACAGCGACGAGGAAGAAAAAAAAAGTACTTAGTTTCGATTTCTTCTTGTGAATAAAAGTAAATAATACAGTGAATGCGATGAAACTTAAACTCGACGGTGCCGGCATTTTGTAGTTTGAAGATCATAATCACAATGCATGCTCCACTTTACTACATATATGTTTCTTTTTCTTAAATATGACTCTCTACCCACTCTCCCATTTCATCAAATAATAACTACGACCAATAATAGTGTGCACGTGTGCATGTTTGGGTGGCTCAGACAAACCTGTTAATCGAGTCGTAGGGTAGGAGCTGCCAATTTTGGGGTCTTGGTCACCCCTTTTTTTTGTACCTTCCTGCAAATTATTTATTCTGTTATGGTCCCTCACCTTGTCTCGTTTCACCTCCTTCGTTTTCTGGTCAAGTTTTACGGTTTTTCATTTCAATCAGTTTCTTTCTATGTAACATATCATTGTTGTTTTTTTAATTTATCAACAAAAACTCGATTACATCACATGTAAGTATCGATTTTAAGATCACGAAACAATATTTGTCGTAATTCTTGAATCTTCTAGCATTGGTCCATACCCGGAGTGGGTGATTGTCCTACAACCACGTTTTACAACTAAGAAACGCGTAGCAAGCTAGCTATCACACGGTTTTGGGGGTTGGTCATTGGAGAGAATCTTCAACCAATATCAGACCTCACTATTTTATATATACAATACAAGCTTCGACTTAGTTTTATAGTGTATTTGTTAGGTCAAGTTTTCTCCATAAAAATCTTTGTTACATAATCTAATTAATGCTATTCCTATGTATATCTTGGATTGGGGTTTGGATTTCCTGCAAAATCTAATCGGGTCTGTCACATCATCATCGTATCCCCAAATACACTTATCTTAATTAGATTTGCAAATTGCATGCGTTTGTGCATATATAATTAATTTATATATTAATGAAACGTGATAACAATGTAGGTTTTTGAAGTCTTTGTTTCTTCACTTTAGCCTGCTGTTTGGTTTTCATACTCCAAATAATCGATAATCTGTGTATACTGAAGACAAGATGAAGAATCTTTGAAGCCTGCAAAAGTGACTCATTCGCATTACGATATTCCTTTTAGAACTTCGATCCGATATTGACTTGTGGGGTAACAGTGAATCTTTGTCACGCTCGCTACTATATAACTTTAGTATCGGAGAAAGATTTGGTGCAATCATGTTATGCCGCCTAAGTTGCATGCGCATGTAAAGGGATTAACTAAACATATAAACCATATTAAACAATAACTCTACCCATTATAATAATAAATTTGAGTTCTGTTCTTCAACCAGATATCACCTCTCTATCTTTAGCTTTTAAAATGTATTTTAAAAACAAGAAGATAATTTATCGATCCAAAATAAACTTTCTTAATAAGATACGTAACTATAGTAAAATCTTAAATTAAAAATGGGTTTGTTTGTATTTCGAAGTAGATTTATATATATCACAAGAAAATCTACTCTTGCATAAGAAAATCGAATTCTCATACAATTTAAAGTGGTTAATTTTTTTTATATGTTTTTCTTGGGGGTTAAGTTATGTATGTCTTTTTTTACTATGAGTAATCTGCATTTTTATATGAAATTAAGTTTGTATATATTCCATATTTACTTAGTTTATTTTTTTTAGGAGATTAGTTTGTTTTTCTTATTTTAGTTATTCTATATTAAAGTTCCTTCACAAATGAGTAAAAGTGTATAAACAAAACTTCAAGGTTAATTAAAAAAAATACAAATTATAAATAGCCCAAACAACAATTAGAAATACTGTATAGTGAAAGAATTGTGAGAAATTATTTGGTGATTCCTAAAGTCTGTGAATGTAGAAAATAATAGGTTTGCTTCAGCATTTCCATGTTCAAGAATCGTGCTTGGTTACTCCCTCGGGGCCGGCCCATCACATATATTCATGTTTTGGGCTATTTCAGTTTTGATCGGCCCAGAGAATAGCCTGATTACCTATATGGGCTATTACATTAGCATGGGTTCAGAATTTGGTAGTAGTTATCTTTTCTGTTACACCACAGTCATACCGAAAGGGTTGTGTGAGTTTGGAAATCTAATGGCTCAACAGGTATTACTGAATTCATGTCCACCTCAACATGTATCGCTTCAGCGGTTCAGAATTTTGAAGCCATCGATATGGGTCACGAAACCGAATATCGTTTCTTCACCATCAGTTTCTACCTCAGCTCCTCTTCGCTGCGTGTCGTTTTGCTGCAACTCTAGCGCTACCTCTTCCGTCGAATCCAATTTACCCTCTTCAGCCAAAATCTTCGTCAAAGGTAAGGTTTCTCGCTCTATCTCTATTTTATTTCACTGAAATCCTCCCTCCAATAGCTTGCGCTTCAATTTAGCTTGCGCGCAATACAAGGTTTACATTCTTTTTCGTTCTGGGCATCTAATGCAAGAGGCTAGTTCTTTAATTTGCTTTGGCAGATTTCATGCCGCTAAAAGGAACATACGTAGTAGTTGTATAACTATCTGATTGGAAATTCCCTGTCATTATTGTGCAGACTATTATTTGGAAACTTTTGTTTCTGATATAGGGAAATGTCTCATCTAATGTGTCATTGTCGCCAAAGTGAGCAAATAGGGTCATATCTAGTCTTGAATTTCAGTGGGTTAAGATCATTATATATGTTTAATCACATCAAGGACGAATGAACAGTTAATTGTGTACTTTTGAGAGAAGCTCCCTTTGAAGCTTGAACTGTTAAAAGAATTGTAAGTGAAATAGAGTTTCTTTGTTTATTTGGGAATTATAGATGATAAATCTTGGCACGAGCTACTTAAGGCCCGCCCAATTATGGCCTACTTTCAGTTAGCATTTTGTCATTGTAGTGTAATATGTAAAAAAATGCAAATTAATGAGAATGAGTTGAATGATTTTAAATCAATGATAACTTACAGACACTAGACACGACGTCAATATTGCTCTATGCTTGCAAAAACTTACGAATTTGAATGCCTCCCTTCTAGCCTAGTATCCTCCAATTTATAGAAATGATGGGTCTGACCTATGATATCCCTCTAATTAGTAACCATGAGAAGTATTCAAATGCCACCTCACTCTTTTGGTTAGTGTCAAACTAGCTAGAAGAGACGTTTCCTTAGGAAAAGCTGTGGAGGGGCACGTTTCAAGAATCCATACTTGTACACTAATACACAACTCCAATGAAATATGAGCTCAATTTACGTAAGAGATTGATATTCTCTAATCCAAAATCTTAAGATAATAGATTTGTAAGTCTTTTTTCTTGTACGTTATTCAACTTTCTTTTCTTTCCTCAACAAAGGACTCAAACTCACATATAGATTTTGAACCCTAACAAATTAGGGAACTAGCTTATTGGCAGTTGGCCTTCAGTTCTTAACATAAAAAAATGTTGATATGCTTGCATGGTGATATGGTCCAAAGGCTGGCAACCCCAACTTTGAGCCGAATCAGAAAAAGTTAACCAAATTTCAGGCTTGGATTTGGTTAGCCCAGCCCGCACACTTTATTAGGTTATTCGAACATGACCCATTTTTGCAGCTTTATTAAGAATGCAAAACTACATACTAGAATTTCACAAGTTTTTTGAGAGTATAGACTATCCTGGGCAGTGTGCCTTTTCTTCAATACTAAGTATTATTACCGTTTTGCTAATATCTTGTGTGGATGTCATGTCACCAATCATCTACTAAATAATCTTTACGACTGTTGTTTTGAATGCGGACAATGGTAAACTGTTGAGTCGATATTTGATTGGTCCGCTATCTGCAATGTTAGTCTTAATAAGTTATCGGCATTTTCTGTGATGAAAATCATTATACTGAAGTTTTCATGGTGGGCCATTGCAGGGCTACCTCACTCAACCTCTGAAGGAAGATTGATGAAGGTGTTTTCAGAGTTTGGAGTAGTTAATCTCGGTAATAATAAATCCTTTCACTTTTTGACAGTCTTGAATCTATAAAGGACCGTTAATTTTAATTAATTTTATCTTATGGCAGTCCAGCTTCCAATAGATGAAGAATCAGGAAAGTCTTTAGGATTTGCATTTATTTGGTTTGTAAAGGAAGAGTCTGCGCAATTGGCTGTCCAAGAGATGAATGGAAAGGTGCAACTTCTTAGAGTTTCCAACTATAAGAGATATCCTATCTCATCCATATTAAAATGATTTTGACCTGCTGGCTGAATTTTTGTTGCAGTTTTTTGATGGCAGATTTATTTATGTTACAATTGCAAAGCCTGGACCATCAAACAATTCGAAGAGGACAACAGCCTACAAATTTTAATCATATGAGCAGTTGTTGAATTTCGACACTATAATTTCCTTGATGGAACGGCTAAACAATATTGGATCACTTGAGGGGTCTAAAGTTCAATGCTACACATTCTACTCCATAGCCCCAGAATGAGAGACCCTTTGATTTGAAAAGTTACTAAAATTTATCGCAAAAAGAATCACTAATGTGTGGGTATACATAGTAGCCTTTCTATAAACCAAAAATATACTTGGAAGTTGGTGATCAAGAACAAGAAGCAGGGGTCAATATGGAAGAAGATCCACAAGCCAGGGTCTTCTCCAAAGATCCCAAAGACAATCTCCTCTTCCTCAAGGGTGAGTTTATTCATTTGAGAGACTATCTTTGACCATATAAAAAACAATTTTCTATTAAGAGCAAAGTTGCTCAAACATATCACTAATGTCATGTCTTTTTGGTATTGAATCTTCCAATTTAGTGATGTTAAGTATGTCCTGTATATCTCTTACTTACAACCAGTCGCAGAAAGAAATTGAGGTTCTCCATTTATCTTTTAAGTAAGCAGTTCCTCAAGCTATGATGAAACAAATTGGCTCGGCACTGCTATCCACTGGTTGGTTTTATTTATGACCTATCAATTGTTGCCTTTGATTTAATTGAAAGCATCTTTTCAAAGATACTTCTACCTTTAATTTTAGTTTCAACTAGTTTAGTTTTGTGCTTTGAGAAGAATTGTTCAGTCTGTAGAGACACGTGCAATGAAAGGACGCAAAGTACAATGATGTTGGAGTAAAGCATCTTGATGCTTTTCCTAGTTGGTACATCATCCAATATGCTTTACAAAAGGTAGTCATATTGTTGGGACATACTTGGACTTTGTGGATTGACAAATCAACGGGCACAACTGCAAGAACATGGAGTCTTCAATTTTTTTTTTGACAATTCACTTTTTCTTTTACAATCTCTAACAATCTTAACAATAATACAAATATCAAGTTATTAATAACAATATAAATTAAATAAGCTTTCTATTTCAAAATTAAAATATCTATTAAAGTAAATTTTTATATATTAAACAACTTTTTTTTATCACGCTGTCATGTAAAAGAAAAATACGATTATGAATATTTTTATCCAAAATTTAATGAAATCTAATTTAAAACTTCTATATCTTTAACTTAAATATATATTTATCAGAAACATATATTCAAGTATTCGGACATTTCATTGATAAAATGACAATGATTAGTTACTCAAATAATTGTATTGAGTTTTAACACTATTTTAAATTGCAATAGTTGTGAATTAATGATGATAGTAATAAATACACATTATTATGGATTCAATGTCCTTTGTAATCATGATCTTGTGTATTAGACAGGAATTACTCACCATAGTAATAAATTTGTATTATCCATACTAATTTACAATGGTTATAGCAATGATTGTTGTTGTATGTTTACTTTCAACGACCATTGACCATTGTTATAAACATTATCTTGTATTCAGATATACATGAAAACCAATTTTATAAAAAAATTTATGGTACACAATGACAATTCAATACTCCATCATTGTCAGACAAATTCAACAACAATTTTATTATAACTATTGTTGTAAAAGCACACATGGCATCAATTTAAATATAACATTAAAAATCACAGCAAACATCAATTGAATCAACAACTTTCTTTTTAAATAAATTTTTAACTTTAATTAAAACTTTTTTTTATTCAATGATATTATTATTACTACCAAAAATTCTCATTATTCATGATCATTGTTGTTGTCACAGTTGGATAGTTATAACTGATAATTTTGATGGAAATGATAATTTTGATGATGATGATTATATTACTATAACATTGAAAAAAATTTCATAACAATATAAACATTACGTAAAAGTGGTTTTGGAAGTTTTAACTTTATAAATTAATTTATACAATATTTGATTAAAACTAATATAGTGATCAATGATCATCCATCATGTAATAATTTGTTCCAAATTAGACTTAGAAATAATTACAATTTTGAATGTGAAAACAGTTGCACTTTCTTGAAATTAACATTTCACTGTTTTTTTTTAGTTTTAAAAAAGAGAGCCAGAAGAAACAAAAAAATTTGTTGCAGAAGATGGTCCCGATCTTCTAATTAATCATCTTTTGGACTAAATAGAAATCATTAGATCAAATCCCTTGTCCTCTTAAAAAAAATACATTTTGTGTTGCATGTACACTATGGTACCATATTGAGTTTTATACCGATGGATCTACTCCGTACAGTAGTAAAGACGTTGGATGAAGTCGCTCAACGTGATAATAAAGTGTGAAAAAAAATGTTGTGGATAACTCATGCTTCAAAAGACTAATGTACAAGGTGCCAAAAAACTTGAAACACACAAATGAGAGGTGCCAAATAAATTAATAACATGAATGACAAATTTTTTTTTCCTAATATTTGGGTGTGGTTGACCAGTTGTCAACACATGCAGAGCATCATACTATTAATATAATTAATTATTATTTTTTGTTCATTGCTCATGAATTTTATTTACCATTTCTGAGTAAAGTACTTAGGTGTCTTGCTTGTTCAAAAAATTATTATTTTATTAAGAAATCATAAGAGATATTTTTTTTATATCTTCATAAAAAAGAACTTTTCACTCCCCCTCTCAACCGTACAAAAATTTGACATAAATTAATATTCCATAGTGAAAGAAGATAATTTTTTTGCATAGAAAGGAAGAATGGTCCAATAAAGTAGTCAGGTGGATCTGTTGTGTGATTCGGTAGCGTTGCGGTGTGTTGTGGATCACGTTGTAGATCACCATCCAATCCGATCGCCCGACGACTCATCCTAACAAATTTTTCAGAATTGGAATTGGAATCGGAATCAGAACCAGAATCGGAATTGGAATCGGAGTGAAACGATGAGGGTGGTGAGTGCATTAATGGTGGCTCGGGTGTTGACGCGGGACCACTCGCTCCCGGTGCTTGGCAACGAAAGCATACCCTTCGGATCGGTGTGGTGGTTCACCTATGCCGGAATCTCGTGTTTGCTCGTCCTATTCGCCGGCATTATGTCCGGTCTTACCCTCGGTCTCATGTCTCTTGGTCTCGTCGACCTCGAGATTCTCGAGCGGAGTGGTTCTCCTGCTGAGAAAGCTCAAGCTGGTACTTTCTCCTTCCTATATCCTTTCCCTCTCGATCTTCGCATTCCACTATACGTTAATCATTTTGCGTCGTATGTATGTATATGCAGCTATTATACTTCCCGTGGTGAAAAAGCAACACCAGCTTCTTGTCACTCTGCTTCTCTGTAATGCTGTTGCCATGGAGGTAATTAGACTGCATTGATTCCTTTTCATGTAATTAATTATCATTTTCACTTATTATGGTAGAAGTTTAAGCTGTTTGATATGACTGGCTTTACGTAGACTGGTTTCATTTCAGTACCATGCTAATTATTTTTTTATTTTGTTTTTTATGTTTCTGAGCATTTCAACTTCTATACGAGTTGTTTCGTCGAGTAAGTTTGTGGGAAGAAATTTGGTACTTTTTTTTGTTTCCATTTTTTACGTATACTTATAGAAAAGTTTATCGCATCGGGGTCCTTTCGAATAAGGATGCCATTGAAAAAACCTTCTTGCAAGTGGGCAACATCATGTTTTAACGAAATATTGGACTGGGAAGATGAGAATAGCTTCTTTCAAATTGCCGTGTTTTTTTTTCCTGGACGTGCCTCTCTAATTTCTTTGTCACGTGAAATGGCTAGTGACTGGTTGTATGCTTATTTATGCTTGATTTGGGTTATGCATACACTTTATTATACTGATTCTTAAATCCTGTCTAACTTTTTACAGCCACTGGCTTTGAAACTTCCAATCTGCAGGCTCTGCCGTTATACCTAGATAAACTATTCAATCAGTTTGTTGCTATCATTCTCTCTGTAACTTTCGTTCTGTTTTTCGGGGAGGTATGTCATTTTACCATCTTTCTGTGGTTCAGTGGTTTAGCCTCTATTTGTATCCAATGAATGACGTAAAGCCCTTTTAATAAAAATAACAATGCCTCTTTGATTTCAGGTTATTCCGCAAGCAATTTGTAGTAGATACGGTCTTGCTGTAGGTGCCAACTTTGCATGGCTAGTGCGGATTTTGATGATTATCTGTTACCCAGTTTCTTATCCTGTTGGAAAGGTATATCTTCCTACGGAGATTGCTCCTTAGTTGTGATAACCTATACAATATAGTTGAGAACAGAATGAAGAAATGGAAATGAGTAATATTATTGGCCTGTGTTTAGGGCTGAAACTCTGAGCGATCGCCCTACAATTATAGCTCTTCACACCAGAAAAACATAGAGCATCAGTTTTTTTCTCATATATCAATGATGGGTTTTATTAAGCCCTCACACGTTTCTTTTCTTCATTAATTGTTGTTCCAGGTTCTGGATTACCTTTTGGGACATAATGAGGCTTTATTTAGGCGAGCTCAGTTGAAAGCCCTTGTTTCCATTCACAGCCAGGAGGTATAAATTAGTAATTGTTTTTCTATAAATTAGAACAAGCCATGTCAAGATTGGGGAAGCTACTCATCGGCCTGTTGGGTGCTTGATTCATATATTTTGAATTTGCTTGTTTAGGCTGGGAAAGGTGGTGAGCTTACACATGACGAAACAACAATTATCAGTGGAGCACTTGATTTGACTGAAAAGGTAGGTGCTGCAATTCACCTGCCACATTCAATGCCAACCTATTCTTAGTGTTTCATTTCGTAGTCCAATACAAATTTGAGTTTATGATGTTCAATGCAAATGAAAATGAAGTTTCTTACCTATTTGAGTTTCAATATATATTGATGATGGTAGAAAGCTTAGATGTGAAGGTTATTTATGTATCTGGTTATTTCTAGTTATCATCTTCTGCTTGGGTTGCTAGGAAGTGTCAATACACAATGTTGCAGGACACCGAATGAAACGTCCTTTTATTAAGTATATCAAAATACCACTCCATGTTGATGCAAATTTGGCCAACAACTTTTAGTGATCTTGTTCCATAACCAAATGCATTCTCATACATACTTTATTTTCTTTATGTTTTAATTTATTATCATTAACTTAACTATCATGCTTCATGATGTTCACTTATATAAGTCACATTTAATATATTCTTTCCCATCTTGCGTTACAAATTATCATCAACTTAACTATCAGCTTGTATTTTAATTTGTGTCTTTGGACAGACTGCTGAGGAGGCTATGACTCCTATTGAATCAACATTTTCTTTGGATGTTAATTCAAAATTGGATTGGTAACTTTTCTTAATTTCTTGGTCATTATTCTTTAGCAGGTGACAAATAGGTGATTGAATTTATTTTGCTAGCGACTTTCTCTTTTTGATGATGAATTCAACTGTTTTTACTTTTTAACCTTTGTGGCGAATATTTCTTTTTCAACTTCTCCAAGTGCAGAAAGATTTCTCTAGTTATTTCCCACTAAACTATTGGGACGTAACATTGCTTGCATGTTTGAAGTAAAATTCTTGGTTAAAAGATACAAAAGCATGTGTAAAGAGCAGAATCATCATTGTTTTCTCCCCTCTTTTATTTTTTCCTTAATTTGTTTTAATGGTGCCAATCATAAATCAGGGAAGCAATGGGAAAAATTCTTGCTCGCGGGCACAGTAGAGTTCCTGTCTATTCTGGAAATCCAAAGAATATTATTGGACTTCTACTGGTGTGTGTTTTTCCAAGCTTTTTTACTTTAACATTTTCCCATTTATTTATTTCTTGGGCTCTTTCTTCACATCATTTCTACTTAAATTAGGTCAAAAGTCTTCTTACTGTAAGACCAGAAACAGAGACACCTGTCAGTGCCGTATCCATCCGGAGAATTCCACGGTGTGCTTGCCTTTATTAATTTACTTTTTGTGTTGTTTTCTTTCAAATTAGTTGTGTAATATCCAAAGTTCGTGTATGGGTTTATGTGTACAGGGTTCCATCAGATATGCCTCTCTATGATATACTTAACGAGTTCCAAAAGGGCAGTAGTCATATGGCTGCTGTTGTTAAGGCTAGGGTAAAAGGCAAAGAAACTCCACAAATAATTGATGAGGAGAAAAATGAAGAAAACAAAAGCACTGATGGGGATTCACAGTTGACCGCTCCATTGCTACAGAAGCAGGATGCAAAATCAGGAGGTGTTATTGTTGACATTGTCATGCCTTCAAAGCCTTCCAACAATAATAAACTGACTGGTTTTCAACGTAATGATGGCACAACAAATGGTCTCGCTGCAGAAAGTATTGAAGATGGTGAAGTGATTGGCATTATCACTTTGGAAGATGTATTTGAAGAACTTCTGCAAGTAAATATCTGTTTTCTGAGAAATAGCTCCCTATCTGTCCAGTGTACTTTTTCCAACCCTTAAAACTGATTATTGTACTTCTTCGTTATAGGAGGAAATTGTTGATGAGACAGATGAATATGTTGATGTCCATAAGAGGTAATAGAATACATAATTTCAAAGATTAGGTAGCAAAGAGACATGAAGCTACTGTAAATCTGAATTTTGATGTACATAAATTTTATTTTGCAGAATACGTGTTGCTGCAGCTGCAGCTGCTTCTTCAGTGGCCCGAGCTCCATCATCACGAAGGTTGACTAAGGGAACAGTAAGTGATTTATTATAACTCATTTTATCTTCTTATAATGTGTTTCTTGTCCACCACAGTTGCTAAATAAAATCGATATTTTCCTTTCCTCGAGCTGAGGAAATGGTTCCTTTTTGGGGTAAGGTCCTGAATTTTCAGGTTACTCTGCATGGTTTAGTATTCTGTATTTTAGATAATATGTATGATATTTTATGAATTTAGGGACGTGGATTTAAAGAACTTGTATCTTAGTCTAAGTAGCATCTCTCCTGCTAAAAGTATCAAGTTTAAATTGGGAGAGAACAATCTTTGAGAATTTGATACTATATGAGGGAGTCAAGGATGAAATTATAGGATTTCAGAACTGTTTTTATGACTCTAACAATAGGTTTCAGAGACAAATTACTAGTCTCATCATATTCATATTCCATTTAATTAATTTTTCAAGATTTACCTTTTAGTCATAGCTTTTTCCCATAGTTTGAGTGCTTAAATATTATTGGTTACCCATGCCTCAATGTCTTGCGACTGACTGTTTTCTTATTCTAGTGTGAAAAAGATGTATTAATTATTGGTGTTCATTATATTATAAAAGTGCTGGGTCTACTAAATTGTTTTGGTTTTGTTTCTTCGTTATAGTGAAATGCACAATAGCTTAAATCCTGAACTAGTTATTTTTCTTTAAGATTTTTTTTTTTCACTTTTCCAAAGAGCAATGTTAATTGGATATTTGTGTCACAGTTCCATGTCGTGTTTGGTGGATAAGTGCCTCCTGGCCAACTAAAATGAACATTTTATATTGTTTATATTGACAATTTAAACAAGCTCTATGGATCAGTGGAAATGGTCCTTGTCATGAAACTAGATTCCATCCAGTCTGTGTGCATCATGCCCATTTTCAGTTTTACAATTCATCTTCTTTTCTTCTGGTAACTTTGTTGGAAATAACACAGACACAAAAACTGACTCAAGAAGAAAAATTCATGACCTTAAATATGTACTTAGTTCTCATAAATTTTCTTATATTTTTATTTAGAACTGTTTTGAGGTGACATGCAATGTGACATTGTTTGAATACATGTCATGCCTTTTTAAATTATGATAGGAACTATTTTACCAAATTTAAAATCTATGAAAAACGAAAACTCACATTTTTGTGGAAGACTAATGTAGCTTTATCCAAATCGACATTTAGGCCTTTGAATGACCTGAACAAGTAACTGATTTTACTCTTCGGGTAATCGAATGGCTCCTGTAGCGGGGTCCTATGTTATTTCACTTGGTAATGACTATTTGAGTTGCCTTAAGTTGCAGATCTACCTCCCAACCCCTTTGTAATTTTACGAATCTAAAATTAGTTTCTTTTTCATCAAAGCATAGGATGGGTCGCAAGGCAAGCTTGAAAATTTTTTAGCCAAGGATTTTCTGGGTTCTTTTCTACATCCAGCATGGGTGCTCATTAATTTTTTTCTTTCTGATCTCTGTTTTTTGACCTTCCAGGGAATCCAGGGTAAGCCTGGGCAAACTCCGAGGAAATCTGGGGAGGAAAATGGATTGAATTGGACAAAGCAATGGGGAAATTCGAGTTAGCATCTCAGGATACTGAACCTCTAAAACTGAGGGTCCTTTGTGTGAGCAACATCATGAGAAAGAGGCCCACGAGTTCTTCAGTCATCTGTCATGTGACATATAAATAACTTTCCTTTTGGAAGGGTTTAAACGGATATATTGCTATTATATAGTTCAAGGTCATTAAATCTTGTGCTTCGTGCATATCTACTACTCCAAAAATGCTTCTTTTACCAAAAAGAAAAGTGTTTGTAGGACAAAATATTTGGTTCTTTAAATTGGTCTTGGGATGGCGAACAAAATTATTCAGGGTGTTTTTGATTGGTGAAAATAAAATAAGATAAAAAAGTGAAATTTGAATTGAAGAGAAAATAAGTAAAGGATAAACTTAAATTTGTAATTCTCGAAGTCAATATTTTTCTTGCTTTTCCTTTCACTTTTTTTGTCAATTATGTATACGTATTACTTATGTTCTCTCCCTCTCCCTACTTTGTTTATCCATTTTATCTATGCCACTTTTATTCTCTGTTTATTTCTTGAGTCATTTCTTTTTAATCTAATTAACAAAATGAAATTTTTGGAGTGATTATTTATTTTTAAATTTTAATTTCAATATTAGCTTTAAAATGACTTTATAGTAATTATTTGAATAAATAAGTTTTGGTTCCTATAAAACACTAACATTCAATTTTTATAATAGGTTTTTTCTATGTTTATTCTGTTCTGATATACCTTTATTACTTACAATTAGTCCCATGTGAGGCTAAACTTTTGTCTGATTGTTAAATTATTTTTCAGTCCATCTGAAGACTAATTATGGACAACAAAAATAAGAACGTTTATCGGGATGGGAATTCAAAATCTGAAATTTCGGAAGATGAAAAGTTATTTAATTTTTTGGGTAGATAGTTCATGAATAGTAATATATTTCATTTTCAATAATTACGGTTGTTGTATAAATTTTTTAATTTTGTTTAAACTCCCTTACAATTAAAGTGAGTGAATAAATATGTATAAGATTTAGTAATTATCACGTGCATTTATGAAAAGAATAATTATAATTAATATGTAATTAGTTTTGAAAAGAATCTTTAACTTTATATATATCTTTTCAATAAATTTGAAATTCGTTGTAAATACACCTAACAATTATTATCAATCATTATCAATCAAATCCGAACTTAATTATATAAGTCATGAACAAATTCAAATAAAATAATATAATTAGAGTTTTATACTAAAAATAAAATGTGTAAACAATTATCATACCCTGATTTTTGTTCAATGTAAAAGGAAGACGAGCGAGTGTTTTTTCTTTTATCAATGTAGCATGAAATTGGGAAGAGTGGTGACGAAGGGTGCTTATCCGTGGTAGATAAATGATAAAAGACACAGTTTATATCTCAATAGAACATCTTAAATTTTGTCTTTCCGTCGTGTGTCGATGTCGATAAATCTACCATGTCTACGGCTAATTCCTTTCAACTATCTTCCTCCTTTCCCTCCAAAATATTTCATGAAAATTTTAGCATTTATATCTAGAATGATTACTTATACATGTAAATTATTTGATACTATTTTTAATCCAAAATCTTAAAACAATAATTTTATGAATCTTTTATTTTTATATAATATTTAATTTTGTCTATTTTATCTGATATAATATTTTGACTTACAATTACACTATTTCTAACACTGATTTCTTGTCAGATACCATGTGTTTTTCGCTTGGATTTTGAAACTAACTTAATCTTGAATTAATGTAATCCAAGTTAATTGAACGTTCAGAACTAAATTTTTGTTCTAAATGATGAATTAGTTCACCAATATGCTTATATATTACAGTTCTTCACCATGGCTGAAAATGAAGCTATCACCTGGTCAACAACTGATTGGTCTTAATGTGTGGGTGAAGAAGTGTTTGGTTGGAATAAGACCAACATAATCGGACATATATGATAGTAATTATATAGCTCAAAAAGGAAAATAAGAAAACATCAGACAAGGATAGAGATCATACGTACCCAAAAAAAAAAAAGAGATTTTGTCAAACACGTGAGAATTATCTATTGATCTTAATTGCATAAGTTTTTTCTCGCCAATGAAAAGAAAACTTAGAATTGTAGGCCAAAAGAGTGAAACAAGACTAGAACAAAATCCAGTAACTCTACATATATTTATAAACAACTGAATTTCTGGGTTCCTCCACAGTTGGCAAAGAAGTAACAAAGCAGAACAACTTGGTGGAGCAAATCTCGTGGCAGAGACTGTGTAATTGAAGCCTTGCAGCCACTCTGCGTCTACATAGAACATAATAAAAAAAAAAAAAAAAACTCGTTTTATTCTGAAATCTATGTTCTTCACCTATTTCTAAGGCAGCAGAGTCAAAACCTGTCTTCACACCTCATAAGAAACACCGTGCATCTCCAGATGATATAAAATCTAGTTTTCTGCTCCCTGAAGTGCCTTGAACAGCGTTGCATTAACCCCCCAGACTTCGGAACTGATAAGGATTGTCTTGCCATGGTACGAAACAAAGGTCTAAAGGACACACACGAGAAAGAGTTTTAGTACTTTAGATGTTTGGAACTGAATATAGTACTTCGATTTTGTAGCCCTTATGGAACCAGAACTAGTTGTTATTATATATATAGAAGGTTGAAAATAATGTGGTAGATGGCATAGCAGGTGACATGGGTGGTCCCTGAAAAGAATGGAAGATGACAAAGCACTCTCTATCACACTGTCTCCCTGCCAAATCACTAAACAACTCATCATCTCATCCTAACAGTAGTGTCCAACCCTGTCTGTTCAAACCCTATATATTATCTACCTTTCTAACTCCACGCATAGTATATTCCCAAAGAAAACGCATTTGTGCCTCAATTTCAGGTTCTCTTGTATGGATTCTCCTCGATAATATCGATAATAATGAACCAAAATATTTTACTTTATCATAAAGTTAGCCAATCACACCTTGTGATACAGAACAGATCTTTAGCTTGTTTCGATTAGCACCTCATATGTTGCACATTACTGGTGGAAAATAACATGATGCCTTTCACGCAACAGAATGTTGTGATTGATTATCAGCTTTTTAACTCATCACGTAACAGTGTCTAGGAGTGAAAATTTTATATCATTTTTTTGTATTTACGTACAACGTAACCAAAATAAGCAACTTAGGAGGTTCCAAGCGTACATGTAATAGACATTGACTTCTATTCATTTACTGTTAACCACTGGAATGGGATTATTTTCAGACACAAAAAAAGAATTACACTCCATAGATGATAACTATTAACTACACAATTTCATTGAATGCTAATGTGTAAGGGTCAAAAGCATTGAGCTAAGAGTACTTATGCCAATTTAGAAGCATAGAGACACAGACCCTCATAATGTAAAACTTCCCTCTTTGTTGCCTTGCCATTCTCCTAAACTTGGAAAATCTTCTTCTAACCATGTTTCCCATTTTGAAGCTGAAACTGCAGTTGTACATGTAGCTCCTCCAACGCAGGCACAATTTATTGAAGATAAAATCCTACGTGGCAGGAGGGTGAAATGGATTTGGAGTTGCACGCGCTCATGTTAAGGCTCCACTTGTACTTGAGTTTCACATCAAAGTCACGTGCCTTCTCTTTCCAAATTCAACTGAGACGCTAAGTTTTTAGTTAAATCATGCCGGCCATCAGTGATTGTCGCTTCCCTGAAAGTGATTAGCAAGTACAAAAACACCAGCCTTATCTCAAATAGTGTGGCTAAAGCGAACATCTTATCCCCTCAAACAGAGAACCCTCTTTAGCTTTCTTCATCACCAACCAGTTCAAACGAGAGACACAAGTGAAAGGCCATGATTTTCACTTGACCCTTGTGGGGTGAACCCAACAAAAACTCACCACAACTTCAACATCACTCCTTCTTCCAAGACCTTTATTTGTTCTACTTAAGATGGGGTTCAGCATGTGACTTACAAGCTTGTCAAATAATGTCTTAACGTTTCTAAAAAAGGATTGGCGCTGAAAGGCTCCCACAGTCACACATCTTATCTTTAAGCATAAAAAGTGTGAAAGATAAGATCTTTGCATGCATAACTAATCTTTGTGGACCTTTGGGATTAGTCTAAAGATATCCAACTAAAAAATGGGACCTAGTAAAATTGTGAAGAAGAAATTTGAGTCACTCAGAGACCAATGAGGGTGACACAGATGGAAGGCACTTGCGGAAGAGTGAAGATTAAACTGGGGACATGTTACTTCAAGTGTTGTGGTTTTGTTCTGTTTTTGGTCAGAAATGTGAGAAAAGAAAGTTCCAGGCTGGTGGGGAGTCCTACTGTGACTACTATCTGTTGTCTTTTAAAGAACAGTGATGGACAAAGTTAGGTGATCTGTGTAGTTCAGGATGTGACTAACTCACACTACACAGGACCGTTGTGGCAACATTCCCTTTAGGGAAACACAGAGTATGTGTTCAAATTATGCGTGCAGAAAAGCCGGTGGAACAAGAGATATCAGAGAGATAAATGCTTATCTGATCGTGGTTACCAAATATGAGGTCTCCATTTCAAATTGGAACCTGAAGAACATGACAAATCACAGCTGAATTATTCGGCATGAGTGAATAGCAGAACACTAAGTTGAGTTGTAAAGGCCAAAGTAGCTTTTCAACTTCACCATAAACCTCAACAATTCCTATATTTCTCAGGGAATATTGGTAAAGGAAATGGATAGTAACCTTCTATTGTTTTAGCTCATCTGATTAGAAGATCATGTCAATTATAAATAACATTGATTCGTAATATTTAACTGTATATAAACTTTATTTTATGGAAAATAATTTTTTAACTATTAAATTTTGAGAATTTTTTTTGCGATCTTAGTTTGTATTTTCTAATTGATTTTTCATTTTTTTATTTTCTCATTCTCAATATTTCAAAACTACTTAAAATATGATACCTTATGTTATAAGATAAAGTTATCAAAATTTAGTAATCAAAATATCATTGTCCTTATTTTATATATTAATTTTGTAGAGTTGAGTTAAATTTAAAGTCTATCTCTCTTAATGTATGTAAGTGATAACTAAGGGTGACAAAATGGGTTGAGTCCAACAGGCCAGCTCATCAGCCCATGTTAAAAGGGACGAGTTGGGTTGAAGATTTCAACCTGTCAACCCGTTTTGGCTCGTCTTGTCCAACCTGTCAACTTGACGGGCCAAAATACGGACTAGCCCATCCTGACCCGTTGATCCGTTTTAAAAAAAATAAAAAAAATAAAAGTAATTAAAAAGATTAACTTTTTATATGATATTTTTTAAATATGTAAATATATAATGGTATTATAATTTAAATCATTAACACCTACAAATTAAGTTTCAATTATTAGTTATAATTGAATAATTTAATATGTAAATTTAATGTTATTTTAATTTATCTAATTAAAAACATTAACTAATCAATTAAAAATTTTTAAAATATTTTATTTGATTAAATATGTTTTTAACAATAATTTACATGTAAATATAAACAAATTTTAAAAATAAAAAAATAAAAAATAAATTAAAAAAGTTTTAAAAAAAATTAAAAAAAAGAAAAGAAAAAAAAGTGGACGGGCTAGTTCGGCCAAACCCATTAGCCCGTTCAATACAGGATGGGTTGTGATTGTTGGTTCGTTTTTGTTTGACGGGCCAGCCCAACCCAATTCATTTTTTACAGGCACAGATAAATCCGATTAAAATAGAGTGGATTGCCTCGTTTTGTCACCCTACTGGTTACCTATTAACCAAGTGAATTATATTTTGGAAATTTGAGAAATTGATGGTTGCACAGACTGTAAGAAGAGACTCAGTGGGCCAAATTTGACAGCTCTGAAGTTGAGCATGTGTGATGGAAGGAGGGGCAATGCATGAATTAGAGAGTGAGGCCAGCACATGAAAATCATGCAGTGTATTTGTGAGAGACAATGTTTATTGGCATTTTTAATTTTCAACGCAACTTTTTGAAGGTTTGAAATTTTGGGGGACACAAGTGTGAAAGTTTAGTAGTTGATTACTTTGGATCCATGTAGCCACATGCAGAGATTAATTTTTGATGAATAATAATTGAAGTGAAGCAGCTGCAGTGTAGGATGTGCTAAATCATGACTTGTTCCTTTCTCTTTTTATCATATCTCTTGCTTTGTGGAAAAATCTTGTACAGGATTCCAAGGCCTTTTTTTTCTTTTTAGACTTAAACAAAAATGTTTCTATATATTTAAGATAATGAAGATGCAAATCAAAGTATCTTATTTGTCTTGTTGATACTAAACATTTCAAGATAAAGTTGTATTATTTGAGAAAACAGTAAAAGGTTAGGAAAATTAAACTCCTTTATTCAGGGACAGAATCATGATCTAGAAGATTGGGGCAAAATTCAATCTAACGTGCAAATTTCATTATTCATGCAAAATATTTGAATTTTTCAAAATAACCAAAGACTATAGACTAGAGGATATATTCTTGTAAAGTGTATAATTTTTTTTTTTCTAGATTCAATATTACAAATAAAAATCACCAATTTTAATTGTCTTTTATAAAGATATTATAAAAATAGCGTTTTGTAAACCATATTTTTTCTCAAAAATTTCTTGTTAGTTATACTCTAAAATTTAACTAGATTATAATGAATTATATTACTCATAAAATAATTTTTTGGACAATAACCAACAACTATTAATGAATATTTTTTTGTTGGCAAAAATAGAAATGAAAGAAGAAAAATCCGTGTTTTAACCACGACTCTAACTCTAAAAATAAATTAGCGTAAACATTTTATATCTGATTTATTTTTTTAATATGTTAGTTTGTGGTATTTTTACCTTTATTTAATTTTGTTAACTTGATAGTAATAATGTTACATGTTAGTATTTTTATCATATGTTAACGTCTGTCAAGGTAAGGTATTCACACAAAAGTGTCTTGTATTCAATTTAATTTTATAATTAATATTTTTGATTCAATTTAACTCTTTTATTTTAATATTTTAATTGAATTAGGTTTTACTTTTATTTTTCATTTTAAATGAAAAAATATTTATTTTAAAAATATAAATATAAAGTGATACTTATAATTTTTTAACGTAACCAATGTAAAGTGACACTTGTCACATTTACATTTTTAATATTTTTAAAAAGATGTAAGTTTAAAATAGACATGTTTTTATTGAAACTAAAAATTTTAAAAATAAAATTAATTTTAATATTTAAATGTAAGTAATTTAATGTATAAATTTTAAAAAAAATATTTTAAAAAATATATATAAATTGTAATTAAAATTATATATTTTAAGTTATAAGTAAAAATATATGTTACATAGCATATATTAAAAAAATTAATAAAATAAAATAAAAAATACTATGAATTAACATATATAATACATTTGTACATATATGATATTAATGTTAATATAATGAAAAAAATCAAATTAAAACATTTGTAAGAAAAAGAGGACTTGATTGAAAAATAAATAAAGAAGCATAAAATCATCATACTTATTTTTTTTTATATATTTTGTTATTATTTGTTTTCGGGATTAAATTTCATCGCATAGAAAATTACCACCTATGTATTCCGTTATCAAAATTTAATTGAAAATCAACCATTAAATATTCACATAACACACCCATAAAATTGATAACTCCAGCCTTCAAAGGATATTAGACTAAATTATTATCTTGATAGGGTTTATGTTTTTCTTTTTAAATTTAAAATCAGAAAAATATGATAACATAATTGATCAATCTCAATCCAACATGATTAAAGGTAGATTAAATTAAATTTAATCTAATAAAAAGAATAATAAATTCATTTCAATTCAAGAAATTTTAATTGAATTGAATGATATAATTCCACCTCCATCTAACCTAACCCAATTCATGAAACCAATAATTTGTTGTACTAAATAATATATATATATATATATATATATATATATATATATATATATATATATATATATTTATATATTTATTTATTGGGTTCACTTCTAAGGAACATGGACTCCGAACACAGAAAAGGGTTTAGCATAAATTGGATGCATAACCCAAATCCCAATAGTTTCTGAGTGGGCTTGCAAGTGTAAAAAATAGATTATCTTGAAAGAGTGAAAATTTAAATGTTTAAATGCAAGAATGATAATTAAGTAATGTACAAATTGTATTTTTTTTATATCTTGAATTAGTTTAGATAAATTACTTGATTTATTAACTTAATTAAAGTTTTGAAATAATTTTTTTTAAAATGTTATATATATTTTTAATTAAATTGACACTTAAAAAATTACAATTCAATAAAAAAATCTTTATCTAGCTTAATGAACTCAATTCAACCCTGTATGCACTCAAGATATAGACTGAATGCAAAAGCTCAAGCCCTGCATTTTTTAAATAAAATGAATAAGAAAATTAACTAATTTGTACTAACCTAACTCTACAAGATACCTAAAATCATATTATATATATACAACATACAAACATACTCATAATTACCATTTATCTTCTCTTCTCCACCGTTCATGAATTTTACATTATTTGGTCAAAATATCGTAATTATATATTATCCTGCACATGTCATAAATACTTATTCTGTAATTATATTGTATAGCAACAACTTTTTAAAAGGGAAGATTATATTTGTCTAGCATATAATTTCACATATTTTATGTGTATCATATGGGAAAGAATCCTTGTCGGCATGTTTTCAGGAACCTTCTTGAAATAATTGATATAGTTTGTGCGAACACGAAAACTTATACATTATGTTTTCGAGATTTTGTGTATTTGCTGAAAAAATATCTCAAAATATCTATATCAAAGTTTTTGTCTTCGTTATTTCCAGTTAAGTAAATAAAACTAAATATTAAAAAAACCCAAAGCAAATTTATATGAACGTGGTAGTTAAGAATGATGGACTTTATATTTAACACAAAAACTCTATCACAGTGATTAAAATAAAAATAGATAAGTTAAAAAAAAATTATTACCTCATACTTTCTATTAAAATTTTTAATAATACATTTTTAGAGGTAAGAGAATATTGTTATACTTTTTAAGGATATGATAATCAATGCTAAATATAAAAAGGAGAGTTAATTTGAAAATTTAAGTGTAAAGTAAAGAAACAAGAACAACAGCAAATTAAAATACTCAACTAATTCTGTATATTTTCTTGCAAATTGACGAAAAAGTCGCATTACTATTCCTAATAAATTATATATTGAAAAAGTAAAATTTGAATTTAATATATGTAAATAATTAATTATAAATTATAAAAACATTCCATATATGAAATATATTTTTCTTTCTTAAATTATTCATATTATTAAACCTGACAATATGGTGACTAAATTTATTGCTGGATAAATTATGTAAATAAGTTAGATAAAATTTTATTTGATATTTCTTTAATTTTATATAGTTTTTAAATTATACAATCACATAATATCATATACACTATTTTTTGTCATTTTTTTGTGTGTAATTAGATTGATTGAGGAAATTTAGATGAAGGTTTGTGTCAATAACATAACATTTAATATTGGTTTCTTTTATAAGGGACAAAATCTGATTTTTTTTTTCATTTTTCTTCATAATTCATTACCAATAATAAACAGTGTAAAATCCACACCTTTCGCTAGACAATAAACACAAAAGAAAAATCAGATTTTCAACCCTAACGAAAACAAATGAAGAATTTTGGTTGTATTGGGTTCTTGAATAAGCTTTTAATTTTACTCTTCAGGGTTCAGAGATGAGGTGGCGCTGCCTTTCTGGAACAACATAGTACACATCATCACCGATCCCTTTTTAATCTGTTACTGTGCTTACTTGTTGAACAAGCAAAAAACATAACAGATAAACAAGTGATTAAATAATAAGAGCTTTTTCCAAATTGTTTTTTTCCCTTTCAAAATTAGCTTTGTCTTTCTTTCTTTATTTTAATTTTCATACATACAAGTCATTGCTTGCGTTGCTTATACCACGTTTCTATTAAAATTAAAAGAAATAATGTCTATCCTGTTAAAAAAATGAAGGATCATTACGTATTAAGAGATATTGTTATATATTGTTTAAATTAAAGCTTCTTATTCTTTCTTCCTAAGCATTCATGTTCATTTAATATTTTAAACAAGTATTTAAATAATAAATTAATTAAAGTTTTTCTTTTTTATTTAAATGAATCACTCCATTGGAAAAGTTATAGCTTGGAACTTAAAGTGGTTAACTAAAAAAATTTATAATGAAGTTTAAACAAAATTATATTTTTTTACCGTCCTAAAAACTATTGGTATTTTCTATCGGTCATAGATTGTAGAGATCAACCATGAATGAGATATGAGTTGTTCATAAGAAAATGATAATTTAACAAAATCTTTTTCTATAAACTTTGACAAATTATCTATTTAAGTAAAAAAGTATCACTTTATCTTTTCATTTTAGCTAAAAAATTAATATATTTTAATTCTATTTATGGAAACTTTGTTTAATTTGTCAAAATAAAAGTTTGTTAATTTTTTTTTTTCATATGAAATCATATCACTTCACTTTGTCATTCCTACTCAATCTAAAATTTTTAACTCATTGCTAGCAAAAACGAAATATGTCAATATTTATTTAACTGGACAAATTATTGTCTAATACAAAATAATATTTTGTAATCACTTTCTTTTTATCTTATTTTGCACATTGGTAGAATACTCTCCAAATGCCTTCTACAATTTAATTTAGGTTGAATTATTATTTTGTTCTCACTGTAATTCTTATTTTTTTTTTCAATTTAGTTTCTATTTTATTCAAGCAATTTTAATGGTTTTATTTATTAAATTAATATTGATACTATTTAGAAGGTGACACTCTTTGGTGAGGAGGGAGAGAAATGAAATTAGGGACGGAGACTTGGATAGATGTGGTTGGCAAGGTAGAGAACTTTGTGAAAAGGAATTTCATGGTTGAAAGATTGTGCATGATTAAGGTTTTGTCAGGGAGTGAGAACTTAGTTTCCACCAACAGTACACGACGGTTACCAGGAGGAAGAGGGAGATGTTTCCGATAGCCACACTTGCGCGAGAGCGTAAAGAGAGAAGGGATGGCTGCATTCGCCACTGTGACGATTACAGAGGTTCCAGATTTGATGAAGGTGACCATCAAGTTGCCTATTTTTGAATGTATCTAAGATTTTGAATTTTGGTGCTATGAAGCTTTGGTTTATCTAAAGAAACTGTAACATTATTTGTTACCAATAATATTTTATATTTTTTTATAAAGTGTAAAAATAAAATTAGTATATAATTTTAAATCAAAACAAAATACAAATAATTTTGGAATGAAAAATATATTTAATCCAAAAGTATATTATACACAAAGTGAGTAACATATATATGCTTTCATCAAGAAAAGTAAGAAATGGTTTCAACAAGAAACTATTCCCCGAAAACACAAACAAATGAAATAATTCCCACATTCACAAACAAAAACAACATTGCTGGTGACTTAACCAATCTCAATCCTAATCAAAAGAGAAGCTATACTGTACACCCACACACCCAACCACTAATCACAAATTAACCAACTTTCATTTCATCACTCGCTATTATCTACCTTTCCATATGATTTTGAGGAAAGACTTTGCCGAGGTGAATAAAGCTTTTGCTGTTGTTGTCAAAGGCGACGCTCTTTTGGGACTCAACGTCGTATTTTGACTCTTCATCCTCGATCCCGAGGGAAAAATACTGCACCTTCTCCCCATAAACTTTGACCAAAACCAAGTACAAAGAAACCGAAAAAACGGTGACACCAATGATGAACCAACTGAACTCAATATTTACGAGTGAGTTGGCGCGGTGAAGTGCCTCGTGGGAAGAGCATCTAACCACCATGTGACCCTCCTCGTCGTTCATGTAACAACCTTTGGGTATGAGTGAAGGTGTCCAAAGCATGAAGCCCATCACAATTAACCACAGCCCCTGGAACAAAATGCTGACGGAGCGGACGAAGTTCACGATGAAACTTTCGGGGAATCCGATTCCAATGATTGTGGTGGAGAGTGAAACAAAGACCAAAAGCTGTAACAAGAGATGGTATTGGCCTTCCGGGCCCATGTGGTCGGCGGAGTGGAGGTGGAAGAGAAGCAGTTGTTGAGCAAATGCTACGGCCCCAAGAAACTGGGTGAGAACGAATTGGGCCTGGGCTTGGGAACGGTCGAGGATGATGGAAGAAGCTGCGTAGAGGAAGAAGGTGATGGAGATGGAAGAGTGTTCGAAGTTGTGGAGATGGTTGGAGGGAATGGTTCCATCTGGGTCAAGAGGTTGGTGCCGATCTGGGCCAATGAAGAGTTCCATTGAAACGGAGGCTGTGCAGCCTACCATGATGAGCACCAACTCTAGGTATCTAAACCTGGAAGATGGGAACCATGATGGGCCCTTGTAGGACTTTGGGTTAAGGGCATGGAGCTTGATGTGGTTGAAGAGGTGCCACAAACCTATCAACATGAAACCAAAACCTGGAGCTACATGTCCCACCAGAGTGCCCATGATTAATTACGAACTAGAAGAATAATGTTTTATGTATGAGAACACAGAAACAGTTTGGTAAGGGAGACAAACTATGTTGTTGATGTTGTGACGAGGTAGAAGGAGAAAGGGAGAGAGGTGAGTGGTGTTGTGTTTGGAGTTGGGTTTTGTTGTATTTAAATGTCCTACTCTGCGTTAACTTCCTGGAATAATCTTTAGTTTTACTTCAATTTTTTCAAGTCCGACCACACGAGCTGACATGAATCTTCAGAGTTGCCTTTCTGGAACAACATAGTACACATATCACCAACTCCTTCTAATCTCTGTTCTTGTGTTTACTTTGTTGAACAAACGAATAGCATATGTGATAAATAAGTGATTAAATAATCACAGCTTTCATGATTTCTCATTCTCTCTCCACTTCTTTAATAAGCCAAACTCTTGCTTTATTTCCCTTTCAAAATTAGCTTTTGCTTTCTTTATTTACTTTACTTTTCATACACAAGTCACTGCTTGCGACGCTTACACCACAATTCAGTTAATAAAAAAAAATTCAAAATTGATAGAAATAAAGTCTAGCGAGTTAAAAAATGGAGGATCATTACGTATTAAGAAATATTGTTTAAAGCTTGTTATTCTTTCTTACTGATTCATTTAATATTCTAAACGAGCATTTAAACAATAGTTGTGTTTTACGCTACTATGACCAACATGTGTGGCAAAGTATTAAAATCGTATATATTTCTGTGTTAAAGTGACAGTTAAAATTGTCGTTACTTGCGGTGTTTCGCCTATTTAACTGTTACTTATAAGAACAAATTATGTGATGGTGGTGATGGTGTTTTTTTATATCGTACAATTATGTAATTAGTTGTAATCTTAACGTATGACATGTAAGTAAGCCATGATGGAAGGTGTTTAATATTCAAACATAATATCATCTTGAAAATGATTCCGTGTGCATGTGATTAAAATAAAAGATTGAATCGTATACGCTGGCTGCTCATGGAAACTTGAAAGGAAGACGACACTGAATATTTTTCATATTTTGGTGTCTTTGTTTGGATTTATTTCACGAAACTACGTGATTCCTGAAGGAGAGTGTTCACATTTAACGATTTGAAACTGCGAAGAAAATTCGAGGTGTTGGTACTATTATAGGTCTCCTTTATCTTTCTTCTTTCTTGAAATTTAGTCTTTACATTCGAAGGTTAATTATATATACGTTCTGACTTTTTTTATGTTTACTATTTGCTTAATTTTCCTTTGGTAAACACAAATAATAGACTGCCATATTTGGCTGACCAATTTGTGTTTGAGAAACGTATAGCGACGTAACATAACATCACCAACACATTCATGAACATGATTCACTGCATTGTTATCAAAACCTAGTTGTCTCCAAAAGGTCAAATGTCAATCCTTTGTTGATTATCTTACTCATTGACCAGTATGTACATTTCGTAAGAGTTTACGTTAACAAAGAAATTGAAAGCGTGAGGAAGAGAAAAATTAAAATTTATTAGTATTTGACTAGTTTACCGGTTTCTTTCATTGAAAATATTTATTTATTACATTTAATACATATTTTATTTATGTATTTTTAATCAAATTTGATTTTGGTTCTTATGATAACGATATAAAAAATGAAGATGTCTCTTTAATTCAAAATCTTATAATAATATAATTGTGTCTTTATATATTTGTATTTATATATAGTTCCTTATCTAAAATTTAAATTGAACTTAAATTTTTAATATTATCAAAATTAAAAAAATAAAAATTTCACGGTTTGACATCCTATCCTAAAAAAAGTGTAATCAGGTGGTGAAATCTTACTTTGCAAAAAGGGAGTTCTTTTCCGCATCCATCCCATAAATCTCTGTCAAGCTTTTACTCATTCTCAATTCAGGAGAAGGTTTCCGGTTATCATAAATAAAACACAATCATACAGTCAATTCAAACAAAGAGCTTCTCGCCTACAAATGAAAGGAGCTGGTCCAAGTCTTCCTCTTTACTGTTTAGGAGTAACATTGAAGATTCGATACATTTCGTGTCGTCAGGTTGCTACACCTAACCTAGTCTAGTGGGAGTTCACTTAAGGCTCTGAGTATCATGATTGTAAGACAACACGATGTTAACTCCAACTTAACGGAGATGACCAAATTAAACCTTTTTAAATAAATGAGGGACTAAATTGAACCAACAAAAAATAAATAGATCAAATTGAAACCAAAAAATTTAGGAAACTAATTCGGTAATTATACCAAATATGAATACTCATGTGATAAGAGTATTAATAATTAACAATTTTGGCATAAAATGTTTTTTGAATAATAAAAATATTAATAATTTATATTTTCACTTGCTAAAATAGATATAATCATTCAAGTGTTAATGGCAAAAACCGCAGAAAATTGAAGATTCCGTATTAACTTATGATAAAAAATTAATATTGATTAATAAAAAAAAAGACATTTTCTATCTCTGTATATTTAAAAATAATAATAATAATAATAATAATAATAAAAAATAAATAAATAAATTATTTATAGTGTCTAGTGTTCATGTTTTAAGCTATAAATAATTTATATTCGTTTTCTTTATTTTTATAATTTTAAATTATAATTAAAAGTAAACAGAAATATGAAATGAAATATTCATTATACATTCATAGATATAATAATGAAGTGTCAGTTTAGTCTAACATATAATAAAACAATAACTTACAGCAGCACTTTGGTCTAGCACTGCAAATATTACATGTCACTCAATAATAACTAGAAACAAACATATTATTACAACAAATAACCCGAGTAAAGATACCTCCCAGGAATCAATTTTGTGTTCGTGTATAATCATGTTACTGAAAAAAGAAAAAAATACTGGTACATAAAAATCTCGATGCCCAATTCAACATCCCCAGAATAATTGAAGAAGCTGAAACAAACCAATCATGACTAGAAGTCCTCATCAAGCTTGAAAACAAAGTTTTTCCCCGCATCTTGGAGGTTTGACATCACAGAAGCTTTTTGATAATCACCCACCCTTCTCTCGAAAAAGTTAGCCTTCCCTCTGCTCAATCATCACTTATGTCATATACTATGATCAACACCTCAAACCAAGTATAATGCATGCATTTAACACAAACCACCAAGAAAAGTTCCAAACATGTGTTCGCTCAGCAAAAACATCACATGCAGCAAACTAAGAAACAACTATTGAATGTGTATGTTCAGGAGTTAAAATAAAAGAGCATATCCTAAAAGGTTATAAACATGGAATGCAGATACAGGTCACAGCTCATTAAACTTTATGAATAATAGAATAAAAGTACTCACTGCAAAGAGATAAACTCCATCCAATCAAAGGGATTTTCCACATTATACTTTCTTTGGTACCCCAAAGCAACCTGAAAGGTTAAAAGATAAGAAGTTAACCAAAATCAGGAGAAAGAGAAAAAAGAGTGTCAATTCGTATCATACATACCAATAGCCTGTCAGCTACAAATTTTATGTACTGGCTCATCAGTGTTGAGTTCATGCCAATCAATGCACAAGGCAGGGCCTCACAGACAAAACCAGTTTCAATTTCAACAGCTTCGTTTACAAGCTTATGAACTCGATCAGAACTTAGAGGCTTCCGTAACAAACTGCACCAAACAACAATCAACTGACTAGTCATATTTCCTTCCCAAAATGTTGTCAACTCCAAACCAAAATACGAGAATGACAAAGACAACACTACCTGTACAAAAGACAAGCAAAGTCACAGTGAAGGCCCTCATCTCTAGAGATTAGCTCATTTGAGAATGTCAAACCTGGCATCAGTCCTCTCTTTTTAAGCCAGAATATGGAGCAGAAGCTGAAATCAAACCCCAATTTAAGTTACACACAAAGTACATCAACATTGTAACTCACATTAAGAAACAAGGATGTTCTTTCTTGAGAGAACGAACTACCTTCCTGAGAAAAATATCCCTTCAACACATGCAAAAGCAACAAGTCTCTCTGCAAATGAAGTGGAACTGTAGCCCATGCATTGCAATAAGTTATTATAAAGCCATTTCTATCATCTTCCCACTGGAAGATATGAAGCAAAGCCAAGTTAAAGTAACACAATAAGAAAGACCATATATAACTGCAAAACATACAATCTACACGGTTTATGATCACGATTCTGAGGATAAATACATTCCCATTAAATATTAAAGTAAATGGATCAACTTAAAAATTTCATCGCAGGAAACAGACCCTGCATATCAAAGGTAATCCTTTCTTACCCTTTTCATTTTGGTTTCCTTTTTGCAGTAAAAAACAAATAGCAGAATAATTGAGAGAATTAAAGAATAACATTGTTGCTTAAACTGCCCTGTCCTATCTTTTTCTTGAGAGATTGTTCAGAGTGTGAATAGAATTAATAGTCACCTGTGAATCCAACTCAATGCCCATTCAGCCTTCCTTGCAACACAAGGCAAATTTTCAATTGCATTGAATAATCTATATTTCTCTCTTGAATCTTTAATATATGTCTCTAGCAGCAAGCTGTACATTTCTGACAAAAGTAAACCTCGACTCAGGCAACAATCAGACATTACGGAAAGGAAGAGAAGGAATCAACTGCAAAGCTATACCAGAATGAATATTCTCCATTGCTATCTGAAACCCATAAAATGCCCGAGCCTGCCAATAAGCTAAACTATAAGTAAAAGGATCAAGTTCCAACTATATATAGATAGATAGATAGATATATACATAGAGAGAGAGACAGAGAAAACCAAGTCTGTTATAAAAATATGCTATAAAAGAAGATATAGCTTAACGTGTACAGAAGCAGATTACACACTGATTATTCAATCTACAGGTATCTTAAGCAAGTCAGAAGTATATAAACAGAATAAAACTATCACAAACAAAAAACTGCTTTGATAACTTGAACAGAGTTAAAACAGCATTAGCAAAACAAAAACTTAAAACTTTACCTCCGGGATTTGAACATCGCTCAAAAACCTTGCAGCCAAATTCTCCAAGACAATTCCATCAGAAGCAGCAAAAAAAGCCAGGACATGTGTTATGAAGTGCTTCTCAGAGACAGACAAAGTCTCCCAATGTTGTACATCATGGGAGAGATCAACCTCTTCAGCTGTAACCGACTTCCAAGTTAATAAAAGTGAACGATCAAAAGGTTCAATCCAATCAATCTCATGGAAACAACAAAAAAGGTGGTCATATACTTCAATTGAGTCATCACTAGAATCTTAGATCATTGTAAGCAAAAGAACCATCTTCCCGAGCTATTTATGTAATACAAAACACAAATTCGAAAGATCGGTTTTACTTTAAGATGTGCAGTGGACGAAACCCAATACTGTTTCAGTGTTAGTGTTACATGTATCTTTATCGAATCTATTCTCATTCTAAGCATTGATAAGTTCAAAGTACATAACTTCATATTCTACTTTTTTTTTGCTTTTATTAGAAACATAGTCACTAGTATGCAACAAAAGCCAATATTATTATGTTCCTTCATAGAAACAGGTTCAATGTGATTTAATTGCAAATGGAGCTCAAAATATTTAAATAAATGGTAGAAAATTCTGCATAGTTTAAAAATCCTCATTCAAATCAGGAAATTAAAATCCTCCCACTGCAGGTTGGTATAGTCAAACTTGTTCATGAAACTTCTGGTGTTGCGTCTGTCAAACGAACCCGCACATACTTGGCCGACAATAATTACTCGCACGAAAATAAAGAAAACCTCTCCACCTCCCCCATTGATGAAGAAAAAGAAAGATAGAAAGAAAAGGAACATGCCACAAAAATCTGAAAATAAACAAACATCAGAGCCTGCAGAGAAGAAAAGTATTTCATAAGTTCATTGTGAATCCCTCGTCTCTTTCAAATTCCAAACACCAAGTGTGACAAAAAGTACTCATGCAACAGACAAAAAAAGTATATTTTTCAAATGGAACAGTAATTTATAATATCCACTCGCACTTCCCCAGGATCCAGCAAGAGAAAGCCAAGAACACTAAAACGATGGAAATTGAAGAAAGCCATACGAAGGGATTACCCATAATAATACCGATAACATCAATACTGTGTTGAATTCCGGCGCGTGGAAGTCAACGTTACTAAAGCAAAGTAGAGGAATTAGTGGAAATTAAAAGCAGAGCCTTTAGGAACAAGATTACGTTGAAACTTGAAATGAATGAAGTTTACTAAATAATTTGGAAAAGAAGGAGGAAAAGATGCAAGTACCAGTCCAAAAGCTTGCTTCAGCCTTCTTGTACATCTCCCAAATTTGCTTGTAGCGAATGGGGAACATGCAAAACCTCTGGCTTTTCTCCACTAGTATTGGTTCTTGTTCTTTTTCCTGTTCCTGTTCTTGTTCCTCTCTTGGTTTGTATGTTCCATTCTCCAAAGAACCCATTTTTTTTTGGATGAAATAATAGAATTGAAGGAAGAATAAACCCTGCAAAAACCCTTATCAGAAAGCAGAGGACGCTGATCCAAGATGTTTGTTGCTGACACCGAGAAAAAAAGCCCTATAATGATTCGGATTTGCAGTTTTGTTTGTTTCTGCCCATGTTTCACTTTGTTTTAACTGTCAAAGGATACTTCTACACAACGTCTTTCTTTTAGCGGCTACCTTTTTTTCTTCTTTAAATAAAAATAAAAATTTTAATTATTCTTTTACGTCTTGTGATTCCAGTCTTGTTCCTTCAAATTAAAAATGTTATTTTAATATTATAGAGGTTTAAAAAAAAAAAATCTAATCCCTAGACATTAAATATGAACTGCTAAAAGATTGAAAAAAATACAGTCTTTTAAATATAATGTTTAAATACTAAATAATTTTTTAAATCAAATTAACTTCTTTAAATTTAGAAGACCAAAATCAAATTTATTCTAAATTTCTAACTATAAATATAAATACATACAAAATTTATTATGTGTTTTTTATTCACGTTTGCAATAAAAAAACACCTGTACGGTTAAACAGAAACAGGGAAAAATCGGGGTTACGATTTTCTAAATATTAATATAAAAATTAATAAATTTATCATCCATAATAAAATTTGATTCCATATTTTTTTTTTCTTAATTTTATGGATGCAAAAGTATATCTTAAATATGAAAGTGATCCTTACAATATATTTATTTTATTATTTGATCCTTTTTGTTTTATTTATGGTTTGTTAAAAGATGATTTAACAACATAGAGTTAAATCACTAAAACAAAACTTAAAAGTAAAATATCAAAATTAGATAAACTAAAAGGATAAAATTGTAAAAAACAAAATAATTAAATAAATATATTGTAGTGATAATTTAAATATTTAAATTAAAAAATATTAAGTAATTTTGTTATGTAAAATTTACCCATTTTGATAGATAAAATTCACGTATTCTATAGTGTCATATTTTTTCTTATTAAATTCCTAATATCACTATCATATTTATCTATTTTAACATATTTAAATTGTCTCTCTCTCTCTCATTTTGTTTTATTAGAGTACTTAATACATCTTTCTTTCTATCTTTCTTTCTATCTTTCTACTTTTTCAGAAATATTAACATTTTAAAAATGTAAAAAAAAGTCAATTTCTAAACTTTGTTTAAGACTTAATTTTAATGTTACTCAAAAAAGATAATTTATATATATATATATATATATATATATATATATATATTTACCTTCTGTGCGTTCGATTTTCTCTATTTTCATAAAAATTTGAGTTAAGATTAATAATATTTATTTTTAAAATATATATAATAAATTTTAAAATAGTTATTAAATAGAATAATCGCTAAAAAACGTTTTTCAAATAATGGTCAAAATATAAGAGATTACGGTTAAAGATAAACTAATTATAAAATAATTAATTTTTAAAATAATAATTAAAAATAAAATTAGAATCTATTGAATAGGACACAAAAGTGGATACAAAATTCGGTCAAAATTAATTATATTTCTCTATGTATACACAATATTCCCTTAAAATAATGTAACATTTAGATTTTTTTTTCAATGTATATAAATTATTTTCTTGACAGACTTAAATATATATGGCACAAATCATACTTTAATTTACAAAAAATAGAATTTAATAGAAAAAAAATTGATGCATGTGTTTGAATATATTTTTTTCATACTTTTAAATCAACATCAATTTGAACCGTGGAATATGTGAAATAAAAATATATAAGTTATAAAAAAAATTAAATATTAAAGTAAACAAAACTAAACTATTTATAATAAAAATTAAATATTAAAGTAAAAAATAATAATAATAATTAAACAGTATTGTTTTATCGTTTATTTAAAAAAAACTTAATTTCTATCGATGAACTGCTCACTAATTGAATAATGTATTTTATTTTCACATTTTTATTCAATGGCCTCTTATCCTAAACACCGCGCACACTCCATTTTTTAATTAAATCACTACCATTGAGACAATGATCGTGAGCTTCTCATCCCCGTCACTACTATATAAGGTCATGCTACCTTGCTCTCGTCATCTCACTTTACCACCTTCATTGCAATTCTAACAGAACTGGTATGTTTTTGTTTGAACCTTAACTCTAACTAACACTTTATCATTCTCTTATATGTTTTTTGTATTTTTCTCATTTTTTTTATACTCGTTGCTTTACTACTCCCATTTCAATTTTTTTTTCATCGTCTTATAATATTTTTCTTCAATATTTAGGCTTTTACCAATTTCGGAACTCTATGTTCTCCACTTTGACAAAATAGTTATTTGTGTGAAAGGTGAATACAAACCAATTTAAGCTTGTCCTTTGAATGTTTTTTTTATTGAAAGTATACAATTTGTTTATTTTGTTGTTTATACACTTGCTATATCTAATTTGAGAAAAAACATTATGTTTCAATTGTTTAAGAGGGACCTAACAATTGTGGTGTTGGTGTTGAAAAAACTTTTGGGTGTGACATTTTTTACGCACATTACAAAAGCGACTCTCTTTTTGCTCTATATTAATTAATTATGAAAGTGTAAAAATTTTCCCTTAAATTTCCTCCTCCTTTTTAGAAGGTGTTTTAAAATTCAGCAAAACTAAAGAGTATTTCAGTTCGGTTCAGTTAAGTTAAGTTTAGTTTGGTTCAATTCGATTATGTCTAGTTCGGTTCGCTTCGATCCGATTCAGTTAGGTTCAGTGCGGTTAAGTTCAGTTTAGTTCGGTTCAATGCGGTTCGGTTCGGTTCGGTTCGATTTGGTTTGGTTTGGTTCGGTTCGGTCCGGTTCAGTTCAGTGTTGTTCGGTTCAGTTCGATTCGATTCGGTTTGGTTTAGTTCAATTCAATAAAGAATATATAATAAATTTTTAAAATAGTTGTTAAATGTAAAATTAGAAAAATAAAATTTGTACATAAAAGAAGTTTTTCAAACAAATGTTGAAGACAAAAGATGTTTTTAGGCTAATGGTTAAAAATAAACTATTTATAAAATAATTAGTTTTTAAAATAACAATTAAGAGTAAGATTGGAATAACGAAATATGGACACAAAAGAGGGTATCTTTTTTATATATTGTTATAGATGAAAAAAATTAGTCTAACTAAACTTAACTATGATTATTTGTATTATAGTAAAGTAACACAAAAAAACTAAGCTATTTATAATAAAAATTATATATGAAAGGAAAAAAAATTCATTGTCTTATAATATTTTTCTTAAATATTTAGGCTTTTACCAATTTCGGAACTTTATGTTCTCCACTTTGATAAAATAGTTATTTCCGTGAAAGGTGAATAAAAATATTTTTAAGCTTGTCTTTTGAATGTTGTTTTTATTGAAAATATGCAATTTGTTTTTGTTACTGTTTATACATTTGCTATATTTAATTTGGGGAAAAAATAATATGTTTCAATTGTTTAAGAGGAATCTCACGATTGTGGTGTAGGTGCTGAAAAAACTTTTGGGTGTGACATTTTTTATGCACATCACAAAGCGACTCTCCTTTTGCTCTATATTAATTAATTATGAAAGTGTAAAATTTTTCCTTAAAATTTCTCCTATTTTTTTTAAGGTTTAAATTTAGCAAAAGTAAAGAGTATTTATGTTCAATTCAGTTCAGTTCAATTCGGTTTGGTTAGTTTCAGTCTGGTTCGGTTCATTGCGATTCAGTTCGGTTTAGTGCGGTTAGGTTTGGTTCAATGTGGTTCAGTTCGGTACAGTGCGATTCAGTTCGGTCCAGTACGATTTGGTTCGGTCTGGTTCAGTTCAGTTCAGTGCGGTTCGGTTCAATTCGGTTCGGTTTAGTTCGGTTTAGTGCAGTTCAGTTCGGTTCAGTGTGGTTCGGTTCGGTTCGATTTGGTTTGGTCCGGTTCAGTATGCTTTGATTCGACTTGGTTCAATGCGGTTCAGTTTGGTTCGGTTCGGTTCGATCTGATTCGATTCGGTTTGGTTCAGTTCAATTTGATTTTGTTCGATTCAATACCATTCAATAAAGAATATATAATAAATTTTTAAAATAGTTGTTAAATGTAAAATTAAACAAATAAAGTATGTACATAAAAGAAGTTTTTAAAATAAATGTTGAAGACAAAAGAGGTTTTTAGACTAATGGTTAAAAGTAAACTATTTATAAAGTAATTAGTTTTTAAAATAACAATTAAGGGTAAAATTGGAATAACGAAATATGTGCACAAAAGAGGGTATCCTTTTTATATATTGTTATAGATGAAAAAAATTAGTCTAACTAAACTTAACTATGATTATCTGTATTATATTAAAGTAACACAAAAAACTAAACTATTTATAATAAAAAATAAATTTGAAAGGAAAAAAATTAATTTTTTTTCATCGTCTTATAATATTTTTCTTAAATATTTAGGTTTTTACCATTTTCGAAACTTCATGTTCCCCACTTTGACAAAAGAGGGTTCATTGCGGTTCGGTTCGGTTCAATGCGGTTAGGTTCGGTTCAATGTGGTTCGGTTCAGTTTAGTGCGGTTCAGTTCGGTCCAATCCGGTTCGGTTCGATTCAATACGATTTGGTTCGGTCTGGTCCGGTTTGGTTTAGTGCGATTTTCGGTGCGGTCTGGTCCGATTCAGTTCAGTTTAATTCGTTGCGATTCAGTTCAATTCAGTTCAGTGCGGTTCGGTTTGGTTATATTTGATTTGGTTCGGTTCGGTCCAGTCCGGTCCAGTTCGGTTTGGTGCGGTTCAATTCAGTTCAGTGTGGTTCGGTTCGGTTCGGTCCGCTCCGATTCGGTATGGTTCGGTTCAATTTGGTTCAGTGCGGTTCGATTCGCTCTGATTCGATTCGGTTCGATTTAGTTCAATTTGATTTGGTTCGATTCAATTCTGTTCAATAAAATATATAATGAATTTTTAAAATAGTTGTTAAATGTAAAATTAGAAAAATAAAATATGTACATAAAAGAAATTTTTAAAACAAATGTTGAAGACAAAAGAAGTTTCTAGGCTAGTGGTTAAAAGTAAACTATTTATAAAATAATTAATTTTTAAAATAACAATTAAGGGTAAAATTGAAATAACGAAATATAGACATAAAAGACAACATATATATATATATATATTAGGTTATCTAATAAATAATAAATACTTTAAAAATTTAAAGAGAACAGAATGAGTATTAAGAAGAGATGAAAACGAAAACTAAACGAGTATTTGTATATTTACCTATTATCCTTACACGTGCTTTAAAAAAATCATATATTATCCATACACATGTTGATAGCCAATCAATGCGATTCTCGTACCAATTGAAAAAATCATATTATATATATATATATATATATATATATATATATATATATATATAATCCGGTCGTTTATTTAATATGTTAGAATTTATATCTATACTTTGCATAAGAAATTATATATAAAATATATAATATTATATCATAACAAAATCAAATTTAATTAATTAAACCACTTTTATAGAAATATTCTTTTGGTGAATGTTAACATTTAAAACGGTAATAAGTAAAAAGAGTAATCCGTGAAGATACAAACTTATTAATGTAGTATTTTTTTTTAGTAATAACAGTTGTTATCAATTCATATTTATCCGTGAAAACTTCTTGGGCAACTATATTTCTTTAAACTGAAGCTTTCTTAAACAAATTAAAATCTATATATTTATGTAATGTATTGTTTATGTTTGTGGAGACTATTTGACTAAGTATGGAACTCTTCATTCATATCTGGTTATCTCTGATGGAATGATCGTCTCATCACATAAAAAATGAGAGAATTATAAATTCACATATAGAAGTTTTTTTTTTTTTTTTTTTGTATCCGACAAAACATTAACAGTATTTTGAATTGTAAGAGGACATGATTGGCACTTGTGTGGTCATCCATTGCTTGCAATAAATATAGACAGCGGTGATTCATTGACATTACTTATCTTATTTAGGGCAGACCAAATCTTTGGTTTTATTTTCTCTGAATCGTTCCAAAAGTCGTCATTTTGGTCTCGTTCTGTTCTTATCTCAAGGAACATTTATCTCTTATTGTTCTTCTGTAGAAAGCAATAATTTCTACTCTTTGGAAACTAACATGAAGAACTAAATACCCTGATAAAGTTTTCACGTCACTAAAAAGATAAATATATATTTTCTGCAAAACAAATTGATAGAGTATAAAAACATATGGTACAGTGGGGAAAGATAAGATAGATAGGTGTGTGTGAGGGAAAGAAAAGAAAGATGTCAGGGCCTGAATGCTGTTCAAACCCACCAATCCTTAGCCCAACTGCAGGAAATGGAACTGTGGAGAAACTGGGTGCTCTTGACTGCTATCTCACTGCCTCTCCTCACTCTAACTTCGCCGTTCTTATGCTCTCCGATATTTTCGGTATTTCATCTATCACCATTCTTTTCTGCAATTCACTTTCTCAACCATTATAATTCCTTATTCCAGACACATATTCTTTGCTCACAGATCATAGTTATTTCAGAAGTTAATAAATTTATCGTTATCAAACAGTCATGTTCGTTTTGAATGACTTTCTACAAGATTTGTGTGTCTATGAATTTGTTGGATGAGTTGTGTCTGTTATATATTTATATGCGTACCATTTCATGCCCAACTGAAAGCTACAATGGTGGTTTATATATACTGAATTCATCATGTTGAATGTATACAGAATCTTTTCTCAGACATTGCCTTTATCCAAAATCTATATTAACTTGGCATGCCCCCGGTTTTCTTTTGCAGGATATCAAGCGCCACTTTTAAGGTATGGTTAATTTTCATGTCTGTTTTTTTTTGTCTGATTTGCTATATTTTATAGTAAATAATATGTTCCGCATGTCTATCTCTCTCATTCTCAGTAATAATTACTTCTCCTTGTTGTGAAGGAAACTTGCTGACAAAGTTGCAGCTGCTGGGTATTATGTGGTTGTTCCTGACCTCTTGGAGGGTGACCCCTTTAAGCCTCATGATTCTCTCAATGACTTACCTGTTTGGTTAAAAGATCATGGACCCGTGGTTAGTTCTTATTATTTTGAGAATGTTTTAATTTGTTGATTCAGCGTTTCTGATTGTCTAATGGTGACATTCTCTGATACTTACCTGTTATGTATATTAATTAATAGGAGAAAGGTGCTGAAGGTTCAAAACCCGTAATTGAAGCCTTAAAAAGTAAAGGCTTTTCTGCAATCGCTGGTGTTGGTTTTTGTTGGGGTGGTGAGTTCTAACTGTTTCCTATGCATCTACACCTTCCTTTTATGTTGAAAGCTAAGGTGTAGTAATTGGTCGGATTTAAAGTTTTAAGAGAAACTAAGTTGGTGATTGAGCTCACAGAATCCACTGAATATATTATCTCTCTATCAGCTAAGGTCGCGGTTGAACTTGCCAAATCCAGACTGATCCAAACAGCAGTGCTGTTGCATCCAGCATTTCTCTCTGTGGATGACTTCAAAGGTATGGATTTTCAATATTTACATTCTTTTCTTTTAGTTTTTTAAAATACTAAAATTATATTGACCTCTACTGTTATATTATCATCAAATAGTCATATACATTTACTGCATGAAAAAAAACATTTTGTAAACCTGCAGAAAGCTATTTCTTTTGACAATGGATTGTTTTAAAAGCCTGCTTTATGTTTATTCTTCACAAACTCGTGATTGATCATTTTTTTGTATTGATGTACAGAAGAATAATTATATATTGGTCTAACATGCAGATGTTGATACTCCAATTGCTATACTTGGAGCCGAGAGTGACAAATATTGTCCTCCAGAGCTTGTGAAACAATTTGAAGAACTCCTAGCTGCTAAACCTGGGGTCAGTTAAAGAAATTGTGTATTAGGAGACAGAGAAAATGTGTGATGAAGATTGTTTTTGTGTTGACAGGTATCGAGTTTTGTTAAAATATATGGAGAAGTAGAACACGGTTGGGCTGTGAGATACGACACAGAAGATGCAGAAGCTGTGAAAGCCGCAGAGGAGGCCCACAAGGACTTGCTGGATTGGCTTGCTAAACATCTTAAGTGAGAATGTTGTTCAGATACTATAATGCCATGCACTTCTTCTACCCATATCCCTAAAATATGTCAACACAGTCTTTTTCGTTTTTTACTTTTTCTGTGTTTTTTTTTTATTATTGTTGACAGTTCAATAACTGGTGTAGAACAACGAGAAAAAACTCAACAAGATTTGAAAAATAGTTATCAAACTTATGTTATGCTATTTGAAAAGAACAAGTTTAAGTCACAGAATTCGTGTTTATTTCGGTCCCTGATTTCCGAGTGATATAAAATTTTACAATGAAAATACGACACAGAAAATGATTTCAAAAATGTTAAATAAATATAAAAGTAATTTAGGAATTTAAAATGACAAAGAAGAAAAAAAATGAAATATATATATATATATATAAAATCATTTTCATTTCGTTTTCCATTTATAAAATATCAAATATTATTTATAAATGCATTCATGATTCATAATGAGTGTAATCCAAATATTTTTTATTAACTCATCAGGACATGTTAGACAACATCCTTCTTATGAATTTGAATGTGAATTAAAAATTGTAGACTAAATAAAAATAAATTAAATAAATAATAAAAGTTATACACTTATAATTTAAGATAAATTAAATACCACCTTATTTCTTATATAATTTTAATCTTAATTTATTAATGTCAAATTTGAACGTTGTCTCCCAAAATATATATTCGTAATTTACTTATACGAGATTTAGTTCAGGTTTAATTAATTAGAAGAGACTGATTTTGGTCTGTTTTTAAAAATATTTCAATTACGATCTAATTTTTTGAAAGTGTTTGTATTAGATTATTTTCAAAAGTAAAAATACTAACGGCTTACCATATATCAATTTATGGTCTTTTTTAATTTTTTTAAGATATAATTACTAATTTAGTTCGGTTCAACTTGATTCCTTATTATTAGTTAGTTTAAGTTAGTCCCTCAATTATATGAAAAAGTTCAATTTGATCATCTACGTTAAGTTAGAGTTAACATTGTGTTCGTACAGAATACGTGTCAAAGCGTGAACTTTTTTATTTTTTATTTTATTTTTGAATTTTTTAATATTTTTCTAAAAATTTATAAATTGTTACATGTCAGGTTATCGTCATGCCACATGGCTGTTTACCGTCGTGTGACATGTGACAGTGATGATAATTGTTTTCAATTTAGTTATCTATTTAAATTTTTGGTTCAATTTAGTACCTTATTCTTTAAAAAGATACAATTTTATCATTTCCAAATTGAGACCAAATTAATAAATAAGTTTAATTACAACTTATATAACTTATATATACATGTTACAATAATTTTTTTGAATTTATACATCAAATTACTACACCTCAATATTTAAATTATTTTATTTTTTACAATTTTACCTTTGTAATTAGGTATTTAAGTGGAATGATTTGATGTAATTCAAAAACATTATTTTAACATGTATATATAAGTTATAATTAAGTTTATTTACTAATTTGATCTCAAATTAAAAGGATAAAATTGGATCGATTTAAAGAATATGTATTAAATTGAATAAAAAGTTTAAATAAAGGACTAAATTGAAAATAATTATTATCACGTGTCCCAACTATAAACTGGCATGTGGCATGAGAGTAACCTAACACATGACAGTTTATAAATTTTTAGAAAAAAATATTAAAATAAATAAAAAATTAAAATTTTCACTTCTTGTCATCAATAAGGACACATTAACTTCAATTTGATGAAAATGACTAAACTGAACCACTCTAAATAATTTGAGAACTAAATTGAATCAACCAATAATAAATATCAAATTAAACCAAATCAAAAAATTAAGAGACTAATTCAGTAATTATACTTTAATATTTTAAAACAATGCAATGAAAATACCAACATTTTAAAATAATTTACAATCACATATTGTTGTGCATAATTCTTTTCTTTTATTTCTACAACCCTAAACCCTACAAATCCTATTTAAGATGGTTTCTGATTAATGATTTCATAGCAGTTTTGGGTATTATTCGTAGTATATTTTAAATATATTTTATAACTTAACTACATATTTTTCAGAGAAAAAGAATAACGAATGATTTAATTTAAGAGGAGAGAAAAAATATGTAAAATAATAATATAAAAATTAAAACAAAATGAAAGCAAAGAATGGAGTGCGTGGAGCATGTCAGTGTACATAAGCCAGATATATCTGTTGAGTGACGTGGATCCTCTGCCGTCCAAAAATAACTAGAGGTGTGCACTCAAATCGTGCACGTTAAACTTTTCATATTTTATTTTTTCTATTAATATTTTGTCCAAATAAAAATTTATTTCTGATGCAGTTAAAAAATAGCGTAGATATCCTTATCCTTTGGTCACAAATATAACTGTTGAATGGAACCTTCTTTTCGTTTCTTTTTTTCTGTTGACCGTAGCATTCATTGATTCACAAAGAACAGTAGTGTCCAAAGACAAATACGAGAGTAACGTAGTAGGGTTGTTAGCGTTGAGGTTGAGTTTATAGCGGTGATAGCTTAATATTATCAATGTCAGGACCTCAATGCTGCTCAAACCCACCACTTCTGAACCCTAATGCAGGAGCTGGTCACGTTGAAAAACTCGCTGGTCTCGATTCATATGTTGCTGGCTCCCCCAATTCCAATCTCACCGTTCTTCTTATCTCCGACATTTATGGTAATCTATGATCAAAGTTCCATCTTTTCTCTTTTGTGTTTATTCTTTTCCTTTCTGCATCGTTATTTTTCTGCTTCTGCATCACAAATCCTTTGTTTTTTTGTTAACTTAACATGCTCAATGTGTTTTTGCAGGGTATGAAGCACCGAAGTTAAGGTATGGGCTAAATCATTAAATCTCCTGTCTATTTTTTATTTATATTCCAGTAGTAGTTTTTCAAGTCACAAGTTATGGCAAGTTTTCTTTGTCTCTGGCCAATTTCCAAGTAATGATACAGTAGTTTGCTTCTCCTGATATTTTATTTGATTTTATTCTTATTCGTATTTATTTTTCCGATGATTCATTCATTGTGCTTTCTCGTGTGTATTTTTTGTGGAACAAATTTGTGTTTCCTTAGACCCACCCAATTACTCATGTACGTTGTTCTGATTGAACTTACTTGTGCCTTTTAAATTGCTATCTCACGACCTTTGGGTGGTATTGATAGAATATTGATTTTCATGGGGAAATAATTAAATGAATGTCCATTTCAATGTATATGTGTAAATCAAATGAATCAACCACTCACTAATACTGTATATAAGTTAGATTGTTACTTGATTTTTAATCTTTAAGTGATTTATCTGATCATTTGTTTCATTGTGATGCCTACCTTTTTGTAAATTTATTTAATAAATTATGCCTCCAGTAGAATTTGGATGTTTCATTCAGCTCTCGTTGTCGAATCTCTCTTTCTATGATGCCAAATTTAGTATACCCCTAGGAAGTAATCCTGTTTGTCTTATGATGTAAAGGAACATTGCAGACAAGGTTGCAGCTGCTGGGTATTATGTGGTTGTTCCTGATTTCTTCTTTGGTGATCCCTTTAATCCTGAGAATGCTGACCGGCCGGTTCCTGTCTGGATAAAAGATCATGGCACGGTTGGTTCTTATTTACAAAGTGGTGGTTTATATAATTGTTCCCTTTTCTGTATCTTGAAGCAAATACCTTTTTCTTTCGTTTTATTGAAACTGAATTTTTGGCTGTGTTGAAACTTTGATAACACTATAGTTCTGATTGTAGAAGATTACCGCCGGATTCAGATGTCATTTTATTTGATTTTTTAATACCGTAGCAGTTGGACAGTTCTATGTTTTAATGTTAATCTGCAACCTGCATCTGTTGTTTGAGTTTGTATGTAGATAAGATGTTATAAACTATCGTGGATCAAATGCATGAAATTCTGTAACTATACATTATCCTCTGATGCTTTCATATTATATTAACAGGACAAAGGATTTGAAGCTGCAAAATCCATAGTTGAAGCTTTGAAAAGTAAAGGTGTTTCGGCTATTGGGGCTGCTGGCTTTTGTTGGGGGGGTTAGTAATTCTGTTTCACTTATTTGGAGTGCTTGTTTATCCCCTTCCTTTTGTTTGTATACTAATATACTATGTACTATATATACAGCACTTTCAGCTCCTCTTAAGCATATTTATTGTTGGTTTGATTTTAAGTTTTAAACATGATATAAAGTTAGTAATGAAACTCAGAATGTACCCTTTTATTTAATCCCACAGCTAAAGTCGTGGTTGAACTTGCAAAATCCACACTAATTCAAGCGGCTGTGCTTTTACATCCATCATTTGTCTCTGTGGATGACTTCAAGGGTATGGATTTCAATATTTAGATTATTTCTTAATTTTCATAATTATTCATGGAAGATTACTCTGCATCTTGCAATTTACAAGGAAGAATGACAATCAAAATGATGTTGCAGGATCTTATCATACCATCAATCTAAGCATGTTTGTGTGAATGGGGTCTTGCATCACTTCCAGAATCACATTTGTCTTCACATTGACTTGCAGTGCATTTTATATTTTGATGATGTGATCAAAGTTATGAATAATATGTTCTTGATTAGTGAAACTGTTCAAGGAGTAGTTAGCTTTCTTGTTCTTTTTCTTTTTCGTTAAATTATATTGGCATATAGTGTTATGAACTTATCATAATCATTACATTTAACATTTAATTTTGGCATAGAAATGGATTGATGAATATTTTATTGGTTAATTAATTTGTTTGTCCCTGGATTATTTAGATTTTTTAAATAGGTCATTATCCTTTGTTTAGATGAGGAGAAACAAAACTCGGGAGGAAAGAAACCCTTTGAAATTTGAAATTTTTTCTTGTTTAGAAGAGAAAATGGAGTCAAATATGTGAGAAATATCATTGACTAAAAGAAGCAAGTAAAGTTAAATATGTCTCCCAAATTCAGATTTAAATTTCTTATTTCCTTCCTCCTCATTTTCTTTCAACTCATCTAAACATAGTAAAAAAGTTTGTACGTAGATTCTTGAGGAGACAAAGGAGGACCCTCGGGGTCCCCCTCACTTGAAATTTATTAATATTTATATGGCATATAATATTATTTGCGATTTCGTATATTATTGACTGGAAAAATGAAAAAAATAAGTAAATATGGCCACACCTTGCTTATGGATGATTATTTTTGTCTGAAAGATAATGAAAACCTAAAACAGTCATGGTATATATGTATATGTTTTATCATGACTACTAATACAGTTGTCATTTCTGGATCATTCAAAATAGTGAGCGAGGAAGGAGCAATAATTAGCAGATTTCTTGAAGCTGTGACTAAGACTTTCATATTTTAACTGCAATTATTGGTCTTACTTCAGGTGTTGATATTCCAACTGCTATACTTGGAGCTGAGATTGACAAAATGTCTCCTCCAGAGCTTGTGAAACAGTTTGAACAAGTCCTAACTGCTAAACCCGGGGTTGTCTCTTCATTCTTTTTGTGGTCATCTACCATCATTTTATATTACCTTAATGTTTTGCTAGTAATATTATTTTAATGTCACTATGTTTATTGTTTTTTCCTCTACAATTACAAGATGAAATCTTCATTCTTCCTCCTTTTTTTGGCTTTTGATGGGTGCATACAAGTTGGAATTGATTCATCTATCCGAAGCTTAGCGTTATTCAAAATTCATTTTAGCATCCTATTTGTAACTTGTTTGTGTTTTCTTTCTTGGAGACGTACACTTGACCCATAACCGTTCATTCATGTTTAGGTTAATGGATATAGTTTTGAAGTTGAGGAGAAAGTTCTGTACTTTATATTGAGCTTGTTTAACGTTCTTTAATCCAAAATAGAAAGTGGGATGTGTTAGTAATGAGTGAATGTTTATCTGTTGCAGGTTGATTCTTTTGTTAAAATATTTCCTAAAGTCTCTCATGGTTGGACTGTGAGGTACAAAAACGAAGATGAAATAGCTGTGAAGGCTGCAGAAGAAGCCCATCAGGACTTGCTGAACTGGTTTGCTAAACATCTTAAGTGAGAAATTTTGGTATGCTAAGGACATGCTGTGTTTTGACAACAAAATAAAACACTGCGAATTATCATCTTTTTTCTGCAGTGTGTAAGTTACAAGAAAATAAGTAATGTATCTTTGGTTGTTGGAATATGCTTCACATAGTGATTTCAATGTAGCTATCATGCTCAAAGGAAAGTATTATCGTCCTGTTTTACCTCTAATATATTATGCTAATGAATGTTGGTCTTCAATCAGGCAAGGAACAAAACGATGAAAGAAAATATTTAGGGTATGTGTGTGTGATTATACAAGATATGAATGGAATATGATGAGATATTAGTGTTACATTAACATAAGAAAAGGTTATAGAAATTCAGGTCATTTACACATCTGCAAAGAAAACAATTGAAAGTATTAATAGGATAAAATATTGTATTTATTAGTTTTATGAAGAGGATTGGGAAACATTGTTAAGAGGATCTTTGAAAATGTTATTTTTAACCAAGTTTAATGGAGTCATGTGTTTATGTACTACATTGCGCCTTGTAAAGTTTGACATGCATCACACATCCTTGCAAAATTAAAAGAGGAGACTTTTTATATGTAAATGTGACACCCACATCATTAACATATAAATTAAAATAATTTTAAAAATTTTACCTTCAACTTCTAATACATATGGGGTTGTGGGGGCTATTTCCTCATATGGTATTTCCTTTTTAACTAGATGTATTAATAAAAAATTACTCCCGTGAAAAAAAGTTAGATGTTGTCTTCATAAAACAGCTTTGCTTTAAATGAATACAGTAATTTATGAGAAATGAGAGATAGATTATAGAAAACATGCAATTTCTAAAAAATATAAATAAACATCTAAATTAATATTTAAGGAATAAATTTTCAATCATCAATTTTATTATCCTATAGTTTGTATATTTTCTATGTATAAGTTTGAATAGGATCAAGTTTGGCACGAGATTTTTTTGTAAGATTAGAAAATGACGACGTTTTAAAAGTGATAGTGGTTTAAAAATAGTGAGACTCGATTATTTTAATATTAAAAAGTTTTAGTATAAATAGAATTGTTATAAACGAGTTTCATTATTTTAAAACACATCATCTCTCTAGAAACCACTTTTCTAGAGTTCTCTGACTTCTCTCTAGAGATTTTGTCTCTCTGATCGTCTGATTGAAGAACCGAGATCATAGGATTGATCTTCTCGGCGAGCTCTTCAAATTGGACTGATCAGTTTCTTCATTCGTGTAAGTTGAGTTTTCGCTCTCTTTTTTAGTCTTTTTCTGTTTTCTGTTGCATGCGAGTCCTTTTTCGCTTGCATGCGACGTTTTAATCATCAATATAAGTCTCTGATGATCAGTGATTATAACGGTATGTCCTGATCGTTCTTATGATGTTTCTATACGTAGATAAAGCATCTTGTGGAGTTAAAGGTATTGACATTTTTAAGGCGTTGACGTTTATAAAGCTGTCTAAACAAGATAACAGGTATAGGAAGCTAACTGTTTTGCTTGAATTTCGTATAGAAATCATTTTGATGACTTTGAGTTGCATGATTGAGTGTTGTATGAGTGCTTTAACTGTGTAATTGAGTGTATGATTGGATTGTGATAGATTTCTGGATAGTTGCATGTGAGAACAAATTGAGAATCTGATATTTTCGCCTAAGCGAGCAGCTCTCGCCTAAGCGAAAACACCAGAAACTCATCTCCTGTCTCTGCGCGAGATCTCGCCTAGCCGAGCCAGTCTCGCTTGAGCGAGAGTCACTCTCGTCTAAGCGAGAATTCGCCCAAAATTTAGGTTTTTCTCTGTTTCGAGCCTCGTTCAGGCGAGAATGACTGGCCTAAGTGAGAGAGCCCCTTTCGCCTGGGCGAGACCTTCCAGCTTGGGCGAGAACCTCTGCAGTTGAATGTTATTTCTCTGTTTCTAATGGATAAAGTTATGTTTAAATGTTAAAATGTGAACTTAGTTATGATATGCATGAATTGTTATGACTGGTAATATGTGTGGTGAAATTGCATGAAGTTGGAATATGAGAATATGTGGTTGAATTAGGATTTCAAGGGAAATTCTAAGAGGAATGTTTTAGTGTATGTAAGGACATAAGGACTCAGTTTTGGTTGGTATCCTGACGCTCCAATAACCATTAAGGCTCATGTAGAGCATAATGGATTATGTCGGGAGGAGTAGCAGGAGGTCCTAGTCCGTGGATCCGATTCAGTCATATACGTGAAGGGGACTTACCTTGGGAGTGGTTGGGTGATAACCTCTTGTGTCCAAACTCTGCAGAGTTTGGGAACCGTCACAGGTGCACGCCACCAACAGTGGCGGAACTAGGATGTGACAAGGGGGAGCCACGGCTCCCCCATTTTTTTTTTGAATTTTTTTTTATATATTTATATATTTTTTAAAATTATATTATATATTATTTATATTAAAATTATATTATGGAAAATTATAATAAAAGATAAAATAAAAAATTTTAATAGAGACATTAATTTATAAAAGAGATTAGG
>Ga0214542_1000134_pt1 | contig 106177 bp, 39 predicted proteins | sample CNSS1metaG_FD_160096 | JGI IMG/M metagenome (GOLD analysis project Ga0214542, IMG submission 160096) | Root nodule microbial communities from cowpea collected in UCLA plant growth center, Los Angeles, California, USA - CNSS1 | ecosystem: Host-associated > Plants > Roots > Nodule | place: USA... | reverse complement strand
AAAAAAAAAAAAAAAAATAAAAATATATATATATATATATATAAATATATAAAAATATATATATATATATAAAGCTGAATGTGTAAAAAAAAAAAAACCAAAAAGTGAAGTCGTCAGGTCCAAGGACGACTTCACTTTTAAAATATATAGAAACCGGTTTCTGAGAGCACGGTTTCGTTTTTTGGAAAAAAAAAAAAAGAAATCGGCACGGTGGAGGACGACTTCACCTTTAATGTCGTCCTCTACCACGACGACTTGACCCTATTTTGAAAAAAAAAATCAAACTATCCTTTTTTACAAATTCTTGGTCAAAGTGACCCTTTTTAAAAAAAAAAAAAGCCACGTAATTAACTTTGGTCTAAAACTGTGTCATCCTAATCGCGGTGGAGTGAAGTCCAGGTGGCTTTGGTAGCTTTTTAATTATTTTACCATTTTAAAGATGTGAATGTAATTAACACAACGAAACAGACAACCCAACCAAAATTTTGCACAGCTGGTCCCTTCAGAGTGTACCTAAAACGGTAAACTTGGAAAATATGTGGTCAATCCTAAGCCTAGTTTATAGGTACTTGTGTACACATGCACACACTGTTACCATGGCGCTGTAATAACATAAACAATGGATAGCCCAGGGTCAAATGGATTTCAAGATCCAAATTAATTAGCCGTCTCAGAATTGAGTTCCAAACTTCAATTGCTCGTGCCACATTGGACCAAACTTCCTACCAAATTCAACAACTGTACCTACTCTGCTCTTTAGTGGTAGGACATTCAAATTTTACTCCATAAGTAGTTTTCCTAATACTCTTCGCAAAATATAAACTCGTACATCGACTTTACCACAAAATGTGACATCTTTTTTCTACTTACAGAATCATCCTTACCATATTTCCTAATCATTCACCACTCATGGACCAAACAAATTTCTTTAAGGTTCTTGGGTTGGTGATGCTTTCCTTGCTTATCTTAACATAAGATCCAAATATTTAAAAATTACACAGTGCAGAATTCAAAAACAAGATTCTAGATGACAGTGCCCGAGTAATATTTGTTTGACTTCCTTAAACATGTCTCCTTCCCTGCATGAACAAGTTAGATTCCAAGGTTGACTTACACAACTTTTAATTTAATCATGAAAATGCTTGGAGCCTTCCTACCAAACCCAAGAGCTCTTCTTATTCTTCCATTGACTAATTTAGCATTAAGAAAAGGAATTTACGTTTTTACCTCGTGAAATGTACACATATACAAAAAATATTCCTTTTAATTTGTAAAAACTAGTGGTGTTGAGATACATGCATTCCTTAAAACTCAATTCTGTTTGGAAGATGATGAAACACTAAAATGATGCAGAGGCATGATGTTAGTGAAGGAGTGTGAAGTGTGAGGCAAATGCCTTGACTTTGGTGAGTGTGGTTTCTCTGACAGTGTTAGTAGCACAATGGTGCATGAGAGGGTGAGAAGTTGAAACCTTAAAATAGTAGTATTACTGAAGTGAAATGGTGGAAGGAGTGTCGGCAGAGGAGGCTTGGAATGCACGGAGATGGAGACAAATTTATTATACTGCTGCTGAGACCTGTAATTGATGCATACATATTTATGACGCTGTCCATGTGGTACCATTGCTTCCCACTACACAAATGCAGTATCCCACTCTAAACATCATATTTCACTCTCACCTATTTTTGCCTTTGCCACCAGGGGAGAGAACCACCCTATGCACTTAATACTTACCATATTTTTAATATCCCTTTCTGCTACTATATTTATAAAATCTTGCACCATTTGAATGATTTGCCCAAGATAGCTCTCCTAATCAAAATTAAAATAATTTTATGGTGTAGATGGTGAACTGACAGTAGCGTGTGATGCATAGTAGAAAATTGAGTATGCAATATATGTCGTTGAGAGGATCGTGAAATGGGCATTTGCACGTGCAGAGCGTGGTCTCATTTATTGTCCGCCATGCGAGAACAGGGTGTGTTCATATTCTGTACCTGCACACCATCATGCAATTTAAGGAGGGTATTAGCAACTCTAACATGCTTCCTAAATAACTCTCTGTACTGTACTTCTTTATTAATATCACAACTCAAATGTAAGGTCAATTTAATTATTTTTAATATATTTAATAATGTCAACTTTACAAATGCACAACCAATGCACTCCATTCAAGATTAAGGTTTCATGTCCATGCTATATTAAAAATTTAATTTAGTTTCATTAAATTTATTTGATTTATGAGATGAGGGTTTTTTTTTGGTTTATGAATGAAATTTTATTATTCAATTACTTTTCTTAATTCATATCAGTTAAATACCAATATCATATTTACATACCTGCGTCTACAAAAATATATAAAAGTTCGTTAGAAAAAAAATCGTGTATAACCGTGTTCAACTATTTATGATCTCATTAAATTATTCTAATAATATCCTTGTATTTTTTATACGGAAAATATGTATAAGAAACAAAAATATACAATTCTTTTTAATCATTAAGAAGGTTGTAGTAAATAGGTATAAGAAGAGTTAAAATTATTATAAGAAGAAAACTTACCTACATAATATCATAAGTGTTATTAGTATTATTTTCAAATTGTATTTATCTTAATAATATATAATATATGTAAGAGAAAGTAAAATTGTAAATTTGTTGATATGAATGATAGGTGTGTATGACTTGTGTTTATTATTATGTGGGTTGACAGCATTGAATTACATAAAAAATTTTGATGAAGGTTTCCATCCGTAAGAGGTGTATTGATTTGCATGTTGGTATCATAGATGTGAATTTAGACCGCAGGTAGGTAACTATTATTATTATTATTATTATTATTATTATTATTATTATTATTATTATATTATTATCACCTGCACTCAATGCACAATGCATGCATGTCTGCCATTCTTTTACTGCAACACAGGTTTTATCATTAAAGCTTGTATTTTTAGGGACCAAATATGAGACTCTACCATAGAAATAACAAATCAAATTTAAAATATGGGTTAGTGTCCTCTTTATGAACAAAGAAATAAAGGTGAAGTACGAGGCTTCTCCCTCTACCTCAAACACTTCTTCTAAAATCTTAATTTTATTTTAAATTCTCATTTTCCCACTCACTTAAAATAACTATTTTTTTCCCTCTAGCCGACTCACTTCCAAGTCTTTTTTTTCAACTGATCTCAACATCTGTTACTTCTTTTATTTTACGAAAATCGATATTCGATATATTTTTTTTAGTTTTTTCTTATATATCGAATTGCGACATTTGATATATTATTATTTTTATTTTCAGAAGTTACATCTGTGTTTAATTTTATTCTACGGATGTTAACATTCAAAACTTTAATTTTTTTAGTTATCGGATGTCGACGTCCCATACATATATTTTGTTTTTCTTTTAAATTTTGTTTTTTTTTTGAAAATTAATTTTTTTATTTAATTAATTTATTTATGTCATATACATCATATAAAAATAAATTAGATATATATTCAAATATAAATATGTATTAATATTTTATTTTATTTTTAAAATATATAGTAAATAAATTAAAAATTTAAAATAAAAGTGAATTTTAAAATATAAATTAGAATATAAAATAATAAAGTTAAAGAAAAAAAAAAGAATGTATACATATATCGGATGTCGATATCTGATAAAGAAAAATAAATAAAATTACGGATGTCGATATCCGTAGAACAAAATTGAATATAAAATATCAACATTCATAAATAAAAATAATTATAATATCGGATGTTAATATTCGTAACGGGTAAAATTTGAAATAAAAATAAAGTACCAGATATTGATATCTGTAGAACAAAATAAGATACCGGATATCGACATTCGTTGTAAAAAGAATTTGGAGGTAAATCAGTGAAATGAGAGAAAAAATAGTTACATTTACTCGAAGGACGAAGTGAGAATTTTAAAACTTTTTGGGTACCGGAGAAGTGGTCGGAGGAGGTGCAAGGAGAAACCCGCTTTGATGTATATTATAGTTTGATGTTTCAAAATCATGACACTGTATGGCTAGCTTACATGTACTGGATTACATCCCACAAAAGCCCACTCATTTTATATTTTAAACTATGGACTATCATTTTTTGCAAATTATGGAAGATTCAAAGCCTGGTATTGTTTGGGCTGGGTTTTGTAACACTATGGGCTGTTTCCTTCCCGGTGACGGACGAAAAAAAAGGATATATAGAAATTTAGGAATAAAAAGAAATTCAATAATTAAGAAAAGTTTAAATAAATTTCAGATTTTTAATTGAGTTTTTTGTAATATTTTTATTAAATAATGTAAAAATTTTAAAAAGGATAAAAATTTGTAATAATCTATATATCTAAAAAATTAATAGAAACTTAATTAAAAACATTCAAATTTTTAAAGAAAGTCGTATTAATTAAAACATTAATTACATAAAGTTCGATTTTTCCAAAGTTTGAACAGTTGATTTATTAATCAACTATTATAAGTGTGCCTTATCTTTTAAATTTACAGTTAGTTAGAGAAAGTTAAATCTATTATTTTACAAGTGTGAGATAAATGTTACGTTCAGTTCATAGTCTTCCATGGATCCTTTCTTAAGGATGTGCAGAGGGATCTCTACGATTGTGGGAATTATTTTTTGCTGCATCTCTCGGCTCCAAACTCACCTGTGATCGTGAGGATTTTTCTGCTCTGGCTTCAAAATTCAACTCTGTGATTGAGGTTTGATTGCTTTTAGAAACACACTTCACTCATCACTGCATCACATTCCATGGCACAGAATGTCTCTGTCCCTCTCATCCTCCCAAACCCACCACCATGCACACCCCAACCCACACCCACACCCTCAAACGCCACATTCCCCAAAAACCTAACCCTAACCCCTCTCCTTCAAGACCTATTTTTTAACCAAAAACCCTCTTCTCCGGCTCCTCTACACGTCACCACCTCCACCCACCCCACTCCCCGCCTCTCCCCTCAGGCTAACCGAATTCTCCAAACCCTAATCCACCCTTCATTCGATTCCAATCGCTTCCACCTAATCTTCCCTCCCCTGTTCCACCAACCCGCTTCCTCCTCTCTCTCCTCGGACATTCTCGGCATAATCAAGGCTTTAGGGTTTAACAACAAGTTCGACCTCGCATTGTCCGTCTTCGACTTTATTCGAACCCGAAACGACCTCGTTTCGCTCTTGAACGGTTCCGTAATTGCCGTGATTGTCACCCTTCTCGGTAAAACGGGGAGGGTTTCCCACGCCGCGTCGCTGCTGCACGATCTAGAAACCGACGGGGTTGAGGTTGATGTGTATGGCTACACCTCCCTCATCACTGCTTATGCAAATAATAGAAAGTACAGGGATGCACTCAAGGTGTTTGGCAAAATGAAAGAGGTGGGGTGTGAACCCACCTTGATTACTTACAATGCAATTTTGAATGTTTATGGGAAGATGGGCGTGCCTTGGACTAAGATCATTGCTCTTGTTCAGGATATGAAGTGCCGTGGCCTTGCCCCTGATTTGTGTACTTATAATACCCTTATAAGTTGTTGTAGGGCAGGTTCTTTGTATGAAGAGGCCCTCGATCTTTTCGAGGAGATTAAGGTGGCTGGATTTACACCTGATGTGGTTACTTATAACGTGTTGTTGGATGTTTATGGTAAGTCCAGGAGGCCGAAAGAAGCCATCGAGGTTCTGAAACAGATGGAGATGGATGGTTTTCGGCCTAGCGTTGTTACTTACAACTCGTTGGTGTCGGCTTATGTTAGAGGTGGCTTGCTGGAGGATGCCTTGGACCTGAAAAGGAAAATGGTGAAGAAAGGAATTAAGCCTGATGTTTACACTTATACTACGCTTTTGTCAGGGTTTGTGAAGGCCGGGAAAGATGAGCTTGCAATGGAAGTTTTTGGAGAAATGAGAGAGGTGGGGTGCAAGCCTAATATATGCACCTTTAATGCGCTTATTAAGATGTATGGTGACAGAGGAAAGTTTGAGGAAATGGAGAGAGTTTTCAAGGAGATCAAGGTGTGCAAGTGTTCCCCTGATATTGTTACTTGGAATACACTTTTGGCAGTTTTTGGACAAAACGGAATGGACTCTGAAGTTTCAGGAGTTTTTGAAGAAATGAAGAGAGCTGGGTTTGTGCCGGAGAGGGACACCTTCAACACTCTGATAAGTGCATATGGCAGGTGTGGTTCATTTGATCAAGCTATGTCTGTTTACAAGAGAATGCTGGAGGCTGGAGTTAGTCCTGATCTTTCTACTTACAATGCTGTTTTGGCAACATTGGCTCGAGGAGGGCTTTGGGAACAATCTGAGAAAGTACTTGCTGAAATGAAAGATGGTGGATGTAAACCTAATGAGGCAACGTATTCTTCTTTGCTCCATGCTTATGCCAATGGAAGAGAGGTTGAAAGGATGAAGGCTCTGGCAGAGGAAATATACTCTGGCAGAATTAAAACCCATACTGTTCTTTTGAACACACTTGTTCTAGTAAATAGCAAGGTTGATCTTGTAGAAGAAACTGAACGTGCATTTTTGGAGTTTAGGAAGAGAGGAATCTTGCCTGATATTACTACTATCAATGCAATGCTTTCCATTTATGGGAGGAGGAATAAGAAGGGATCCAAAGCCAATGAGATTTTAAACTACATGTACGAGAGTGGATTGACTCTAAGTCTGACTACTTATAATAGCTTGATGTATGGGTACAGTCGTTCGGAAAATTTTAAAAAATCAGAGCAAATCTTGAGGGAGATTCTGCATAAAGGTATTGAACCCAATGTTGTCTCATACAACGTAGTTATTTATGCATATTGCAGAAATGGCATGATGGAGGAGGCAAAAAGGATATTTGAAGAAATGAAAGATCCTGCTCCTGCTCCGGATGTTGTAACTTACAACACATTTATAGCAACTTACGCAGCTGATTCAATGTTTGTGGAGGCTATTGATGTAGTTCGGTATATGATCAAGCAAGGATGTAGGCCAAACCAGAATACTTACAATTCCATTGTTGATTGGTACTGTAAACTGAAGTTGCGAGATGAGGCATGCAATTTTGTTCAAGACCTTGGCAACCTTGATCCACATATTGCTGAGGAGGAGAAAACCAGGTTACTTGAGCGCATAGCAAAGAAATGGTCACAAGTTAAACCATGAATAAGTCTCTGGAGCCTTTTATGGGAAACTTCGTGATCCCCTTGTCCATTCTCTTAGGTTCTATTTAGATCAATTTTTCAATAAACGCTGTCAGGAAAAGAAATTCGATATCAAAATGATTCAGAATTTTCTTATAATATAAAATTAATTTATGCACCTCATGAGGAATTTTGTAGAAAATAAAGTTTATAACAAGAATATATATAATAAGTTTTATTCATCTTATCATCTTTTTCTATAAACATGTGAAAGTCTATCTAAATAGGATCTTAGTCTTTTCGTTCTTATCAATCCATGTCTGTAACACTTGGCTTGAAAGGTTGGCATATAGAGTCATAACTGGTTGTTCGATCTGGAGAAAAATCAGTACCCCAAGTGCTACTTTGCGAACTGTTGGAAAGTTACATTAAAATATAGTGAAATTATTAATGTTTTGAATTTTTAAATGAGTTAGTTATTATATTTTTTGGTTTTCTTATTTCGATGTTTATTTTTGTTATTATATTTTGTCTCTGTTATTATAACTATTTTTTTTTCTATATTAATTAAATTAAGACTATAATTTGGAAAGATATTAATTTAAATTTTAAAAATGGAAGGTAAAAAAATTATAAAAACTCGACCTTAAACAGAAACAAAAATGTATTAATTAAAATAAAATGTTGAATACAGAAGATGTCCTTCCGACTAACACCTTTATAATAAATTATATAATTTGAAACCAATTATTAGCTTATGAAATTATCTCACAAATTGTTTGTATATTGAAAACAAAATCAGTAATTGTAATTAAAAATTAAATGTTAATTCTATTTCGACAGCTAATAAGTAAGGAAACACTATAAAATGCGAGTGTTATAAACTTGCATAGTTTATATTTTTACCATTCATTATTTGGGCCTAATGTTTTCAAAACTACTCCTTGAAGTAACTGGACATTCTTTAAAGATTGACCATGACCTTTTATTATAGTAAAAATTGTTTAACATTAATTAATTAGTTAAGTATGATTTCTTCCCTGTAAAACGGTTGGGAGAATAATTTGTATACTTAAAAATTGCAATTTAAAACATCATAGAATAAAACTATTAACTTAACTTTTAATTAGTATAGTGTAAAAAGAAATATTGGTTAACATAAGAAGCATGAAATGGTGAAAAGAGGGGAGAAATGAAAAATGTTTATTTCTTTCGAAGACATTAAAAGAAATTGAAAAAACAGTGTGGGCTAAAAAAAGTTCAGTTTTATGTTAGAAGAAAAGCTTGAAAATAACTTTTATTTCAAATCTCATAAACATGTTTAGACTAGATGAACTTCTCTTCAAAAGAGAAAAATATAAAAAGAAAATTTCAGAATATGAATCCATTTAAAAATACTTATAAAACAATTATATAATATATTATTGAACATCTTTTAATTTCTCAATAAATATTAAATATAAATATAATGTGAGTGTTTGTGTGTGTAAAATTGATTATATATATATATATATATATATATATATATATATATATATATATATATATATATATATATATATATATATTTCAAAATGAATTCTCATAACAATGTTTTTATTTCTTTTTTCTTTTCTATTTCATTTTAGTTAAATAATTTATATTTCTCAAATACTTCTCTTACCTTCTTTTCTAACCTACTTACTCTTCTTTTCACTATTTTTTTTCTCTTCCAAACAAATCATCAATCAGTTGGTAGAAGATATCTTTCGGCTTATTTTGGGAAATTTCTGTCTAACTTCAATGGATAAAATGAACCAAATTTATTGTCTAAGGAAGTGCTTTATCAAACGTTGAAAATTAGAATTCTTGCAAATGATGTGACACAAGGAAGAAGGACTTCACTCCAAGTTTGAGAAACACCAATTTAAATGAAAACGAGTATTTGGAAAGTGATTGAGGCCAGACCCGCATTGACTTTGGGGCCCAACGTTGCAATTGACTTCCTAACAAATCCAAATTATTATTCATACTACATTGTCGCAAACTATAATAAGTAGGAAATTTTACAGTGTGTTACGAAACCTGTTAATTATATCGTAACACAATATCCTATTTAACTTATTTAGTTTAAATACTTATTAATTTGTTAACTAAGAGCGAATCAAATAAGGATTATTGTTGACCTAAACAAATGTTACAGTCAGAATTGAAAACTGTAAAGCAATAATTAGATAATACTCAAATAGTACCGAACATGCAAAAATATTGGTTACTATGAAAAATATAACTATAAATCAATAATTAAATTGCATCTACATAATTACAATTAAAGGACAAAAGCAACTTTTTTAACGTTTATTTTTTATTTTTGAACACTGTAAAATTTCAATATAATGAAAGTTTAAATTTATCATTTCTCAACATATATGTTAAAATATAATCTATTTCATTGTTATTGTTTATTTTAAACAGATAATAATACAATTACTGATATAAAAACTATAATTTAACGTTGAAATTGATAAAAACTTATTTTTTTATACTTCATTGGTCTACTAAGAAGGCATCAAAGTATCCACTCTGTCTATACCATTGGTTTCTAATATAAGCTTTGTTAGTTTATTCAATTAATTACTACTCCTAATTCTTATTCACGATAAGCCCAATAAAATGCCAACTCAACATTCTATAAGATAATAACCAAAAGTTTTTTGGTTTCCAAACTCAATAAAAGTCAAATATCTGATGAATAAAATGCATCCTGTTCCAGCATACTTTAGAACGCGTCAATCACAAATTTTCCGCCTGTTAAATAACAACCAATATTTGAAAAGAACCTTCTTATCATGGCTGTGATCAATACTAGTACCATGTCAACAAGAATGTGCTTGCTTCTGAAAGTATCTGACTCACCCCTCAAACTCCATTATCATCCATCAACGTTACCGAGAGACAAATACCATGACTAAACAATCAATGTAATTTTATTTTCTTTCTTTCCAAAGAAAAACAAAATTGATACCATCAAACCCAAAAAATAGACTTCAAAACTATACATATGCATATCTGCATCAGAAAGAATCTGTCAGTCACTCCAAGCTACTATATCTATGCAGTAATTTGTATGTTCTCTCGATAATTTCTTTTGTTTACCAACAATATTAAACGTCACCTATAAATACTTTCGCCCCGAATAATGTCAGTGTATGATCCTTTGAAATAATTTCACTCTTCACGCAATTGTACCAAGCATTCTCTTTTCTGCTTCGTCCGCATTTTGGGAAAAAATATCAACAGGAGCAGTTGTATAGCCAACACCAGTTTGCTTGAATCTACCATTAGAGGATCCCGCATGGTGATCAAGATAGATTACAATCACAGTGATATCATCATGGAAGTGTCGTCTTATTCCTTTGTCGATTTTTTTGATGTCATCATATCTCATCTCTCTCTTCTTTGCAGCTTCTTGAAGAGCGGCTCTCACCAGTCTCTTGGCAATTCCCTGCAAGTAAAGGAACACAAATCAAAATACTTGTAAGAATGTACCAAGTTTATCATTATATGCAGCTCAAGAATAACAGTGGAAACTCACGGCTCTTGGATACTTGAAAACAATCTGAACTGCTGCTTCATCACTTAATTGTTCCCACAGACCATCGGAAGCGAATATCAAGAATAAATCCTCCGACTCAAGCTCCCTGATCATGATTGAAGGTTCAGCTGTCATCACGGGACGCTTCAAAGGAACAGGATTTCCAAATTGCTGAAAAGCAGGGTCTCGGTAGAAATCAGGTTTTTTTAAATACACATCACCAATAGATCTTGAAACCTGCAACACCAAAATTGTCTATATTAGCTATCCTGACCCCATGCTTGAAAAATGAGATAAACCAGGCGTAACCTCTCTTTCACTCAAATGGAAGCAAAAAGACACACGAAAGGCAACAAAGGGGGTCACTTGTCAGAGCATCGAAGTCTTTAGTTATAACCAGTCACAGGAAACCACAAATTCTCTGACATCTTTGGGTAGAATTCCAGAAATACATCAAGCTTATAAAAACCATGCAAGGAAGTTGAAAAAACACTTTGAAAGAAGGAACACGGAACATAGATCAATTGGGTCAGGTGATAACTGTAAATAACAAGGAAGAGAGTATGCTACAACCAGACACATTTAGCAAACGTGATCATAGACCACCTCATGGATATATTAACAGTGTAATTATATATATACTCAACATGAAGTTTAAAATCATATACAAATTTGTAAAGAAGAAAATGATGACACCAAAAGGTACAACTTATGAGTTTGTTATACCTGAATAATGCCCTTTATCCTCCAAACTCCTCGGCTATAAACCACTATGTGTGAGTCATCAGGGTGGAGAGCTTCAACTTCTCTTCTCACCTCCTCATCAGCTACATTATGATCAGTTGACAAACGCTGTGCCACCACTGGACTGTTCTTTCTACGTACATCCCTCCTTCCAAGAACAGCTCTAGAGTCTCCGAGGTTGGCAACGTACAACACATTATTAGAAATTGCACCAAAAAGGCAACAAGATCCAACAGAAGCAATCTGAGGACTAATGGGCAAGGAAAGCTTCACCAAGTGCAGGAATTCCTCCTCTGTGGCACTGAATGCCTTTTTTATCACATCCACTGACAAACCCCCTTGCTCAGTGGCAAATTCTACAAATAAAAAACAAGCAAGTAAGCATGGTGGTTATTTAGTTCAAACTCTTCGTTTACAAATTCAATTCGAATTAACATGACCACTGTAAAACTGGGTAAAAACTAAAAAAAGGGGAATCAGGAAGGGAAGAGGCGGCTATTGATAGCAACTTTCCAATCAATTACAAGTGTCTCTTCCTACTGACGAAAAACCATTTGCCTCTTCTATTTGAGGAAGCATAATTGCGAAGACAACAACAGTTAGCATATCACCTTTCAGTTTCTAAATATCACAAAACAAAGGAAACAAAAAAGTCAATCAATACCAGAATATCAATATCCCACAATTTATACCTTCCAAAAAATATTCTTCGTACTTAATAACGAAAATTACTAAATTAAAAAAATTATTCTCTCATCTCAGAAGACAAACAATAGTTTATATAATTATATTGATAATAATAATAATAATAAAGAAACACTACTCGATACCAGAATATCAACACCATATCTCCCAGAAATATTCTTCAAAAAAAGAGGCTACTGAATTAAATAAATATACTCTCATGTTGAAAAATCAAAGCCATTCAATATTTTAATTTCAACAATAATAGTAAATGAAATTGAGAGAAAGAAATGAGTGAGGGTTGAACTGCTTCTGGATCTTAAACTCAAGAAAAGAAAAGGATTCATCTATGGATGTCGGATGAATTACTGTGTAAATAAGGGAAGAGTCGTTTGTTGACGAATCTAGAAGCTTCGGGGCCGCCGTGGCCGTCGTAGACGCCGACGTAGGTGGCGGAGGGGGAGGTGAAGACTTGGCTCTGATCCTCGAGACTGTAATTGGCCTGTGCGACGGCGATGGAGAAGTCACCGGAGGCGTGGGGCTTCAAGTCTGTGTGCCAGAGTAGTCCGTCGGCGGCGCGGCCACCACGGCGTCGGAAACAGCAATCGAGAGGACTGTAACACAGACGAAGCATGATCTGTTTGAATCCGAGTAGGCGCGTGATGAGAATTTGTTTGATCGGTTGGGAAGATTAGGTTTGGAATTTGCAGAGAAGAAAGAAAAGAGTAAAGAAGAATGAGAAGAGAGAGAAATGAGAATGGCGCGTTTGGAAGAGGAAGAGTGGAGAGAAGGTTGAAGGAAAGATATGATATGATATTGATTTTGATATGCTTATTGTTGTCGTTCTTGTTGGTTGAGTTGACGCGTATACTACACAATATTACAATTACACACATCCTTTTTCTTCCACTCTGCTTTCAATTTTCACTTTTTCTTTACCTAAATTAATTACTTTTTCTTTTTCCCTTTTTACTATACACCTCATTCAAAAATAAGGTTTTCTTCATAATAATAATAATATTATTAGTATAAGTTTATAGTATTTTTATGAAATAAAGTTTTGAATAAACCCTTTCGTTTTTAGAAATTCAACGTAAACATTATTTGACGAATCAACACGTGCAGAGTACGCATATTTTGAATTTTAAAAGAATAAATTTTAGCGACCAATTTTTTTATATGTAATAAATATAAAATAATAACATTGACAGAGACCAAAATAAATTTTCAAATATTTTTGAGAAAATTACAACTATTTAAGTCTTTTTTGATAAATGGTTTAAAATTAACTCATATGTTGGGACCCATCTTAATCTGTTCTTATCTTAACAAAACCATACATAACGTGCATAGTCAAGTAATGATAGTTTAGGCCTTTCCTGTGGGCATTATCATTGACTACAGTTTTAATTAAGATTTAATATAAATATAAATGTGAATTCAACTTATAATACTTTAACCACGTAACATCGATTCAAGGCTTGCATTATTTTTATGTAAAGTCTAAATTTTGAATTTCATAAAAAAAAAATCAACGATAAGTAATTCATCTCAATACAATAAACAAATATTAAACATACGAGGTTACAATAAAAGTAGTTTATAGTGAAACAATAATTATCAATAAAATTTTAAATACTCCGCAGTAACGGAAACAAAACAATAACACTTTTTATATGTTTATATTTTTACTTGCATAGGTTCCTACATATTCATGATAATCTTATAAATTATATTTAAAAGTGTATGTGCATTGAAAACAAATGAGTATATGAGTCGACAAAAACGTTTTACTTTATTTAATTATGATTTACAATCTAAGTTGTTAAAGTTAAATCATTTCAAAAATTTCAAATCCTTCTTATAATAAAAAGATTATATCAAACTTAATGTATATTGGTTAAAGGCTAATTATGTTTTTTTCTAAGTAATTTACGCTATATTGGTTAAATGCTAAATATGGTTTTTTCTCTAAGTACGCTAACTTAGTGGAAAAAATATAACAATGAGTAATGTTGAATTATAATTTTCAAAAAATTTAAATGTCATTTGATATATTTCTCTTACATGTTTTGTTGACTTTGGTGAGGACAATTCTTGTGTAAAATGGATATGACGGGTAACTATGTTTTTTTCTTTTTAATGTTTTTCACTTCATGGTGTTGAACGCAAATTTTAAGCCTATTTGATTAAGATTTTTTTGGTGGTTGGTGTTCTTTGAAACCTATTTCAAAACATTGGACATTGGACATTTGAAAACTAACATATTTAACGGTCAAACATTTATTAGTCTCATTAAGTTAAAATAATTTATCTGGGATTACCTTCATACGAAACTTACTGTTAAACGTTACTTTATATGATTCGTAGCACAGAGTCAATCATTTAAATAAACAAATCATTCATACGTGTAATTAAAAAAAATTGTCTATAAGAATAAAAGTTAAGGGTATTGGAAATATCGATTCAATCCATTTCAAATGATTAAGAATATTACCGTAAAATTAAAAAAAAAAATAATGAAGATAAATTCACTAAACGTTAGCATAATTATTTATAATTTCGTTAGCAACGATAATGGTGATATTTTATACTAGTGGTTGAGTGTAAAAAGTACTATCATCTAAAGTAAAGCCATGCCAACATTAAGGACATCTAAAGAAATCATATCAGCCAAACATTTAAGTTAACTAAAGAGCAAGTAAACTCTTAATAAAAAGAGTATTAATTTGTTATTGAAAAAAAAAAAGTAAAAAGATTAACATAATACAAAAATAGTTTTAAGAACTAAATAGTTTATATATTTTTAAGTGATGTTTTAAAAGTGGTAGTAGTAAAAATAGTAAAATTTGATTATTCAAATATTATAAGGTTTTAGTATAAATAAAATTATTATAAACAAGTTTTGTTATTTTTAAATACACAATATCTTTAGGAATTAACTTTTTCAGAGTTCGATAACTTCTTTCTAAGGGATTCTTTTGTTCGACTTTGAAGATATGAGATTGTATAAGTGATTCTCACGACGATATTTTCAATCTGGACCAATCAATTTCTCGTTCGTGTAAGTTAAATTTCAACCATTTTTTTGGTCTTTTATGTTTTTTGTTGCATGTGAGACTTTTTTTCGTTTGATGTGATATTTTAATTTTCTATACGAATTTTGGTTGATCACTGATCATATTAGTATGTCCTAAACGTTCTTGTGATATTTCTATGTATATATAGAATATCATGTGGAGTTATAAGTGTTTTAGTATTCTTAGAGGTGTTTGAATATGTGGAGCCGTTTTGTCAAGTTAGGTAACTACTTGTTTTTGTGTGCGTGAGTCTGATAAATTTGATGGTTGGCATGTTCATGATTGTTTTATTTTGAGAATGGATTTGGACTATTATGATGAATATGTTTAGTGTGTATGTTAGGCTTAAGTTGAAAGATTGATTTCATGCTTATGTGATTTTGTGTTGATTTTTGTGATTGAGAACGAATAATTTAGAATATGAGCAATTTAGCAAATTGGTATAAGATCAAATGTTTTAAATCTGTTATGAATCAATGCACTAAGAGAAAAGTACCAAATTAATCAATTGAAGTATAAGTTCCTTCATAATCACAAAGTACCTTTGTTGTAATCTGATACAACATTGAGTGATGGTGAACTAGCATTGAGCACTAGCCTTGTTGTGCAGGTCTAGGAGCATTTTAGCCCCAGGACATTGAGTGCCAATTTATATTGTTGAGCGCCAAGTTTACAAGTGATTTAGTGTTGAGTGTTGACCAAGTGGCATTGAGCGTTGGTGACTACTACAAGTCTGAGAGCATTTTAGCTTTAGGACGCTAAACGGTGGCATGCACAACTACACAAAAAACATTTAAATGAATAATTTAACTACACACAAAATAAGTAACTCTAATTACACAAAGAACAGGTAACTCTAACTATACAAAGAATATTTAAATTAATGATCTAAAAACATCCTAATAACCATTAGAGATTCAAGTTGAGCTACCTAAAATCATATGTAAACTCTATAAATATCACTTGAAATAGGACCAAAGATTTGCTCAACAAGAATAGAAGAAAAAAAACTTTTTCTATTTACAAATTTCATCATATATATGAATATATGTGTTGTCCTTAATACTAGTAGTCCTAAGATATAATCGAATCTTAAAAATATGAAATGTGAGGTTAGAAACTTAATATAGAGGGAGTTTAGAGAAAATATTGTAAAGAGGTGAAATTCTTATAAAATGAAATTCAGTTTATCAAAATTCTATTTATAAATTGACTCTGTAACAATAAAATATCTGATATTAAAATATGTTCTACTCTTAATCAATTTTCTAAAGTTTCACAATTTGATATTAATTTTATTTTATTTTATAACAATTAGCATATTCTACTAAAATAAAATAAGCTAAGTCATAAAATAATCTATTTTGATTTGTTTTAAAATTGTAAGATGTGAATTATTGAAGATACAACATAAAACATACAAAATAGTGATAACTTGTATTAAAAAAAACAGATAAAATATATAATAAATGATGGAAAAAGTAGGTAGATGTGGGAAATAATTTAGTTTGTAATGTAGTTCATAATGTAGCTGAAAGTTGAGGAATGATTTGGTTTGTTGGTTTAGTTACTTTAGAATGTCTGTGGTTTCATTAATTAGATGTAAACAACACACAGGTTGACTTCATCTTTAGCTTTTGTCTTTCCTTCCTAACGCGTAATCCACAAACACTTCCGTCTATACTACAAACTTGGAATGGGAAACACGATCCCGCGTTCCATTAATTAAATGCCTCATATATTTTCTTATTTATTTATTTAGATACATGCTAAAATTATTAAAAATTATATTAACAACATAAAAAAAATCATAAAAAATATTTATTTTTTAATTTTTATTATGTATCATTTAACGCTTGTTAAATTTTTTTTTTCGTGTAAAGTGCTACAAGATCATTAAATATTCCTAATTATTACAAATAATAAAATAGACAAAATTCACTAAAGTCCGTGTATATCTTTCCTGAAAATATAATAGTTAAAATACTAACATTTATTTAGTAATTATTTGTAATTATTTATGTTTTTATTATCGTATTTCACTTGATATATAGTAGAGTAGACATTCGCTTAAGTTCATACTCATTTAAGTATGCATCCCGCATAAATTCGCATTTGAGAAGGCAAAATTCTTAGATCAATAATTTTGTAATTTTATTTTCTGAAAAATCACATAAAGTCATTTGACGACTATTTTTTAGATTCATTCACTCAGTTGATCATGTTGTAAAATCCCACGAAGGGCAAAGAGTGCACTCTTAGCTTGATTTAACTTATGATAAATAAATAAGGAAAATCTTTCAACTCACTCATTAACATTAAGATAGATAGTACTTTCTAATGGTTTGAAGATAATATCGTGTTGGTCAACTTCAACTTCGTGCAAACCAAGTATTCATATTTTATATTTTGTTATATATATAGAGTATATGAATAAAATAAAAAGTTCATCCGGTAACATATATTTTATATCTATCATATCTCTCATCTTTCACACTCCCTACAAATTTCCAACACCCATTATATTTATATTCCATATTGTAATTATATGATCCGTAATATTTCATATTATAATATGACTTTTAAAATTTTATAAGTTCACATCCCAATTAAATCCGTATTAAACTTTCAAGATTAAAATGCAGACTTAAGTGAGTTTTACTGTCAAAAAGTGTATTTTTAAGATTTCTTTTTACATTGATTAAAAATAATATGTAAACAAAATAATAATTCCATAAGATTCACATTATTACTGATAATATTTTTTTTTTGCAAAGGTTATTATTTTATTAAGATTACCTTAAAAGTATAAAATAATATTAATTAGAGATATTATTGTGGATTTTAAGTTAGAAAAATACTTTTTTCGTGACTTATTTTTTCCTTATAGTTATACGACACTGGTACAACTGAGTGGAAGAAGTACCTATTTTTTTTTTTAATTTTTTAAGGTGATAAGTAATTTAAAATAAACACAAAATTCAAAATTATGTAACTTTTTAAACGGAGTTTATTTTCTTCAAAAATGTTTGCTACTTAATTTTTTTTATTCCTGATAGTATCTCCATTAAACAAAGGAGGGAAAACCATATAACTATATCTTTAATCTAGGGATTTAACGTTATTTTCTATTTCTCCCAAAGAAATTGAAAATAGTTGTTATGTTGTAGTTTATTGGAGCAATCAGTTATATGTTTGCAGAAAGAATGAGATAAGCGGTAGACACGACTAGGAATAATGATTATTGCTGTTTGTTGGGATTGAAGTTTGGAAAGACATAAATTATTTGAGCAAATGGAATTAGGTTTTGTTTTTGTTTAGGTTTCGGAGATGACAACTATAACTCAATCTATTTGCCGACAACATTTTCTGTTCCCGTGTATGCAACCCTACCATAGTAGATGGTTATTTGTACTTTTAAATTCTATAAAAATATTTTATTTTTTTTATTGTAAACTATTTTTTTGTTTGCTATTTTGCAAACATTGCGAGAAAAACACACACGTGTATATCTAGAAAAGTTAAAAGCTGTTTGAAGTGTGAAACTCGCAGGTAGCTTTCAAATATTGTAATCAAATAATCACATCAAATCTCACATATTAAATATTAGATGTAATGTTTTTAAATATCGGGATATGACTCATTACATATTTTTTAATTTGTTGAACATTACACATTGCAAGTTGTCAAATTTTAACTTGAAATGTAACTTATATAAGTACGGTTTTTATATTTTAAAATTTGATATAAAATTAAACAATGATATTTTAACTATTAAATTTTAATAACTTTATCTTATAACATGAGGTGTTATTTTTTAGATAGTTTTAGAATATTGAGATTGAGAAAATGAAAAACTAATAAATCATTTAAAAAATATTATATAATATTATAAAAAAAATTGTCAAATTTTCAAAATATTACTTTTCTAATAAATTTTGAAAAATAGCTGTTTGACGTGAATTGGACGGTGTATCTTGATAAGGTGCACATCACATCACAGCATAATGACTTCCTTCTTCACGTAATTTGAGTTGCATTTGATAGGGGACGTTAGAAGATTTTTCATTGACTTCATTTATATTTGTAAGAATTATTTATGATTTTATAATTTAAATTTACTCTAATATATTTTGAGTAAATTCGCTAAAATAAGACGTTAACATTTTCTATACGTTTTCTATTTAAAATTATGACGTGAATTATTATTGGATAATTTCTTTTAACAATAAATGCTCGATTAAGCTGAGTGTTTAAATTTATCTTATTAAGACAATTTTAGTATAACCTCAATCATTAATATTGATTTTTTATACAGGCGTTCCTAATTTTAAAACAACCTTATTCATTAGAAAAATCGTCACCCGACTAAAACATTGAAAGGAATTTCTTACTTATCTTAATACGAATCATATTTTTAATTTTTAATAAGTGTCTTTCTAATTTTCATTTAAAATTTGTCTTATGAACATCACATGTTTTTTTTTTCTTCTAAAATAACAACTTCCTCAATTTATCATTTTTCAATAATGGTATCAAATTCTTGTGATAATGATAACATCCATATGCGTAAATAAAAAAGTAATATAGATCAAATAAACTGTTCGATTCCTTCAAATGCTTGTATTTTCTTTTTATTTTGCACCTTCTCATACTTTTTGAAAATAAAAATAAGAATTTTACGTTAACGTATTATATATCTAATTTAAAAATATAGTATATCAGTAAATGTGAGATAAATTTATTTATAAAATACGATCATCTTACATTTTCTCACTCGAAACACTATATATACCCCCAAAATTCTTTTTAATTCCAGTTTTATCCTTGCACTAAAAAAAAGTAAATATTAAACAGTAAATTTCTTCTCTTCCAACATTCCACCTCCTGCAGCTTTAATATTTTGAAACTATTATTTCTCTCTTCTGTTTGCTCATGCAGTGCACCCCCAATATTTTGAAACCATTGACCTGGCTCATTCTCTCTTCTTTCTTCTTTCTTCTGAACTTTGTTAAACTGATCCCAAACAGAAAAAATAAAAAGATAAGAAACGGATACTCATTCTTTCTTCCAACTTCATCCACAGTTTGTATCATAATGGATTTGTAGGTTAGAGAAAAGTAGCTAGTTTGTGGTTTTGAAAGATAGGAACCAGTTGATGAAGTTTGGCAGAGTAGCTTGGTCTGCTCTGTAGTGGTTTTGCGTGAAGTGAAGGAAATGTGACCAAGTAAAATCTGGATATTGTTTCGTCCCATCCATGCTAACAACTTCATCCGGGGCTCTCAACACCTTGTATTCTTTGGGGCACTGAAAGAACGCCAACGACTTCCTCTCCTTGTACTTGTTAACCGCTGCCTCATGCATGCAACTTTTGTATCTCCCATTCGATAATGCCTGCACAACCAACACCTTCATCATTCCTCATCTCTACTTCTTTAACCACTATACACCATATATACTTCAAACATGTCAAGACGAAACCATCGAACTAGGTGTTGAAGATTTAAAGGCTCCCAACAACAACAACAATGTGACGGAGATGATAAGGAACAGCTTGGCCATCAACATGGACTTTATGAAACACGACCATTACACTGAAACAGCTCACAAAGAAGCGTTTCCAAGTTGGTTTTCGAAGCCGGAGAGGAAACCGTTACAGTCCACAACGATAAAGGCTCATGCAGTGGTGGAGAAGAACCTCCTGCGCGCCAATGGTGTTAGCCGGTCACCGGAGGTGCCACGATTACGGGTTCAGGAAGCCAATTAGAAGCCATTATAATAACTACTTTTAAACTCTTTGTCACTCTGAATTCTCTCACTAGAGTATGAAACGGATATCAAAATCCGTTTCTTGAAAAAATTTGCTTTCATGAAATCTGTTTCGTTTTTTTTTTTATTTTGATGTTTCAGGTTGTGGCGTCCTGTGAACGCACCACCAGAAGCCTCACCTCCGCTGGTGCGAAACCAGAATTAGTATAAGCACTAGAGAGGATGAGGGCATAGTGGACCCAGAATTAACTTCACTACAAGTTCTAGTCTCCATGCACAAATTTTTCACGCTTTATTTGGATACGTAGTGGTGATATCACCACATTACAGACATGCGAATATTAAACAAACCAATGTCGCGCTTTAGACATTGATTTTGTCTACATTTATTTATTTTTATATTTTTCTCTTTTGATTACATTACAACATAGCTTTATTATGTTTGTGAAACGAAATTCATAATTTGTTTCAGAAAAAAAAATATGGAAACTTATGAAACGGATTTCGAAATCCGTTTCATACTTTTCTGAAATGGATTACGAATGGAAAAAAAAATTAAATTTGTGAAACGAAATTCATAATCCGTTGCATAAAACTATGAAACGGATTTTGGGATCCGTTTCATACAAAAAACATGGAAATTTATGAAACGGATTTCGAAATCCGTTTCATACTTTTCTGAAATGGATCACGAATTCTGTTTTTGGAAAAAAATTTAAAATTTGTGAAACGAAATTCGTAATCCGTTTCATACTTTTCTGAAACGGATCGTGAATTCCATTTTTGGAAAAAAATTTAAAAATACCAAACGGATTTTGAAATTCATTTCGCTTTTTCTTGAAACAGATCACGTGTGGATGACCTTGGAACAATGACTTAGGAGCAGCTGAAGGAAGGAGGACCACTGTTACAACTTCAGAAAAGCAAGGACCACTAGCACTGGAAATAGCACTTTCAAATGAGAGATGGAAAATTGGGACCACTCCAGACAACACATAATAACGAGAATGGAGGAAAGAGAAGAAAGAAAATGGATGTGAAGGATTGGGGTGCAACACTGCAATAAATATCAACTGCAGTAAATTCACTTTAATTATCCCAACAACTGAGACAGGTAAAAAATTATTAGGGTCAATAATGTCATTTTTGGGTTCTTTAGGGGTGTAGGGAGAAGCCCCCATCTCGAAAACTTCCGTTTACTTACTAACGATAAGTCCAGTCCATGTTGAGAGCAAGGTACATACATATTATTGGGCTATGACTAGGCTATATTTATGAAATTTCAATTTCCACATTTTGGATCCATATTCAACATATGCTTACAACAAATTATTGCCACTTGATAATTTTTTCAATGAAATGGTTTAAACAACATTCATTTTTATTAACTCGTCAAACAAACATGTTACATGTTACAATAAACCGTATACAAATAACTAAACCTGATAAATGAATATTTAAACAAATGAATAAGAAACTTTCTGGTCAGGAATACAAATATTAAAATTACTATGTACGGGAGTGGTTACAAGAACACGTCTTACAATAGGTTTAGATACCCATATCTTTCCCATTGTCACCAGGAAAGAAAGAAAAACTACATAATTTCGTGATAAGATACGACATGGTTACAAAAAAACAGCTCCATTACAGTATTCTTATCCTTTCATACAAGAACGAAAAAAAAAAAGACAAAGTAAATTAATTCAAAAAGCAATCAGTCATGGTCGTATTATGATAAGTGAGTATTAAGAACTACAGGTCTTCGACAATATGGGCAGTCTCCACAGCAGCGAATCCATGGATCCAAGCAAACAGAGTGGAATTTATGGCCACATGGCAGACGTATCAGCTCATCTCCATCTGTGAAAGTTTCCAAGCATATACTACAGTCCTGCATTACCTTGGAATCCAATCCTATCTCGCTGCTGCTAAAAACTTCCTGATTCAAACAGTCCAAGGCCTCCTGAGTAAGTCCAGGTGGTTTTTTGTTTAGTTCCTGCAAGAACTGGGACCTTCCCATCTGTGAAGTCAAGTCAGTAACTAGAGTGGCTCCAGTTGCAACTTCATTTGATGATTCACTTTCCCGATCCTCACCTAATGAATCTATACCATGTTGCCTAAGGAAACAAATCAAACATAATTCCATCAGCCAATTAAAGGGCAAGGGTTGATCTGTTGATCTTTTCAACAATAATAATCAAGAATACACTAAGAACTTCGACGGCGACATCAATTGGAGCATCTATCACAATACATCGGTCTATGAAAGAAGATAAAAAATCTTCTTATTACATGAATGATAAGTTCTACATGAAGCAATTGTGTGCTATGAGAAGCTCAACTAATGCCATACCCTTAGCTAATAACCAAGAGACAAATAATTGCATGTATTCATTTGAATAGCAAAATTACCATCGATTAGTTCCCTAAACATAAAATTGAATCCAGAGTAATCGGCTCAGTGTGCAAAATAGGCATCAACACATTGACCAAAAGAGTAGTCTCCACATGTTCTGTATTAGAGAAAATACGTAGAACATGGTTTGCACACATATCACGATAATACATCGAAGACAACAAAACCAACTGTCCATATGCAATTAAGGATTTTCTTTTTTTCCCAAAGGATTGTTTTGCATCAAAGGAAATAAGTTAATGTATGCCCAAGAGGTTGTTAACTGGACATTTAAGCAACGACATCAAGAAAGAATTGTCACATTAACACCATAGCCACACTTATCAATATTAAATAATCAGATAAGATAATGTTCGGTAAAGAGATAATCTCAACACAGAATTTAACTTGATCTTAGTGTCACGGGGATAACAGAACCCAATTAACAAGTAAAATCACGACCACGATTAATGAAGACAGACTAATACAATGTCATCCAATATCCATATCAGCAAATAGATGAAAAGCATGCTTACAAGGTTACATGATAATGTCCCATTTTAAAAACTTCCAAATAATAAAAAAAAGAAAATAAATAAAAATTTTCCGTACCAAACAATTAATATATTTATTTCAGGGTGGGGCAATAACATAATGTAGATAGATAGATACATTAACATACATAGAGGTCAAAGCACACCTGTTTCTAGACAGAGGTTCCCCTCTCAACCTCTGAAGGAGTCTGGCCCGTGCAAGAACAACGCCCACAGGTAGCCTCTCACTGGTACTTCCTCCAAGACTGCCTCTTACGGTTTCTTCAGAATCAACGCTATCATTTATGAAAGACCGTCGATACCGCCCACCGACTCTATCAGATGCACGCTCCTAACGACCAAAAAATTCACCTCATAAAAAATCTAATCGTCACAGCCACAACACTAATATCATATCAACATGCCGCTCGTAAAAACAATTCAACAGGTACTATGCATACAAATCTTCAGGAATTTCAACTTTCAATTGCAGTAACTAATCTGTGGGATAGGGCAAGAACAGAAGGAAAATGAATATACCGGGTGATGACGGAGGCGGCGCACGTGGTGGCGACGGCGGAAAGAATCGGCGGCTTGGAGTTCTGTGTCGAACCCTAGATCGATAGCATTTCGTCCCAATCGATGCCTTCTGGTGTGGAATAGCTCCGAAGCGCTCGTCATACACAGCGAATCACGATTCAGTGTTCCTGATTCGACGAGCGAATGAAGAGTTATGAAGATATGGAGAAAAGGGAAAGGGAGAGATAGAAGGGTCAAAGGCAATGGCAAGTTCGATGAAGAAGCGGAACAGTCTGCGATTCTTCGCTCATCCAATCTCTTTTTTTCCAAGAAAGTTCACAGAAATTGAAATCGTCGATTAAATAGAGAAACTAAAAAAAAAAAAGAAAAAGATATTTTAATGATTTTGTCTAATAATAATAGTTTGTAATGTAACTTGTCAGACACTAAGATATTGTTATAGTTAAGGATTGGGCCATTTGAAAGAACGAGAATGATAGACATCCGCAACGTATTTATCAAAAACTGTTTTAATTTTACTTTCGAATATTGTTTTACTATTATATGAAGTCATTTATATTTTTTTTGCAACTATAATGTTACTGTATATTATTTTAAATTTCTAATATATATAAAAATCTAAAAGTTATTGATCGAAAGACCATGTATTAATATTAAAATTTACTATTGATGACTCGTGGTCGTGGATAACAGCGAGGTATAATAGTTTAAACGGTCACGTCAAACCACCAAAAACCATGTTATTAAATTAAATCATTTAATTATTACAGTACTGGTTTAATTACAAAGTTGCTAATTAAAATAAAATAAATGAATATATTTACGCTAATGTATATATAGTTCTTATACTTTTCACAATTCACAACTAATTTTTGTGTATATGATTTTCTTACAATTTTATTTTTAAATAATTAACACCTTTTAAGCATCACGTAAGTCTATAAAATTGGATTAAAACTAATCTATAAATGTATTAGATCATAAAAAATATTATTAAGAAAATATTTCAATTCAAAGGACGCCAAAAAAAAACAGAAAAAAGGAATAAATTGCATAAAAAAGTACTTGTATGATAATGCAAATGGTAGATGTAATTAATTTGTAATCATATATTTGTTGTTTTGTTCCAATCAGTTGGGCTATTAACCATCAATTCAGTATAATCGTTTCGATGTTAAAATAATAAATGCTTTGAAATATTATCTTACATAATACAATATACTAATTTTAAAATTGATTATCAATAATGATTTTTTTATTATAATAATAAGGGTTAAATATATTTTTTCTCTTAACTCTCAATAAATTTTAAAATTAATTTATTTTAAAATTTTTGACTGATTTCGTTTTTCATCTTTTAAAATACATAAATTTAATTATTTTAATCAAATTTTATTAAATTTATTTAACATTTCAAACATATTTTATAATAATATTTAATTTAATATTAAAACAAAAATATATCAAATAATATAAATAACTTAAATATAATATAATTTTTTTTTATTTTATTTTAATTCATAAAAATATTTCCATTTTAATTTTTTCCTCCTTCACTTTATTTAACATCATCATATGGAGTATTAGACTTAGAGGAAGAGGATAAGGTTGTAGAAATGTTGACAGAAGATAAGCCTTCATTTTTAGTGTTAATCACTATTTAAGTCAAAACCGGGAAAAATTGTCCGAAACACCTGCGCTGCGTGTCGATAAAACTGGCCTGATATGACATTACGAAACGACAATACAATTTCGAATATTTGATAACATAAAGCTTTCGAGTTTCAACAACATATCTCTCTTAGCCGGTGTGGCTACGCTGAAAAAAAAACGTATCCCTGACAAGAAATTCGGAGTAAATTTAATTATATCGGATCGGATAAAGGAATAATATTGGATAAATAAAATTAATCAAAATAAATAAATAATATTATCGCTTATTATTTTCGTATTACTTATCTTACTTCTTACAGTATTATTATTTAATATCAATATTACTTATTCATCATTTATTATATTATGTGGGAATAGTGAGAGGATCAATCAAACAGTAGCTACAGGATTTGAGTTTTTGTATAGTAAACAAGTGAATGACGCAGTTCAAAAGATGTGTATTCACGTTTTAAATAAGAAAAATGATGGTATGATATTCGTTTTTTGACTTTTATTATTTATTTTTTCTAACGATTTAATATGGTTCATTAATTTTTTTAAGGAAATATTGATATATTAATTAATGGTCTATACTAAATCACTTTAAAAAAATAGAATCATAGTATAATTTTTATAAATGAATATATCTAATTTCTTGTATTTTTAATAAAGTGGTCGGTATTTATTAAAATATAATTTATTTTCTTGAATTAAATAACCGGCTTTTATCTGTTGACAAAGAGATAGAGAATTGACTCTTTAGTCTTGATTTCTTTATTTTTTTTAAATGAAAAAGGAAAGACGTTTATGGCATTAATCATGACTGAACGATCAATTACGCCAAACTTGCCTACACATTACAGACAAAGAAATCCTCTTCCCATTATGTCCTTATAAATGTTAATGACTAGTTTGGAGAATCAGAATTAGTTTCGAAAAAATATATAATAATATTTTTTAAAGTACATGTTATAGAATATTTTGTTTTTATAAAAAAGTGTTTCATAATTTTTATTAGTATTTACTACGATAACGGTTGATAAAATGCATAAGGTGGTATATTTTTATTTTGTTGGTATTGATAAAAAAAAGTGAATGGAATAAATTATATTTTGAGGAAATACAGAATGAATGTAAATATTTTATTGTTATTTACCTCATTTAAAAAAAGAGAAAACATATACTATTAAATTAAAAACAACTTCAACTTCGTGATAACTCTTTATATTAAGTTAGCTAATTTGCTTATTTTAAAGGAAAATATTTTATTAATCATTGTTTTTGTTGTAGAGTATATATATATATATATATATATATATATATATATATATATATATATATATATATATATATATATATTCTTTCATTTGTTAAAATATGGATTTAGAAAAAGAAAATACACGTACTGGACTTAACCTTTAATTGTTGCTAAAAAATAGTGAAATTAATTATTTACCATTGATTTAATTCCGATTTGATACAATATACACTTATATATTTATCGTATTCATTATTTAAACTTGACATGGTATTCGTAAATAAATAACATAATCTTATACTTAAAATTTTCATTACAAATTTATTATAATATTTTAATAAATATTATTACATTTAAAACGCAAGAGAGACTATAAAAAATGGGAATCGTTTTATGTTGTTAATTAACTAAAAATATGTAATATATATATATATATATATATATATATAGTTCATCCTTAAATTTGAAAAAAAAAATCATCAAATAATTTAGTAATCAAAATATAAAGTTATATCAAGTTTATAATGAAAGTTTGTTCACAAATCACTTATGATAAAATTAAATAATCTGTTTCTAACTGAAGTGACAAGTTAAATAAACTGATTTGATTTGTCATCTCACGCACTAAATGGTAATTTTCTTGCCTCTGAGAGGGCCGTTCTGAAAAATATAATAAAATAAAACTGTTACAAGTAAATTATCTTTGGCCTTTTTCTTCTTTAGTCTCCTTTGAATGAAGTGAGATAAATAGAAGCATAGCAATAGATGGGACAAAAATGACTGCGTAATAATGAGCTAATATTCATCATCTGTTTTCTTCACTACACCAGAAGAAATGTAGTGTGAGATAGATAACAATGGAATCTAGCATAAATGCTTTGATGATTAAAGACGCATTTTTCCTGTTACATTCAATATTCCACACTCCGGCTTCAGAAACAATCGCCTCATGTAATGGGGCAACACAAAGCCCAAGCTGCACCACAAACGAGGCTTTCATATGATTCCTTCAGGACAATTTTATAGCACAAAAGTTGGTGATGTAAAACGAAAACTAGAATCATATCTGGATGCGATCATGAACTTTTAGTGATCAATATTGCCTCCTTTATCAAGTGCTCACAACTATGTGGACTCTTCGTTCGTACTCCGTAACTGTACCATTACCAAACAGACCAAAAAAAAAGGTACGATACCAGACTTTTGCAGATACATATATATAGTTTAATAATAATAAACTTGCTATGATACATATAAGCATCATGCATGGTCGGGAAGTGTAAGAACACGACCGTGTTGCCCTCAACCACGAGAAATGATTACATGTTGTTATTCTGACTATAATAATATATTCTTATCCTTTCTAGGAGAAGGGTTAATTAACAATGTGTGACACGACACGACTACATGATACGAGATCAGTAGAATGTTGTTGTGGAACACTGATTAAGGTTGGTGTTTGGGGATGTCAACACCATCAACGTTTCTGAACCAAAATGTCTGGTTTAAACGAGCTGCATCCTCTGGAACATCTTCCATCACCCACTCATGTCCTTTGGGGAAGTAAATTCCTGTGCGTGGGTGTGGGACCCACCACGCTGAATCCTCTACCCTCCCACCACCACTCTTTGAGATTTCTCCAGAGCTTTCTGCAGCAGAAGCTCGCGCAGTAGCAGAGAATTTGCTGAGTCCACTCTTTGCTCTCTTAGCTCCCCTGCAGATAAAGGCTTGATCTTTCAATTTCTCCGCAAAAACAAAAAAGAAGAACAAAAATCTGAAAGAGCAGACAGAAAGACTATGATGTTGAAAAATAGTAAAAACTATGTTGGAGGTTCGAAAACTTACCCCAGAAGCAACAAGTTTGATTTGGTGATGCCTCCTCTAACCATTAGCTGCAAGAAACGGAATAAGTAATAAGTGAATTATGGTACAAAAAAACTAATGTGTGAAGGTTTAGGCTTTTCAAAGTGTGGAGAGGCTATGAGGGTATTTATAATGACAGTAATATAATAGTGTGGAATAAGTTCCATTGCACGTGTGAGGCACGAAACAGAGAGATTTAAGATGTGAAAGGCGAAAAGGTTTGTTTGTGTATAATTGTGGTGTGGAAATGAATCTGCGGCTATAAAACCTTGCTTTGGATACAAAACGTTTCTAGAAATAGGAGGGAGTTCTAAAATTGTGGAATTTTTCTTCCAATTATTTGATCTCCTATCTGCAGGAGGATATATATGGAGTTGTGTTGTGGCATTGTACTTGGAAAAAGGGTTTTTAATATTTAATTATTGTCCCATTGAATCGTGGGTACTCCGTGTGAGAATAAATGCTACGACGAGTCTCGTGTTTTGTTCTTCTTTTTCAATGCACCAATTTAACACCATCAATGAGTTAAGCGCGTAGCATAAAAGAGTTGAGCTACTTATAAAAGTGGAAATGAACAAGTGGGTGGGTGAGTGCATTAGAAAGCAGATTTAGTTTGTAGCTGCTCTTATTATTCACACACTTCTTTAATTTTACTTTCTCCTCAAAAATTAATATGTAATAATCGTCGAGTGAGAAGTTAAATTAATGGATCAAGTGGCGTTATTCACTGTGACGCGACCAAAATTAACAGTTTCTTGAAGGATATAGTTGTTTAAAAAAATCTATGCAGTTTACAATCTGATGAATGAACATGAACTTTACCAGAATAAATAAAAATCTTACAAGAATAAAACATGTACATGCACCTACCTTGGGTATACGAATATGTTGTTTAACATCAAAAGTTCATTTTCCACATTGTAAGTCAAACGTGGACGATTAAGAGCATATTTAGATCGATATGCGTTAGTGGAAACTTTTAGTTGTAACACGAATCGGTGAGATATAATTAGACTAACAATGGTCGAGAATATAATTATGAGTCTAAGTCTCATATTAGATAAAAATAAGAAAGTTAAGTACCAATATAAAAGATGAAAATCTATTATTTTAAATTTTTTGGTTGAAAGTTGTGTGAATCTCTTGTATGTGGGTTGAACTCATATTTTATTGTTGTTGTGTTTCTCAAATTTTAATGTCCCATTAATAAGCTCATGTATAAGCATCAAATATGTTTATTTGAAACAAATTGGTTTATATTGCAAGTGATATCAGTTCTTTTTGTGATGGAAATCAATATTGGTTACGTCACAAACAAATTATGGTGTTTGAATTACAATTTTAAGTATAAAAATTTATATCATAACTATCGATCATAATAATAACTTTTGATTAAGTGAAAAAATATAGATCCAAGAATATAATAATTTGGCGATTCTTTAACAAAAGTTGTAAAAAAAATTATATCTAAACAATTCAATTTCTTCTTATATAGAGAATTATATTTGTTCCGATAGGTTCTATGATCTCACATCACTTAGGAGTTAATGTCAAAAAATTCTTTCATTCTTCTATCATTCAAAGTGCTTTTTAAATATGAAACCTTGACTAGATTCAGACTGCAAAATGGATAATACCTTAGGGTGGCAATATGGGTTTGGCCCGATAAGTCAACCCGCCAAAAAAACACAGGACGACCCATGACATTGAACCTGTTGGTCCGCAAAAACTCGCAACCTGCGCAGGCCGGCATGCTAGCCCGCATAAAAAAATGTTCAATTATAAAATTATCATATAACTCTCCAAAGTCTTTGCTTAATTTTGCGAACCTGTTAAAGTCTTCCAATTGGTTGAACATCGAAAGCTTTATTAAAAAAAGATGGATTGACTCACAAGCTCGCTCTTATGCAAGACAAAACAAAATTTTCAGTCCGCCTTGAAAATGCAAGACGAGCCGACCTGACCCACATTTTACAGACAAAGTATGGGTCAGGCCTAAACAACCCCTTACCTTCTTAATGTATAGTGATTGTCCAAATCGATACCTTAATACATTTTAGCGTGTATTCAATAAAAAGGTTTAGTAATTATTTTTGGAAATGAAAATTAAATAATTCGTAAATTTTTATACACTTTTTATTTTTTTTCGAGTCTCCTTGATATTTTTAAGAAAATATTTTTGTTTTCTTAAAATTTAATAAAATATTTATAAACTGTACTTTTTTTTGTCTTTATTACATTTTATGCCATGATAAATAAATATATGTGAATTAGTACAAAGTTGTGTAAATAACAAGATAGAAAAATAAAGAAAGAATAATTACTTTATGGAATTTCTAAAATAACACATAAATAAAAATAAGAATTAATATTCTGATAGTTAAAAAATGAATATAATTTAACTTATACACGGGTAAGATTACTAACACCTTCATAATAATTATTCTTTAATAGATTGAAAATATAAAAAGGTTCGATTACCAAAACTTAAAAAATAATTCGTTCTTAAGAATTGTTATTTTTTTTCAAATACGGTTGTAAGGAATATTTTTCATCGTTACAAAATACAATTTTTTTTATTTATTTATTTGATCAACAATAAACTGAAGAGAAGAAAAATAATAAAATTAGTTTTTTAGTTTAGTGAAAAAAAATGGTTAAAAATAGCCGTGAGTTTTACTATATTATTTTGTATGCAGGAAAGATTTAAAAACATTTAATCAGTCCTTTAAGTGATATGAATCCATCTAAACCAGAATCACCATAAAAATTTTTTTTTTTAAAAATTTAAAAAAAAAAAAAAAAAATTATAAAAAAACAAAAAAAAAAAAAAAAAAAAAAAAAAAAAAAAAAACTCCCGCCATAGTTGCATTTGGTGACATGTTGCGTAGAAACAAAGACCTGCTACCAAAGCCAAAATCTTTAGTAATCTTCACAGTTATGTCTTCCTTCACACCCCAATGGGTAGTTGCAGAATCGCTTGAGGAGAAAAAGTACAGAGAAAAGGAAAAGAAGAAGAAGAAGCTTGCATTGTTTTAATTAATTATTTATTTTTTCTGTGACGAGAAACGATGAAAGGCAAAATGAAGAGTTCCAAACTGAAGTTGGGGATACCTGCACTTTCCTTCCTTTTCTCCCTTTTCTTCGTTGCTGGCTTCTTTGTATCTCCTCTCCTATTTCAGGTTTCTATATTGCTCTTTCTTTCTTGGGTTCTTGTGCTTTCATTATTCACTAGCAACGATTTCAGGATTTGGACGATGTGGGCTCAAAGTCAAGAATACTCCAAGAATCTGAGAAGAAAGTATATGAACCTGTTGAGCATGGTGAATCTGGGGAATCCTTTTTTGATTCAATCCCTTTTCAGGTGAATTCCCTTTGTTTTCTTTCCTCTGGGGTTGGATCAGTGGATTTTGGTTTAGTCATAATTTGATGTATGTTATCTGATGAATTTACCTGATTAAGGTTTTGATGATATGATAATGCATGATGGTTCATAATTCATATGTTTTTTAATGAATAAAATTTGGCCATTAATTACTGATGTTTCTGGATTATCATTAGTGCCTTTGTTCGTCAATTTTCCTGCACTTGTGACATCATTAACAATTTAGCAGTAACTCATCAGTTGTTGGAGGCACTTTTTCGGGAAAGGTTTTGTTAAAATCTCTTACAAAAATAGGAAGATACGTTAACTTGTTGGACATTGCAAATGTGAAGATATATCGGCTTTGTGGAATAGGATTAGCAATTGCTGGATTGTACATGGCGTTAGTAAAAGCCATCCAAGGTACATTTGATTAATTAACTCATCACTGGTTTAAAAGTGGATGGCATCTATTTGACATAAAGATTCCAAATAGAAATTGCTGTTTTATGTAGTTTGTACTCAATTCTGCTTATGATCGTCACTTCATTTGTTTCAGTGTGATTCCCTTTTTTTCTTTTGCAGATTTTAAGTTGGAGACCACGGGCACTTTACTTTCCAAACTTCACTAGTGTGGAAGCATGTGAGCAAATAATTGAAATGGCAAAGCCAAAACTTGAACCATCAAAACTGGCTTTGCGGACAGGAGAAACTGCTGAGAGCACAAAAGACACTAGAACAAGGTACTGTTTTGAGCAAACCCTTTTCCTATCATCTATTGTAATATATGTGGAGTAACTTTTTGGACCTCTCACAGTGAGAAAGATGGCCTAACATATGATACATGGATGGATGGATACGTGAATAGGAGAAAATACATCTCTGATACAAATTTACAGTTTGATACCTACACAGAATGCATATTTAAGTTTGTATGAAAATCCATAAAACATACTAAATATATAAGTGTATTGTGTAAATTCAAATTAAGAATATTTCTTCTAAAAATTACTGAAATAAAAATTATAAACTAATTTTTATTATTTACATATGTAACATTATCAATCTCATTGTTAAACAGTTCCCTCTTAAAGATACAGTGTTTCTATATTTTTATATCATACATATTTACATATTGCTCGTAGTTATATTGTAGATAAATGCTTTAGAAACCTCTTAACTCAATTTTTGGTAAATAACTTCTGATTTTGGAAGTTAAGAATGTTACATATGTTAGAGTAGATACACATTGAAGATGACGGTGAGACATTTGTGTTGCTGCCATATGCTAATTGTTCTCTGGCAACAGTTCAGGCACATTTATCAGCGCATCAGGAGACAAATCTGGCATCTTAGACATGTTAGAGAGGAAAATTGCTAAAGTTACAATGATACCAAGGAGCCATGGGGAAGTATGTCTCTTTCCTGAGTATTTTTTGCGACCTTCCACAGCACTGTAAGTGTTCATGTATGAGTAAAGCCGGAATGCTGTCACAATTTTGCAGAAATTCAATATATTGAAGTATGAGGTTGGCCAGAAATATGATTCTCATTATGATGCGTTCAACCCAGATGAATACGGCACTGTTAAGAGCCAAAGGGTATATTAAGTTCTTAATGAGTACAACTTGTCAAACACTTCGTTCGTATGTTTTCATAGGAATATGCAAGTATAAATTTATCATGTCATTTCAGCAATTCCCTTGTCTGCAGGATCTCTCTATGATGAGTATTCATTCTATATGGAAAACAATTTGTGGAACTTGCTCAGTAATGTTGGCTATATGTTTTATTCTTTTCTGAATGTGTGTCTTTGCTGGTTTATCATGCAGATGGCTTCCTTTCTGTTATACCTATCAAATGTTGAAGCAGGAGGAGAAACAATGTTCCCTTATGAGGTGGATTTGGAAATTAATTACTGTCACTAACTCTAATATATTACACTGTGAAATCTTGACTTGATTGTAAGCAGTCGTTTAAGTATTCAAATTTGCAGGGTGGTCTGCATATTGATACGGATTATGATTACCTAAAATGCATTGGTTTGAAGGTTAAACCACGACAGGGCGATGGACTTTTATTTTATTCACTGTTACCAAACGGGGAAATTGATAAGGTAATCTTTCATTTTCAGATGTATGAATATGATTGGTGTTACTTTTACAATACGCATGGACATAGAAATTTTCATTAAGCAAAAGGGAAATGAAATACATGCAAAAACTTAGAAATGTAGTAATTTTCAGAACTTAGTGCAAAGTGGTCATTTTGTTTGTCAAACCCACTTCTGGTTTTCTGGATATTTCTGCAGACTTCTCTTCATGGAAGTTGTCCAGTGATTAAGGGAGAGAAATGGGTGGCAACAAAGTGGATTGATGATAAAGAGCAATGAAATTCATATCTTCTAAATTTTTCAATATTTGTATTTTAATATGTAATGAATATTATAATTTGGTCATAGCTATGTTACTTTTGAATAAAAATATTGTTTATGTACACTGAATTACCTTAGTTTGTCTTATTTGTACAGTGTCTTTGTCATGACATGTCCCCTTTCTATAAATGTAATACCGATTTGATTTTATTTAATAAAAAGATTACCAGGATGTTATAATTCAAGTTAAATAATAAATTATTAGTAATAAAAGATGTGTATAGAAATTGCGTATTGAACACTCGTAAAAATATAACATGCATTGTTTAAAAATATGTAGTATAATGAATCTCACTTAAAATGAAGTAAAAGTTCTAAAGTAACTTGAACGTTAAAATGTCTTTATAAATACTTTAAAAAAACTAAAATTCTTGAAGCAAGTTATTACCTTTCAATCCAAAAACATAAATATATCTAAATTTCGTAAAAGTTACCAACAACTTTGTAACAACATTCGACTTTTTAGATTTTTTTCCTCATATTGTAAGCTTAAGAATAAATGTTTAAGGACCTGTCCCATAAAACACTAATTTCATAAACATTCACGACATTTGGAGTATTTATGTCATAAAATATAATTAAATATAGTGAATCAAGTTGTTTTTATTCTAATCCATATTTTTTCTCTTATACCATTTGCATTTTTAGTCTCTAATAGAAGATTAAAACCATATTATTTGTTTATACACCGAATAAGGTTTTCTACGAACTAAAATAAAAACAATAATATTTTCAAAACCTGAAAAACATTTAAGCTGCAAACAAAATAAAAATGGACCAAGACAAAATATCGATAAGGATTACATTCCGAGGAAATCCGTTTTCAATACCACTTGATGAAAAAGAAAGATTAAAAGAAATAAAAAAAACCGAAGTGGTGGGAGAGAAAGTTTTAACTTAATCTTGTCAAGTGAGATATTTACTTATTTATATATTATAAATTAAATGTTATTTGTATTGATGTAAGATTTCTAACACATTCGTCAAATAATATATTTATTAAGCATGAAAACAAAGATTAATTAATAGTTTCATAAAAAAAAATAATAGACCGAATAAATCATAAATTTTCGTAGTTTCTAATTTATAATCTTGATTAAAATTTTAAATTTAACTCAATCTTATATAAATAATTTTAAAATAAAATTGATTTTATCTATGAAATTTCCAACGTAAAAATGCAATGTCAATACAATAAGTAACACGAAAAATGAAAAGGATTAAAAAAAGATGAAGGTAAAACTAGAAAGTAAATAAAAGAATAGAATTAACGTACAAATATAACTTTACTTATTATTCTTATTACGAACCTTTTATTTTTTGAACTGCATAGCAAAGCTCAGGGTAGTAATTTCTAATAATTGAAATAGTTTCTTTTACTCAATTTTGATTTACTTTTATGTTAGTTTTCAATAAAAAAAATTATAAAACTGATTTTAAAATATTCTTATTCTCTCTCGTCTCCATTGTTGTTATTCATTATACTATTTTTTTAAATTACTTTACATATATTTTTGAATATAAAGAATATTTTTAAATTAGTTTAGTTTTAATTAATAGATTAATAGAGATAAGTGAAAGAGAGACGGAAGAGAGGACAAAGAGTGAGTGAGCTAAACGCAATGTCGTGCAGAGTGGGGAGGAGAAGTTTGTACACAGAAATATGAAGAGATCGAGCGTGTGTCACGCGCTACGTCGTCGTATGGATGAGAAAGATAGAGCGAGGGACGCGTGTGGGCAAGGAAGACAAAACAATAGAAAAAAGAAATAAGAAAAAGAGAAAGTGGCAATAAGACGCGCCGTGAGTGCAGAGTGAGAGACGAGCGAGTGAACCAAGCGAGTTGAGTTGCTCTCCGATCCCATCCACAATTCAACTGTTTTCCCCAAATTTCAAAACCCTAGCTTTCCCACTCGCGCTTTTACCCACTCGCGCCTCGTGATCTCCCGCTCTTTAAGGTTTTTCCCTTCTCCCTCTTCCCTTCTGCTTATCCCTCCCCTTTTTAATTTTCTGTGATTTTTTCTACCAAAGTTTTTTATGTTCTGTCAATGCTCACGTACTAAACCTACTTGCTCAAACACATGTAGGTTTTCTAATTCCATTCACTTCACGCACATTTCTCACATAAAAGTTCTAAATTCACTGAAAAAATATATACTTGTAGTCTAAGAAAAGTAGACCCACCCAAACCTACAAAGCTTGGGTAAAATGTGATTTCTCAACGAAGAGCTGGAAACTGCGTTTTGCTCTCTCAGTTGTCACTATCAAACTATACTCACTCAATGCGTCGTTTGTTTTCTGTCGAATGATGATTCTGTGCTCACTGGTAAACAAGTTTTTCAGTTTAGCTACAGCAGTAGCTGGCTTAGCTTCTTCTATTATCTATTTTCCTACGGGAATTTAGTGTTACTGGTGCTGTAGTTTGGATTGTTCGTTTAGTTGTGACTTTCTTGCGTAGTTGATTTGTTTCAACTCTTGTTCTCTAGTGTCATTGGGGTTGGGATTTAATATAATGGACTAGGCTCCCTCTGCGTGATTAACAATGTTTGAATTTCTACTGAAAGGGGGTGTTCACACTGAGTATTTCATGATATCTAAAGTAGTAATGTTTCAGAGGATAAAAAACAATTTCTTGTTCTATGATTTTGCACACTTCTTGGAAAGGGTGCCCAGACCTGGAAACATCTAGAACCTTTGTATTTTCTTACTTGTCTAAAGTCAATTTTTATTTTATAACACCAGTCCTTGAATTACCTGCAATCTCACTTGTGACATTGTTATCTGAGTTAGTTTAAGTTACCTACAATTTCACTTGTGACATGCTTATATTGCAATGTGTGCATCCCCTATCCTGTCAAGAATCACTGTAAATTTAATATTTGGATGACTGCATTTTTCTGTGATTAAAAAACTTTTTTATTTGTATTTTTCAGAGACAGGTAGCATCCAAAGTGCAATTTATAGTGTAGCAGGTATTCAGGAAGCAGTGCATGGTAGTGCCGTAAGTGAAAATATGGGTGATGCACTGAATGAAGTGCAGCACAGGGGTGGTGTACCCGATTCTTCTCCCAAGAGGGACATTGCATTATTTGAAGGAGACAAGGATTTTGAGCCGCACAATGGCATTGAATTTGAATCCCATGAAGCAGCATATTTATTTTATCAGGAATATGCCAAATCTATGGGATTCACTACTTCAATAAAAAACAGCAGACGCTCAAAGAAAACAAAAGAATTTATTGATGCTAAATTTGCATGCTCTAGGTATGGAGTTACGCCTGAGTCTGACAGTGGCAGCAGTCGAAGACCAAGCGTAAAGAAAACAGACTGCAAAGCTTGCATGCACGTGAAGAGAAAGCCAGATGGAAAATGGATCATTCACGAATTTATAAAGGAACATAATCATGAACTTTTACCAGCTTTGGCATATCATTTTCGGATTCATAGAAATGTGAAATTAGCTGAAAAGAATAATATTGATATCTTGCATGCTGTTAGTGAACGCACAAAAAAGATGTATGTTGAAATGTCAAGGCAATCTGGAGGCTGTCAAAACATCGGGTCTTATGTGAGTGATATAAACTATCAGTTTGACAGAGGCCAGTATTTGGCTTTGGAAGAGGGAGATGCCCAAATTATGCTTGAGTATTTTAAGCATGTGCAGAAGGAGAGTCCCAACTTCTTCTATTCTATAGATTTAAATGAAGAGCAGCGCTTAAGAAATCTATTTTGGATTGATGCAAAAAGTATCAATGATTATCTCAGCTTTAATGATGTGGTTTCATTTGATACCACTTACATAAAAAGCGATGACAAGTTGCCGTTTGCACCTTTTGTTGGAGTGAACCACCACTCGCAGCCTATTTTGCTTGGATGTGCATTGGTTGCTGATGAGACTAAACCGACATTTGTTTGGTTAATGAAGACATGGCTTAGAGCTATGGGTGGGCAAGCTCCCAAGGTTATAATCACCGATCAAGACAAAGCCTTGAAGGCAGCTATTGAAGAAGTCTTTCCGAATGTACGTCATTGTTTTTCTCTTTGCCACATACTAGAGAGGATACCAGAAAATCTCTCTTTTGTGATCAAACAACACAACAACTTCTTACAAAAATTTAACAAGTGCATTTTTAAATCATGGACAGATGAACAGTTTGACATGAGATGGTGGAAAATGGTCAGTATATGTGAACTCCAAGATGATATTTGGTTTCAGTCATTGTATGAGGACCGGAAAAAGTGGGTGCCGACTTACATGGGGGATACCTTTTTAGCTGGAATGTCTACACCTCAGCGCTCTGAAAGTACGAGCTCTTTCTTTGACAAATATATTCACAAGAAAATTACCCTTAAGGAGTTTGTAAAACAGTATGGGATAATTCTGCAGAATAGGTATGATGAAGAAGCCATTGCGGATTTTGAATCATTGCACAAGCAGCCAGCACTTAAATCTCCTTCACCTTGGGAAAAGCAAATGTCAACAATTTATACACATGCAATATTTAAGAAATTTCAAGTTGAAGTTCTGGGTGTAGCTGGTTGTCAATCTAGGATAGAGGTTGAAGATGGAACTCTTGCAAAGTTCATAGTTCAAGATTATGAGAAGGATGAAGAGTTTTTGGTAACTTGGAATGAAATGAGCTCAGAGGTCTCTTGCTTTTGTCGATTGTTTGAATATAAAGGTTTCCTCTGCAGGCATGCTTTGAGTGTTCTTCAACGTTGTGGTTGTTCAAGTGTTCCATCTCAGTATATCTTGAAGAGGTGGACGAAAGATGCCAAAATTAAGGAATCAATGGCTGATAGGACAAGAAGGATACAAACTAGGGTGCAGCGATATAATGACTTGTGTAAACGAGCTATCGATTTAAGTGAAGAAGGATCATTATCTGAAGAGAATTACAATGTTGTTTTTCGTGCACTTGTTGACGCCTTGAAGAACTGTGTGCTGGTGAATAATTCCAATAACAACGGTGCAGAAACTAGCAATAATGCCTATGGCCTTCGTGAAGCAGAAGAGAATCAGGGTCCTCTCGCTTTGAAACCAAATAAAAAGAGGAACGCAGCTAGGAAAAGAAAGGTCCGTTCTGATTTTTGTGGTTGATCTGCATATATGTTATTTTGGCTTTTGTGAAGATCGGGAAATTGATTTGAAAATCTCTTTTATAGGCACAATTAGAGCAGGATGTTATACTTGTTAATGCTCAAGATAGCCTGCAGCAAATGGTTTGTGTTATCTACGTTTCAATCCTGATCTATTTTAGTTTTTACAAATCCAGAGTGCATTTGATACGTTGAAAATTGTTATGCTTCTTGTAACTCGTGCTTTCATTCTTTTAGGATAATCTCAGCTCGGATGCAATGACCCTTAATGGATATTATGGTACCCAGCAGAATGTGCAAGGACTGGTATATTATACTTGTCGGTGAATAAATGATTACATATATATCCTGTACTTTAAGAGTCAATGCCATGATTAATAATTTTGGTTTTTGTAGCAGGTACAATTGAACTTAATGGAGCCGCCTCATGATGGTTACTATGTTAATCAACAGAGCATGCAAGGCCTGGTAAGTTGTCCTAATGATGATTATAATTTGCAGATACGAGTTTGTCATATATAATTGTATTTTAACAGAAGAAATATAAATTGATATTCGTATCTTCGTAGGGTCCTTTGAATTCCATGGCTCCAAGCCATGATGGGTTTTTTGGAACACAGCAAGGAATTCATGGACTGGTAGAGTACTTTTTTTTAATGCAATGTTGGGAAGTCAAATTACTCGATTAACTTCAACATGATGAAAGTTAGCTAATTTTTGTTGGATCATGTAGGGAGGGCAATTGGAATTTCGTCCAGCAACTACTTTTGGATATAGCCTTCAGGTTTGCGTACGAACTAGCCCATATACATACAGTACTATCTCCATATACTATGGAATAAAATAATTTATGCTTTGTTTTCACTGTCTTTATCACATAACCTTGATTGCAGGATGAACCTGATCCCCAGTTTCATGGCAACAGTTCAAGAAATACTTAGATTTTTTTCTCTTCACTGATATGATAGTTTCCTTAGAGGCCGTCAAGTTTCTATGTGGTGACTGAAAAGACGATTGGAGGAACATGGGCACTTCGTTGTCTTGATACAACAGTCTGTACATAGTTTCTTTAACTACATTAACAACTGAAGTTTTTGTTCACCTCACATCTTGACAACATTTCAGCATCCTGTATTGTACATTGAAGAAGTTGCCCATTATAATCTAGGTTAGGCATGAGCTCCAAAGTCTGTCTCCAATGAATATATGAATGAGGAAAAATCTCTTGCTTTCTGCCTTGTCTTTGTTTCTGATGGCACAAAAGTGGGGAAATCAACTGTTCTCAAATTGGAGTGAGAGGATGTCACGAAATCCCGTGCTAGTATGATGAGAAAGAAGATATTCAGTTTTACATTTGAGGTGTTGGCTTGTGATCGGAACAGTTACTTTTCATGATAACCAGAAGGTGTCCATTAGAACGATCTGTATAATCAGGTATACGTTTATATAGTGAACTTTTATGTCATAGCTTACTACTACAAGATCCTTTTCTGAATGTCGTTCTCACTATAGTAGTATTCATGTTGTATCTGTGGTGAATAGGATAATGTTAAAAAAAGTTTCTGCATTCTCCACCCTTTATTCTTAACCCTTCGAGAGAAAAGCTTTACGAGTTCCCTTGTATGTAGTAGAACGATTTTGTTATTTGTTCATCCACATTGGAACCATGTTAATACAGGAGAACTGATTCATCTAATATGGTTTATGTTTTGGAAGGATTTCGCCATAGTTTACGTGAAATGTGTAAGTGGTGTGTATCCAAAAATATAAGCCAAATGTGAACAAACAAATAAATGTAAATGTATTCGAGCTATATTACTAATAAAATTATATTGAAATATGGAAGTGATTAAAACTTGCTATCTTAAGAAATTTAATTAATAGAATCTTATTTTTAATCTCGATATTTTAATACTAGTTAAAATAGTTAAAGAACTTAGTTTTAATAGAGAATTAATTCAGGAAAAATAGATATTAATTTAATATAAAAAATTATAAAATATGAATATAATTAAGTAAAAAAAATATTTTATTTAAAAAAATTCAAGAAATAAATAACAACATGAAAGGGTGCACCTAACCAATTATTGTTCAAACAATTAATATAAAAACTATTGTTCAAGCGAATATGTGACACCATCTATTGATAACTGTGTATTTCTTTCAAAACCACCAACTAGCAGTGAGTGGGCATTGATTTATATGCAATAAATTTGCTTTCGTTTCTAAGCAGGAATGAAATAAATGCAATGTTTTCTCCTCTTAAAAGTTTCTACAAATAACAATTTGATTTTCCATGTCAGGCAAATTTCAAATTCTTAAAAAGAAATTATGAAATAAAAAAAAAAACATAATTATATTGACTTATTTAAAGTAATATACAATGAGATTTTGTCATTTTATATAAAAAATCATTGTAAACTTATGTGATGTGTAAAAAAAAGGAAGAAAAAGAATGAGATAAGGTATGATAAAGTGAAACTACAATAGGGAAATCCAACCCCTGGTGATATGTGATGTACTTTTTTAAATTTAAAATTTTAAAATTCATAAAATTAATATAAATATTAAATTTCCACTAATTATAAGAATAAAGTAATAAAAAAAAGGAGAAAATTTGTAGCTTATGTGTTTCCATAAAGATATTGCACAGTATAATCTAGGAATATAATGTTCAAGTTAATTTAAATATAAATATGTTGAAATAATTGTAAGGATAGAAAAGGAAAATAATTAATAATTTAAATGGCCGTTATAGATCAAGGCAACGGCTAGTTTTCCATGTGCCATTCTCTGAAGTAAAAGGAGGGTTTCATTGCGGGAAAACTAAACGTTACTTCATCTTATTCTTAGTTTAGTCGAATCTGAAACTCAGAAGTTCCGTGCATCTGAGAGAGTTCTGCGAATCTGAGAGTGAAAGTAAAGACTAAACAGGTAGTGTTCAAGAGTTGTGATGTGATGGAAGTTGGGTGCAACTCCGGCTCAGAGAATCACTCCCCCAATGCCTCTGCTCCTCCTCTTAATTCTCCTACCGCCTCCGTCAATTCCAAGATCGGAAAGGTAAGCTTTCAAACGTTTTCGTCTTCCATTTCGATATGCAAATCGGTTGTCTTTTTGTTTTTATAATTTTCTACATTCCTTGTTTCTGATTGGTGTTTACTGATTCAAAACACTAACCTGGTTGAGCCACTGATCCAAGACTAGTTCTTTGCGAAGCCCTAGTAACAGGGAGGGCCTTGTAGGTCGTAGAATTACCTAATATCCAGGTGGAAACTTACAATTTAGACTCCAGTAATTCCAGAGATCAGTGTTGTTTTAGAACTGATCTTAATGAGGAGTTTCTTTTATCCAGTATAATGTTTGAAATTGGGAGACTTAGGATGATCTGAAAGAACGAACCCTAGGGTTTGAAAATATCTAGCAAATTCATGTTAGAAACGACAATTACATCAATCAGGATAATTTAAGTGCCTAGTTAGATACGTGTTGCATTATCCTATCACTTCAAAATATATTTTTTTTTAACCAAAATCAGTTTTGCGAACATACACTAAGTAGCCGTGTGAAGTCATCTGTTAAAGAGGAGTAACGCCACCTTGGAAACTTGCTTCAATGAAGTAGTTTCATTTGAAGAAGTACGCACAGCTATCATCAAATAATTTGATAATTCAGGCTGATTATGACATTATTTTCTAGAAGAGTTCAATAAATAATTTTCATGTTTTGCAGCTCTATTTATTGATTTATTTGTTATTTATCTATTTGTACTGTAAATAAATTGTTTGGCTGAACTGTGTTTTCTTTTACTGAATGGTGCAGAATAAATTGAGCAGGGAGTCCGGTCAATCTATATCAAGTGCTCTTAACAAGTGCAAATCACAAATTAGAAAGCCTCCTCGTCGTAAAACTTCGCCTGTTAACTGGTTCCCACGCAAAAAAGGGGATACCTACATGAATAGGAAAATTAAGATGCTTCAGGTTTTGCAATAAACACATATATTTGTTACTAATAGTATTTCGTTTATTATTTCTGAATTCCTATGCTAACACACATTTGACCTTTTCAGGAAGTAGATGGTATAAATTTGACGCTTGATCAGACTCTAGGCAGTTCTAACCCACATTATTCAAGAGTGCTGAGAGAGAAAATGGCAGCTAGAGAAGCGGCGCATAAGGCAATGGAGACCCGAAGAGCTGCATTAGTGGAAGCCTCTTGGTGTCGTATTTTACGTTCTGCCAGGTAAAATTTTTCTGCAAGCTGTAGTTAGCGTTGCTGAATTCTAATTTGTATACTGTATTTTAAGTGGTGCCAGGTAAAGTTTTCGGGAAACAGCCTTGCTGATCATTGTCGATATCTAATTTTATATTGGGTTTAATGTCTGTTTTTGGTATTGTTGTTTTCAGGATTCCTAGTGATGAGGCCGAGGCTCAACTCTTAAAGGCAGAAAAAAGTGCGGAAGAAGCTTTTGGGACAGCCCAGGCCATGGGTGTTATTATGTTTGACTTGCCAAACTGCCCTAGGAAGCTTTGCCAAACAGAGACATCCTCTGTTCATGGAGAAGGGTCACATACCCATGGTGTTACTGCATCTTTTGAAACTGCCTTTGAGGTGGACAGAGAAGTGGCTGCCGCAGTCAAAACTGCACTTATTAGGCTTGCAAAGTGCACTTCATTTAGTAAAGGTGAATTCAAAGAACTGCTAAGAAAAATTAGTGAAAACCCAGATACGGGTGAAAGTAATCAGGACCTGGCTGAGTTCTCTTCAGAGTATGAATCTGAGTCCGGGACAGAGTTTGATTCAGCCTCTCAAAAGAGTGACTTGAACTCCCCAGAGTTAGATTCCAAGAAGCCTTTTCTTGGGAAAAGCAGGGGGAGGAGGAGACAGTCTCTTGAGAACAGAATAAAACTCTTGGATATGATGATAGAGAGGTTAAAATGTTTTCAAGAAGATGAACTTTCTTCTCTTGCCACCATAGTTGCAACTTATGGTTTGAATGCTTCCTTGGCTGAAGTGCAGAATGCCAAACTGCTCAATCTAGACTCTTCAACTGAGTATTCATCCTCTTCAGCGACTAATTTTCCAGCGAGAAGAATGTCATCGGTGGTATTGGGAAAGTTAGCCTTGGATGTGACAAGAAAGAAGCAAATTGGGCCAGAAGTACCAAGCCTAGATAAGTTTTTAGTTAAGCACGTGACAAAACTTGAAAGAGAGGTTTGGGAAGCCAAACAGGCCCGAAAGATTGAGACAGAACCAGTCAGGGATAGCTCTCGTAGTTCTGTTGATGAAACTCCAGCAGAGAATGTACCTGATTTGGGAAGTATTCTAGTGAAGAGTTATTCAAAATTAGAGAAAGACATCAAGGATGCAAAAATTAAGTCCGGAAAGGAGATGTCAACAGTTCTAAACAGCATGCCAAACAGGCAAAAGGATCAAATAGAAGTACCAAGCTTAGATAAGGTCTTAGTGAAACATGTCTCAAGACTTGAAAAGGAAGTCCAAGAAGCAAAAAACAGAAGAATCAACGAGAATAAAAGTTTGAAGAAAGAAGTTTATCCAGATACATCAGGTGAACTGGATTCAACTTTCTATTCTGATGAAACATTGTATAAGAAAGAAAACATAAATTCGAATATAGGGTTCAATTCAGGGGAAAACAAAGATGGGTTGGAGAAAATACTGGTACGGCCAGTGCACAGATTGGAAAGAGAGAAGCTGCATGCTTTGTCATTGGGAAGCCGCGAAAACTACAAACAAAAAATGAATCATGAGGCAACAAATGTTCCAGATTGTGAGAGCTTGGATAAAGTTTTAGTAAAGCACGTCTCTAGACTAGAGAAGGAGAAAACAAGGAGCAATCTGGAGGAAGAATGGGGCCAAGTTAAGAAAAGCCACAGAAACATCCATTTAGAAACAAATGAAGGCGGTCTGGATCAGGTGTTGGTTAAGCATAAATCCAGACTGGAGCAAGAAAAGATGGTTGCTGCACAGCAGCCAGAGGCCTCAGTTAGTCGTTCAATGACTCGTCGTGAAGCAAAGGAGAGAGAGTTGCAAGAAACATGGGGAGGATTGAGCTTAGGAAACGTCCATTTGGAAACATATGAAGGTGGTCTGAACCAAGTGTCGGTAAAAAATAAATCCAGACTTGAGGGAGAAAAGATGGTTGCTGCTCAGCAGCCAGAGAACTCGGTTAGTCTTTCAGTGTCTCGTCGTGAAGCAAGGGAGAGAGAGTTGCAAGAAGCTTGGGGAGGACTGAGCCTAGGAAACTCCATTAAACCTCGTGTCTCTAAGCTTGAACGAGAAAAGGTTAGTCCTATCTAGTGATGTAACTCTAAATTCCTTTCATGCTTTTTCATTTTTACATTGACAGTTGCAAAAAGTTATTGACTCTGCCCAATCTGCTTTGCTTGGTAATTTTTAGGCTGCCTGGATTAAAGCCGAAGAGGAGGAACAGAAGCAAGCAATGAAAACATTTTGATTGCAATATTTCGTATAATTCATTCATCCTTGTTGATAAAAATGTGCTAATACTTCATGTATTTGGCAATTGTACTTCAGCTTCCGACATGTTGTTTGATCCATCTCATAGTCGTCCCTTTTGTTTGATTTCATCCTCTGCATTGACAGAGAAGTCAACAAAATTATAAAAAATGTGAGCAACTTAGTCAATATTTTGTCCCAGGATTTTGTAAGTCTGTCCTGTATTAAATATGGCAATGCAGAAATATTGTCTTTACACAATTATTTGAAAAGGAGCCAACTAAAAGTATGTTTTGAATTTTTATGACTCTGATTATTTGATCAATGGAAAGCAGAAAATGAAAAAAAAGAAGAAAGAAAGATAGGATTAGAATCTTGTCTATCTTTTTCTTCAAAAAATTTACTATTTTAATATAGTTTCTTCAAAAAGATTATTAAAGTGGACTTATAAATATTACAAATTTGAGTTAATTTTACTTAAGAAATACGATTTCAACATTTTAATACAGGACCTGTGTTTGATATTATACGATATTCGTAATTAAATTGTGAGTAGCTTTTACTTCTTTTTCTTTTAATTTCACTATCTCTATTATTTTTTTCTTCTTCTTTATAGCAGAGTTGTGTTGATGAATATCACTTTAAATAAAAAAAATTATATGTCGTATATATTAAATACGATTTTCATATTCTGTAAAAAAAATCAAAAGATTGAAATAATTGTAAAACGTATTTTTTTTATAAAAAAAAATAAGAGAACAAAAAGTCCTATTTTTGAAGCTGGACTTTACAATTTTATAATCTTTTTGTCATTTGACCATTCTAATATTTTTTTTTCTTAGAAATTATGTATTGCAAAATTTTGCTAATTTTTTTCTCCATTCCAAGGAAACCATCTCACTACCACCCATTTATTATATATTTTAGTATTATTTCATCTAGATAAAAATTATTAATTATATAGAGGATAGTTCTAGAACGGTCGGTGAGGTGGCATGGGAGATTATTTAAATTCCAGGTCACAGCATTGACAGTGATAAAAAAAAAAGCTTCATAATTAAGCTACCTTCACTTCACTCCTTTCTTCTCACTTTCATCAATCCATTGTTTGTTCTGTGTTTTTCCGATCATAACAGAACAGCCATGGGAGGAGGCAATGGCCAGAAATCCAAGATGGCGCGTGAGAGAAACATGGAGAAAAGTAAATCCTCCAAAGGTATTTCTTCATTTTTTTCTCTTCAAATTCTCGTTGTTTCCTTCTCTCCTTTTAGATCTGTCTTTCTATTTTCTGATTCTGTAGGAAGCCAGTTAGAGACCAACAAGAAGGCCATGAACATCCAGGTACCTACTCCCTTCACCCCCACCCAATCCCATTCTTTCTTTCTTTATTTTTTTTTTCTATTTCAATTCACTTTTCTAGTAGATACAATCATGATTATGATAAGCTTAAGGACTTTGGTTCTGCAAATTGTGTCCCTAATTGCCTCGCCTAATCATATCTGCTTATTCTACTCTACTTTATTTGTCCTCACTCTCTGAAATTTGTTTGGTACTTGTTCAAATTAAACTTGAACCAAGTGTTGTGGACTCGGTCTCATTGAAGCATTTGGAAGTAGCTTTGCATAACACTAAAATAAAGTCTTGTATTTGTTCCAAATCCACCCCTGAATTGAATTTTATGTTTGTTTGATGAAGAGAGTAAGACAGAACACGTTTTTCGAATCACATAACCAACACAATTTTGATTGCAAATTTCTGAACTGTTAAAACAAATTTTTTTATCATCTGCTGTCCAAACAAAAACAGCATTCACCTTTGGTTAAAATCGACTCTACAAAATTAATTCTACATGTGTATATACAAACATGCACTCAAGTAGCTTAATATATTTCCACAAGAGTGAGTGTTTATAAAAAAAGGTGTGTTAGGAGTATTCTCTTTTGTAGACAAATTATTGAATCCGTTTACCTGTGTGATGACTTCTGTGGGCGGTGTTGTTGGTGGCTGTTGAAATTGATGAATCTCGGGGACAATGGGTAACGAGTGCAGTGCAAGGTGTGCATGCAGACATTCATTTGTACCACTTCAGAGGTTAAGTGCCGGGAACATGCTGAAGCCAAGCATCCCAAGGCTGATCTCTATGCCTGTTTTCCGCATCTTAAAAAGTAACCATTTCATTTTGTACAACATGCCTATGTAATACTGCCTTCACCTACCATATTATGTTAACCAAACTATCCATAACAAAAATTTCTCAATGCCAATGTCAAATGTCAGCTAATTCTAAATTAATCTTAGATTAAGATTATGAATGAGTTATGATTTCCTCACTACTTTTCTCTTCTTCTTTTCTTTTTCCTGGTCTTATTACATCTCGTTGTCAAAGATTTCAATTGTTTATTTTTTTATATGTCATCTCTGTGGATCTTTACTTTCATGAGATGCTCACCAGTCTTATTAATTTGGTTTGATGTCGGATGAAGGTAAAATTAAATATGAACACGTGATCCACATCCAAATCAAACACACAATTATTTCCTCTATGAATTTGTGTACTTGCTGGTGGGTGGGAGACTGACAGGGATGGGTAAGAATACCTCTTGAACAGTTTCTTAAGAGCATAAGAGTATCTTCACCCTAATTGTATAATTTGGGTTATTACAGCTGTGTTTTGTTCCTGTTTTTTTTAACTAATAGAAAGAGAAGATTCATAGTTCCTTTCAATTGATATCTTATTTAACTGAGTGAAAAGTAGTCAATACTTGTAAACTTTGTGTAAGTCCTCTAAAAGAATTAAGAACCTAAATAAGTGTTTTGTATTATGAAATGGATAAAAATAGGAATTATGAAAAAAATGTAAAATAAAAAAAAATATATATAAATGTCTTTTAGATGTTACAATGAATATAAATAATAGAGAATTAAAATTAAAATTAAAATATGAAATAAATTCCCCTCTATTTTTTACTTTATTTTCAATCAGTTATTTTCCCTTTTATTAATATTCCTCACATCTCATTAGATTTCTTTACCCGAGGCAATCTTCTCACTGAACAGAAGCATAACTCGCCTATTCATAGCTTTTTCCTCCGTTCATTTCTTCTGTAAGTCGCATAAAATTTTCACCAAAATTCCAATATAATAAATTGAATCATTATAAATTAGTCTTCAAAGTAATCCTCAATTACCAATCTCACTTCATGTTTTGTAGACATTTTATTCTCAATAGGTTTCTTTTGAGAAGCTGTTTGCATTGTGACTGATTCCTTTTTTTTTTCTTGGTTCATTTTTCATTCAAATACTTTGAAGTGTCAACCAAAAATCAAATTTAATAAACGAAAAATAAAATATACTATTCAAAGTAAATAATTTTATCATCAAGCTGTTTTTTCTTTCTATTATTTCTTTATATTTTTATTTGACAAATTAAATAGTAGCTTTTGTCGTTTCCTCTTGTTCTTTTAGAACCAAAAACTATTCAGAATGTGAAGTCTTTTCATGTCCTGCTACATTTGAATTTTTTCTTTTCGTGAAGTGGCAGGTATAAATGATTTCTTTTACCACGACAAAAGAAAATGGTGTTTGAAGATTCTTTTCACCTTCTAATCTATTCCAATATCCTTTCCCTGTTCGAGAGAGATCACTGAAGATCTTACATGTGAATTCTTATTTTTTTCAATTTTAACTCTCCACCTCAAAATCAAAAGATTTTTTAATTTATAACATTATTTCTTCTTTTTATTGCAAAAACGAACTCCTCGTTTTAAACTATTCAAACTTATGGTATAATCACAAGTGTTTGTGATTTTTCATTTTTCGCAAATGATTTCTCTTTCAAACTTTTCCATTATCAATTATATTGAATCTGATGGTTCATTAACTCTCCTTCGTGTTGTGTTTGGATCCGTTAATGTATTTTTATATTATTGATTACAAAACTTAATAATACTTCTCATTATAACAATAATAACAACATTCTCCAATGAATAATGATAATATTATAATTGTAATAGTAATAATGCTAATAAACATATAATAACAACATTAATAATAAATTATAATTTTCTAATTTTAAATAATAAAATTAATTTTATTTTAACATTATTTCTCTAATTTACATTTAAATTTACATCACATTTATTATGAAGAATGAAATTGGAATCATATAATTTAATCTATTAAAATTAAAAATAAGATAAATTTTACTAATTATATCATACATAATTTTTCATAAACTTTTCATTCAATTTAACTTAAATCACATTATTTTTTTCTTAATTCAAACAATACTCTTTACCTATAAATCAATTCAAATCTAGTCTCCAAAATTTACACCCTAATCCATACACACCATATCAAACCGAAATTAAATTGTGTCCCATGCTTAGAATTGTCGTATTTAAACCAATAGGATTGAATAAGGGTAGCTAGAAATGTTAAAAGTAACAATAACACAATAACGTGAATCATTGAATTCGAACTGCGCACGGTGCGTTTTGTTCTCCTACTGTAGAAATTTTGCAAGTTGAACACACCAAACGTTTGAATCATGAAATAGTAGATGCATGTTCAGAAAGAAAGAAAGCTAATTAAAAACAGTACCAAAAGAGGAATAGTCCAATCTAACCAATGCAGAGTGGCATTGAAATTTGAAACACAGCATCCGAAGCTGACCCCTTCTTCATTATCCACAGTAAAAGACACAAAGTCCACAACTTTCATTCCAATTTAGTGGAGATGTTAGGTGGGAAGAAGACACTAATCAGTCATCACGTTTATGGCCATGTCCACAATTTCAGACAGGTTAGTTCTCAGTGCTCCGTTCTGTCCTGCAGTCAATACTGTTTCCTTCTCAAGTAACCATAAACCATGTAACAAGTAACACCAACAAAACAATGAATAATGATGATAACAATAAGTGCTTCTAACTCGCAAGTCACCAAGTTCCATAGATGGGGTGGGGTACCCCACAGAACGCGCTTAGAAGACTCTATCTCACCACTTACTCCACTCAAATCTCACACAACCAATGCGTGACTTTTCCACTCATCATCCCCCATTTGAACCATAATATAATAATTTGACCATGACTCACTCTTCTTTTTCCAACCACTGCCAACTTGGTCCACTTTTTTCTTCTCTTCTCTCTTCTTTAGTCCTTGCCCTTCACCTTTTTTTCCTTCTTCTTTCCAAAGTCTACATCTTTCTCTCTTACTTTCTCTCATTCAACCAAAAGATTGCTCACAAAGGAGGAATAATGGCAGTGACACCTTTCATTTCCCTCTCTTTCTTCTTTCTCTTTCTCCATTACCCTCTCCTATCCCTCTCAACCAATCCGGAAGGTATGCCCTACTGCTTCGTTTTTCTCAGTTGTGGATGCTCAATTTCGTTTCTCAACAGTTAATGGAACTTAATCTTCAAAGCTCTTCTTCTTATGGCTAGATCATGTGCTGTTTTGTTTCAATTGTTTGGTTTTCCTTTTTTTCTAATTTTTGTTTTGGGAATGGACATACTTAGTTGCATATTGTGTTTCCAAAACTACCAATTTTCTTTGGCCTCTTCTTAGCTAGAAAACGGGCTTGGTTTGGTCTCAATAGTTTGATTTGATCCAAATTACTGTGTAGGGAATGCTCTGCATGCTTTGAGAAGCAGGCTTTCTGATCCCAACAATGTGTTGCAGAGTTGGGACCCAACACTGGTTAATCCCTGTACTTGGTTCCATGTTACCTGTGACTCCAACAATCATGTGATTCGCTTGTAAGAATCCCTTTGTCCTTTTCTTTTCTTTCTGTTTGTTTATTCTGCAGATATAGGTTTTTTTCTTTTGCCTGTGACTCCATTCATCATGTTTTTTTTTTTTTTTTTTTTTTTGTCTTTTTTTTTTATTTTTTTTGTTTTTGTTTTTTTTTATGTTGTTTATTTTTTTTTTTTGTTTTTTTTCTTTTGAGTCTTTTGGTTGCAGTAATTTGGTTCGGGCTTTCTAATAAGTTGTATAATTAATCTTTGGATTTCAGAGACTTGGGCAACTCAAACGTTTCAGGGACCCTGGGCCCAGAACTTGGCCAGCTACAGCATCTTCAGTACTTGTATGGTCTTCTTCCCTTGCCTGTGTTACAGCTCAGAAACAGTGTGATTATTTCAGAAACTAACTCCTGTTTGATCTGTTGTTTGATTTGAAATGCCATCTGACATTTTTCAAACAGTGCAATTCAACAAGATGAACTTTGGATTTTATTTTGTGCCAGTTTACATTGGTTTTGTCCCAGGCTAGAGTTAGGAGAGTACCAAATTATGGACTATTCCTACAATTTAATTTAATGGCGTCTTGCACATGTTTGCAGATTATTTGTAGAAAATAACCACTTCAATGCCTAATTTCTCTCTAGGAATTGATAAAAATCAAACCATTGCTTCTTTAAGCTAAGTTGAACCAAACACATGCAGGGGCAACTAGGTTATATTTTTGCTTAACCAAATACGCATTCAAAATGCTTTTTTTTTTTTTTGTGGGGTGGAGGTTAGTTTTGCAAGAAACGGATGAGAGATTTTGAAATTCTTGTTTGCAGGGAACTCTACAGAAATGACTTAACAGGAAAGATTCCTGAGGAACTTGGTAACTTGAAGTCACTAATCAGCATGGATTTGTATGATAACAAGTTGGAGGGGAAGATTCCAAAGTCCTTTGGAAAGTTGAAGTCACTTAAATTCCTGTAAGCGAGTTTATGTTGATTTGCCAAAATCTTGTTGACCTTTTGTTCTTGATTTTTGTTTTCACTGATGCATAAATTGCTGCCTGTTTTACTAACCCATTTTTGCTTTGATGAATTAGGCGGATAAACAGCAACAAGTTAACAGGATCCATCCCAAGAGAACTCACTCATCTCACTGATCTCAAAATCCTGTGAGTTTTCTTTTCATATTGTTTTCTGTTCTTGTTCTTTTATTTACTTCTCTGATTAGTTTTATCAGCTAATTTCGAACCTCAATTTTTGCAGTGATGTTTCTAATAACAACCTATGTGGAACAATACCAGTAGAGGGCAATTTTGAATCTTTCCCAATGGAAAGGTATACCAACTCTATTTCATTGTCATACCATATTCTTAACAAGTGCCTTAACAATTCAAACATGTTTTTGACAAACAGACAAGATTTATCATTTAGAACTGACAACACATTTTCTTGCACCAAGCATGTAAAACGTCAATACCAAGACGCATAATTAGTGTCATTTTTCTGTTAGAAACTTGGATTCAAACACGAAAAACCAGAAATCATCAAGTGCTAGCTTTCTTGCACTTCATTTGTATAATTTTATCCTAACGATTTCAACACTAATCTAATTGATTTAGTATTTACGAAATGTTTCTCCTTGTTTCAGTTTTGAAAACAACAGGTTTAGTGGTCCTGAACTGAAAGGACTTGTTCCATATGATTTTGGATGCTGAAGAAAGATATAAGTTGCAACAAAGAGGCTTACTTTACTTAAGGAGGGAGTATCAGAAAAGGGAAAGGATGGTGTTAATTGCCCATCAAAATTTCCTCACCATTTTTACACTATAAGATGGGAAAAAGTTGAAATCTGTGTTTTTCTTATTTTGTTATATAGGAAGAAGTGATTTAAGAATGTTCTGAAAAACAATTGTGTGTAAATAACATTGTTAATGATGTATGTTTGACCTGAATATGAATCTAAAAGTGTCAGGCTTGTATGTCGATCTATCTAATAACATCTTTCCATGGCTTTATGGCATAATTTTGCAGTAAGATATGTATAATAAGTGAAACTAAAATACCTCTCACAGTCACGCTAGAAAGATTCTTTACTTTTTTTATGAAGAAACTCGTGAAGATTCTTAACCATACAAAACATTCAAAAATTAAATCAATCTTTAGTTAAAGTATTTTAGATCTACTAAAGTTTTGATGAGGGCATATTCCAAAATGGTTAAGTTCTCTGATAAAATCTATTAATAGTTTCTGAGCACTCAGGACACAGAATACATTGCAAATAAAGACTCAATTGTAATAAATCAAAGAAAATAACTCTATCTAATCCAACTTTCAAATGATAGTAGTATAAATCAAAATCAAAATCAAAAGTACAGCAATTTACACGTAGTATAAGTAACAATATTACACAGCTTTTAAAATAAATTACTTGTTTAACATTTAAAAATTTAAGATTTCTGTATCTGCATTTTGAGAGAGGAAATAAAGCTATAAAAGTGACTATCTGCTTTGGATTGCAACTATGACTCTGCATTGCCTTTGTGAGAAATGAAAACAAAGAAAGTTGTGCATTGTTTTAGAAGAAAGAAAACTAAAACAAAAAAGTGATTACTTATTTTGAACTGTGTGTGAGACGATCTGCATTTTGTCTTTGAATCAGTGTGTATGAACAATTTGATACTATATTCATTCATAATTATACAGTAAAAGGAGAATCCTAATTATTTTAGTTTTAGTAAAATAATACTAACAATTCTATGAAATTTGAGAAAAAGAAAAATTCAAAGTACTACTAGAGTTACTGCTTTAAATGTTGTTTGTTATCTATAAGGTGGCAACGATATATTATTGTTACAATGGTATAAGATTATTGCAATGAGTGTGATTAAGGTAAGAAAGCTATTGAACTTGTCTTGAGTGGAACAAATCAATCCATCTTAGAAAATGGGTTACAAAACATTAACCACTCCAATCAAACTTACATTTTACATGGACCAAAATTTTACAGTGATTCAGAATGATCAAAACCAAATTTTAAAAGAAAAACTATTCTTAAATCAATGACATTCTTATCTAAATGAAAAAAAAAATACTGTAATAAGTTATTAATTTGGAACAATCTTTATGTAATAAATTATTAATTTTTATATTAAAAAACTCAATTGCAATAAAAATGACTGACATCATAAATGAACAAGATTTTGATCAGTTAATAATTTGTGGCGTATTAGGTATTGCTAGCTTTCTTAAAAAGGAGAAAGGATGGCCACAAACTATAGTTAATCATGTAAATTAATTTAGGGATTATGGTGAGATAATTTGAAATTATTTAAAATGTAAGCCCGATATTATCATATTTAAAATTGGTATGAGAAGATTGTTTCGTGTACGCACACAGTTTTTTCTTGAAACTACAAGATTGAATTTTTCAACTTTGAAAACACTATAATTCAAAAACAATTTTTCATGGAACGCTGGCGACAACGTGTTAGGTTAAACATATACGTGTCATCAAAAGAAACTGCATGTTACATGCGTGGCAACAAAACTATCATACCAACCTGAACCCCATTTTTTTTTTCATTTTTTAAGTAAACAAATTAAAATTTAGAAGCTTTATTCAACAAGGAATTCAAACGATTAATACCTGATAACATTATAAAATTAACACCTGGAGTCAAAATTCCAAAACATCATCTCATAACAAACATCATTTTTAATACCCTTAACTTACTTTGACTACTATAATTTTAGAATTTGTAATTTTAAAATTTTATAAAATTTTGATGACCTGATGTTTCGATTTTTTTTTTAAATAAAATAATTTAATCGACTGTTAATATGTTATTAATTGTTAGCGGAAATATGTAACTGAAAAAGTTAAAAGACTGACTTTCTAATTAAAATTTTCAGAAAAAAATAAATAAATAAAAGTATACTGTTCTAAATTTTTTAATGACTAAAAGGTGGATTTAATTCTTTTTAATGTTAGTAAATCAATTATAATTTTTTAATTAAATTAATTAATTATATCTTATTTTTTAAATAAAACTTTTATTTTAAAATAGCTAGATCAAATGCATGAATTCATGAACTAAAATTAAGTCAATTTCAGTAATTATTAATTTTTAAATACTTTAATAGAAATTTTGATACTATATATGATTAATAAGATAATAAGAAGGCGGAAGAAAAAAATAATAATTTTTTGAGTTTTTATTTTTCTTTTAAAAAAAAGGAAAGAAACCCTGTAATAGGAACAGACTCAGGTGGTTGAAGAGCTCTTGTTAGCCTTTGCATGTGCATTGAACAAGTTGGGGTTTAAAGCTCCCCAACCCTTTTTCCTTTTCTGACTTCTGAAACATACACACACACACCACAAAATTCCCATGAATTGGGATGTTTGACAACTGAAACTTAAATTTTCATCAGATAAAGATTCAACCTTTATTTGTTGAAGGCTACTCCAAACCCTCAAGCCCGAAACTTCAGATAAAAAAAATGAGCAGTGCTTTTCGAATGAACTCTACAAAGATTTCGCATGTCATGGGAATACAGAGGCACTTCATGTTGGTGAACCATGTCGTTCATCCAGTCAAAACCTCTTCTTTTCTCTTTAACAAAGTGCATTCTAAACCTTTTATTCGATTGCCACATTTCATCAGAAAACCCAGAGAATATGAAACTTCTCTGTCCTTGTTCTCTTCATCTTTCTGCTCTTCTTCCTCTTCTTCATCTGCTGTTGCAGCTTCCCTCTCCAAGGTTGGCTTTGTAAGTTGGTATTTGGGGATGATCAAGTCGTGGCCAATTTTGACAAAAAGTGTTACTTCCTCACTTATTTATATCGGTGCTGATTTATCCTCCCAGGTCTACTGATCTCCTTTATTCAATCTCTTTTGTTATGATAAGATTGGTAACTAAAAAGGAAGAGAGAATGCATTTGTTTGTGTTTGAAAAATTAACAGTTTTGTGTTGGGGTCATGGTTGTTGATTTGTTGCCCTATACTTGTAAAAATTTTAGGGTTTGTAATGCAATTTCTGACATTGCCGAGCATAATGCTGTTGTCAATTCAAGTAGACTGAAGTGGTCTTATATTATCTTAATAATGCAGGAACCTAGCAAGAACTCCTTAATTTTAGAACTAATAATTATGATCCTGTTAGTTCCTGATTTTTCTTGTTCTATCTTTCCCGGCCCCAACTCTTGTAAATATTTCATTATTTGGACATGGAGTGTGAAATGAAAGATGAGAGAACTATAAAAGTATAAAACTGTAGGAATGTTGTGTAACGTAGTACCATGATCACAGTGTATTGTTCTGTTTCTCCATGATTTTTATTGTTGCCCTCCCTGGTACACACTTGGTTTGGGGTGTCACTCTGCCATGAGATGCTTTGGATGTTACTAAATTTTTAGCAATATAATTTTTTTGTTTTTCCTACAGTCTCCTCAAGGTAGTGTTTTTTTTTTTTTTTTTTCCATTTCAGCATATAGATTCTAATACTCATGGGATTAAGTATAGCAGATAAGGGTCGATACCTTGCTTTAGTGTTTGACTATGCCTTGACTAAGACTGCTTCATGGAGGATACTTGTGGGAAACCTGAGATAAAAGTTGCTGTACTATCTATTTTTGTTATAAGCGTTTGGACAGTACATGAAGGGAAAAGGTTCTTTTTGTTTTCTCATTCACCTAGCAGTGCACTGGATGCAGAGAATATGGCTTGTGTTTTCTCTTGATAGATAGTGCTTTGTTTGTTGATTTGTTGCCACTCACTTTGTATCACCATCACATCATTCTCGGTCATGTAAAGTTCAATGATTTTTCACATTAATCTAGTTTGGGGCATCCTTGAGTGCACTGCACAATCACGAAAGATCTTTTTCCCATATTTTTCTTCTGACCATTTTTCTCTGAATAGAATCTATAAGTAGGAACATAACCTCTAATGAAATGGAGTATGTTTTGAAATTGTTATTAATTTGTACTTTTAATTGGTAAAAAAAAATTAATGATGAGAAGGGAGCAACAACTATACTCAAATCATTAAAAGATTCATATCTATAACCTGAAATCATTAAAATATACTCTTACATGTTTTGAATGTGTTGATGATATGTGATCTTCAAAATACATACATTTCATTGTTCCTATGCAATGTGGTAAAAGCTTTTGCTGCTCACTTAGTCTGAAGCTATATGGTTAACGATTTTTATAAGCCTCAAGGCTGACTCTATTAAATTCTTACAATACTTATATTGGTTCACATTCTTGTGCAGACTTGAGACCTTTTTTACTCTGTTGAATAGACATTTTCAACTCATTAAGTGACTTAGTTTGTTTTAACTTGTTTGGTTTAACTTGCACACTTCATGCACATTGGCTCATTGTGTTCTTCATGCTCATTGTGTTGTCCAACATACTCATGGTATTTATTTTGTTATTGGTTTAGACTATTGTGCGCGAACCTTCGGAAGCTTTTGATTTTATGAGGACTTCACGCATGGCAGGATATGGGATGATCGTTTTAGGACCATCCCTGCATTTCTGGTACAATTTTGTGTCAAAGCTTTTCCCAAGGAGGGATATTTTCTCTACATTGAAGAAAATGGTCATCGGTCAGACAATTTATGGACCTGCCATGACTGTTATTTTCTTGTCCTTGAATGCACATTTGCAGGGTATGTTCAATTCTCTTACCATAATATTTATCATGTAGTTTCCTTTTATACATGTTTTTCTTTTACTGGCCTTTTAATTTGCAAGGGTGGGGGGAAGGGTAATGTTCGGGAACTGAATAACGTATTTTAAATCCAAAAAGATTGGACAAGACAACTAGAGCTGTCATCTGGCTATTTTATGGTCTATGCTTTTTTTGAATCCTTAAGTTCATATTGTTACTTCTAAAACGCTATAAAATACTCATAAACTTACAATTTTAAAATGGCACTGCATTGTTGTGGGTCCAGTAGCTTATTTCTTTTCAAAATATTCAATATCATGGCATTTTGTTCTTCTTCCAAAATATAAGCTGGCTTTCAAGATGCAGAGGATATGTCTTGTACATGCACTTTGATTAATGTTGTGTTGCAAAGTGTCAATGTGCTGTTATTGAATTGCACTTTACCTTGCATGTGTTTTTTCTAGCGTGTATTTTGTGTTTACCAATATGTCCAATTTCATGCATCGGTTGGTTGTTCTTGTTTGTGTATTGAACAACAAATATGAAAGAAAGAGTCTCTGCTTATAAATGAGCGAGGGAAGAGATCCAAAGGAAAGGAAAAGAAGACATGGAGAAATAAGGGAAGTTATTTCCCATTGTTGATTATGATATCTTTAATTTGAATTTGATGGCTTTATCTGTTTACAAGAAGTGTACAGTGTACAGTAATAAATTATTCCATTTGGCTTCCTTCGAACCAAACAATATGTTCACGGAGTCCAAAATTTGTGCTCAAAATGAAGTTGTGTGTTGAGACTCAACCGTTTCATATTTGATTTTCTGCCAAAGTGGTTATGAAGTGTTACACTGTTTCTCTTGTTATGAAGTGTTAAATGTTTCTCTTGGTTGCCAGGTGAAACAGGGTCAGAGATAGTTGCACGCTTAAAACGCGATTTTCTTTCAACGATGCTGGGTGCGATTATGTATTGGCCTATATGTGATTTTATTACCTTCAAGTTCATTCCTGTCAATTTACAGGTACCTGTTTATTATTAGCATGCCAGTAAACTAAGTTTGGCAGCCAAAAAAATCATTTTGTTCTTTCTGTTATTGACTCTGCATTATTTATATTGGCAGCCATTGATCACCAATTCATTCTCGTACTTGTGGACTGTTTATATGACGTATATGGCAAGCCTAGAGAAAGCAGCGTGATCACCATCAACACTGTCAATCGTTGTTCCACTGTTCAGCCTGGAAGCTGCGGGATACAGACTGCACTATTTCTGATCTCAGATTTTCCCTCTCTGTGCTACTAACCAATATACTCGGTTGTGTAACTGCAGACCTTTTTTTTTTTCTTTCTCGAAATGAATTTTGGAATCATTTGCATTTCCTTTCTGAGTAACTCTTTATTCTTACGAGTAACATACACGTGGTCACTTGAACAAGAAAGGACTCTATATTTCCGCATAGCAAACACCCTGTTCAAAATCCAAATTATTCTTTTACGAACCGTTAAGTCGATTAAAAAACTGATGAAATAAAAAAAAAAAAAACGTTTCTTGCAATTTTGGTTATGTTTCAGTTATTGTTGTGAAGACCGAACTATAAGCTAAATTGAATTGCTCATTGCCGATCCACAAAAAACAAGTGAACTGCGCATTAGTTACTTTGATTTTACTTGATGAATGTTAACATTATATGATATTATTTTAAACTTTAAGATAGTATGTTGTTCATAATATATTTTTATGAGGTCTGTAATATGTGCCTTTTGTTTTTCAATTGGGAATGGGTATTAAACTAATTTACATCATTCACTGTAATTGAAATGCACAATTTACTTCTATGTTCTAAAAAGGGTGTATCAGTATTGCAAGAGAATAATGATCGCAAAGGGTAGTTGGTGCACACAATACTTTTAGCTAGAATATTGCACTTATGCATAGTGAAACAGTAGAGGTCTTAGCTACACGAAAATCTTTGTAGCGCTCCTTCTCCACTGAACATTGGGTGAGTTGTACCATTGGGGTTAGGGGTTTCATGGACAACCTAAAAGCTCAACTGCTTGCCAATCCTAAAAGCTGAACTACTTGCCATATTATAAGCCTAAGGTTTGCGTGGGAACGACCTCACAAGCTGAACCAAATTCCTTACATTAAAAATAGGATGGATTCTTGACTACTGTTCTATTATAGCATCTATTTAAGAAGTCCATTGACATTTGTTCGAAATTAAAGACTATAGCACGTTTGTCGCAGTGATCCAAAATCAATTCCAAAACTTGTGGTCAAATACAGACGACCAGCCATGGGTGAGGTTTAGAACTCAGAATGCCACACTGTTATATTTCAATGAAGAATTGTGAACTAAAAACAAGTACAACAGAGGAGAAATGAAGAGAGAAACAAGAATAAGAACGGGATACCACGAAGAATGGTGACCCTCTTGAAAGTATGAAACAATGAACTTCTTAACCCTATCTAGAAGTTCACATATTTTCTGTATTAACATGACTCACTCCCTACCAATCAGCAATCTTTAAATCTAAGATCCTGTTGTTTATTGTTTTGGTAAATTGTGGAGAATCAGGAAAACACAAAAATCCAAATTTAAGTCAGCTAAAGTAAACGCTTCCGCATTCCAAGCCTTCAGCAATTACCAACTCTGCCTTTTAGATTTCAACTAGCAGTAAATATATAACCTACAGTAACATAGCCGGATTCAATCTTCAGATGCACGTATGCAAATCTTCTCAAGTTGTATGGGCCAATCTGGTCCAAGAACTTGAGGATTTAATTCCATTGCAAGGCGAAAATCTAAAAGAGATGCACCCGCAGATCCAGTTGCTTTTTGCATGCATCTTCCAGGTAGCAAAACATTTGAACCGGTCGCCATCTGCCTGTTTTGCTGTCTTAGGTTCTCATTTCCACATCTTGGCCCACCTAAATCCATAAAGGATTCAATCAGCCTCTTCAGGTATGAATCCAGTGCATTATTCAATAGATTTACACAATCTACTGTCGTAGTCAAACCCTCCTTCTCCAACTTTTGCTCCAGACGACTCCTCAAAGATCTGGTGTCAGGGAGATCTCCATTGGTGTGACAGGTCTCTGGATAACCTTTGCTACATAATGAAACATTAGAATGACGTCTTCCACCACGAACAAAATTCATCGATATACCAAGAGGAGCTGTAACAGGGCTTCTACTTTGAACACTGGGGCTTCCAGCCATCTGTTCAACCTCCTCTCCTTCTTCAACGGAAATTGGAGGTCTACTGCCAAGGGAATTCAGTTCTGTCGCACTCTGCTGCTCCAGTGTTTTACATACAAATTCATCAGACGCAAGACCAAATTGGGGTTTTCCTAAGGGCCCCAAAGCATTTGGGCGGCCCTTGGACCTTCTGTCTCGAGCAGCTGAAGGGCCAATCCTCCGCAACGAAGGAGGAAACGCATCCCCAAACAACGATTGGATAGAGCCTCTCTGCAACCCATTTGAATCTTTTACACTAAATGCACTCCCTGTTTTTGCAGAGCCTCTAACTGGTGGGACTTTAGCCAGACACGCATTCTTCAATATCGCTCTAATTAGTCGATTGTGAAGAGGGATATTTTCCCTCCCAATTATCACGATGCAAATTTTGTCAAACTCTGACTTGCTTATCTTTGAACTCAGTAATCTCCGAAGCTGATCAAAATACTTGTCAGCTCTCTGATGACCAACCTTCCTAACAATCAGAGCTTTCAGCTCCAATGTGTCAATTCGAGAATAGCTTCGTTTCGGTATCGTCATTGCAATATTCTTCTCCCAATCACTGCCAATCACTGCGTCAAACTATGATCGTAATCTCATATGCTCCAGCAAATCCAAAACAAACGCTTCCTAAACCCTAGTCCTCCAAAAATATCCCAATCTGCAATTAATAAAGTTTTCAATCAGAAACCATAATGAATTCAACTATTCCCCAATTAGAATAGCAAATCAGATAAGAATTGCTGAGAGGGACCGCATGCTTTTGGGGAAAATTGAAAATTGAATGAATTCAATAAATACAAGCACAATTATCAAAGAAGAAAAGAAACCCTTGCACGATTCTGAAGAAAGTTGGGAAAATCAATGAAGTTAGAAGAAAAAAGTATTCTTACTGTAATGGGCGGCCGGCGGTGGGAATTGACTACGGATAAACCTTTGCGCTCGGCACAATTGATATTGTAGTGGCGTGTGCTCCTTCCGATCCGGTGGTTCGGAACATGAGAGAGACCAAACCCTAAACGGAAATTGATATTAGAATAGAAGAGATGTGTTTCTCAGAACCCAACCCTTTGCTGCTCTTTGTGGTTAAGTTCGTCGTTCTTTCCCATATATGCAAAATTGAGGAAAATTAAAAGAAAAAATTATGGCTCCTAAAGAATATACATTCTTCTAATCACTCTTTCACTTAGTCCATGTCCATCTCACTACTTACATGTCTTATTGTGAACAAACAAAAGTTCATAATCTACAATCTAATGTAATATAAAAAATAAGAAATACTATAAAATTTCCTTTTTTTATTATCTATGTATATTTTGTTGATAAATAGTTTAATTATGATATTTAATCATTTAACATTATTGATTTATACTCATGTTCATTTTGTTGTTATATTTTTTTACTGAGTTAATTTACTGCTTTGTTTTGTTTTTAAGGGAACATATTATACTTTTCCTTTCATTTTTTAAACGGCCTTATTTTTACAAATAATATAAATTTATTTTTTACTCATTTGTTTTTTTATAAAAATGTATATTACTTTTATTTTTCATTTCTTAAGATACTATTATTTAAAAATAATATATTTACTATTTTACCCAATTATTTTTTTAGAAACATATTATACTATTACTTTTTAATTCTTAAAGTTTAATATTTAATACACTATAAATATAAATAATATTTACTCATACTTTTTCTTTTAAATAAATTATATTGAATATTTTAATTTAAAAAATAATAGTAAATATAAATGAAAACGAGCAATTAAATTTCGATATTTAAACAAAATGAAACAAATTTAGAACTATTTTTAACATTACAACATTTTGTATACCAAAATAGTGATTTATTCATATAATTATCAATTTATTTACTTGTTTTGAATAATATTTTTTTTATCTATCACCTTAATTTCCTCTACAACTTGATTACTACATAAAGTTGAAATTCTTTTGTTAATCAATGTAGTTGACTACTATAAAAAATATAATTTCTTGCAACAAATTTCTTTAAAATGATAAATTGAAAATATACACTATAACTATGATATGCAAATGCCAAAAAGAGATGATTTTTAAAATAAATAAATAAATAGTTTTTTAATATGTGATTTTGTATACACATTTTAACCATTCTTACAAATTTATTTTTAAAGTATTTTCAAAATACTTACTATATTAAACAATGACTTATATTTAAAATATTAATTGTTTTCTATATTTTTTTTTATTTTTAATTTTATCATTCTATCATTTCTAATTGTTTGGGCATTTAATTATTTACAAATTTATATTTTACTTCTATTTTTAAAAAATAATATATATTAATAATAAAAATTATTTACATAGTATAAAAACACACTATCATGTAATAATTTCGTATAAAAAATATCAATAAAAAATTATATTCATCATTTCTATATTAAATTATAATATAATTGTTTTTATCGTGGAACATTTTTTATATTTTTAGTATGTAAAAGTTAAATTGACATTATTTAATAAAAAAATTAGAATTAATCATATGCTTGTAGTACTCCGTATAGGTTTTCAATAATAATATTTGTAATAAAATAAATTAAGATATTATACTTCTTAATATCATAATTCTTAAACTATATAGTTGTAACAATAAAAAAAAACATGCATTTTAATATTATAAAATTTGTTTTATATTATTTGAATCTATTTTTTACTATTTTGAATGTCAAAAATGTAATAATAAGAGTAGGACAAAAAATAAAAATAAAAGTTAACAAATTAAGTTCCTAAGATATACCTCTGATATATTTATACTTATATTGTTATTAAATGAATCTAAAAACAAACATTAAACATTAGTTCATTATACGAGTATGACAATTCACATGAATATAATAAAAAATATGACAAGTCTAATAATTACATTAAACAAGTTTATCCAAATATCGGTTAAATGAGTATAACAGACAATTTTAGAAGAATATAAAATTACACATTAAATAAGTTTTTTTCTATATTAATTAGATGGGTATATAAAAATATTAGATGAATCCTTCTGTATATTAAATTGTGTTTAATAATTACTCTTTCTTTTGTTAATGAAAAAAAATTGATATTATACTTAGTACATTAACATAAAGTGAGAGGGGTGATAATGTTACTTTTATCATTATTATTAGTCATTTCATATGTACAAAATAATTTATTTTTTAATTTTGTAATTAGGTTAAGTCAAACAGGAGAGGAGTTCATGAAAGTGCAAAAGAATTGTGAAAGATGGAAATCGTAAAAGATAGCATATGAAAATTGTAATAAATATGAATATATAAATTTTCTTTAGAGAGCACAAAATAATATAGGAAATCACCTTTTCCCAATTTCAGATATTGTAGTATAACTAAATCATACCATAAGATTATGATTATACCGTATTTATAACAAAAAGCTAAATAACACAAGTAAAAATTCATAAAATAATCAAAGGAATTACACAGGAAGTTAAATTAATTTTTTAATTATTTATCCATATGAAAATATTTGATTTTGTGAAATATTTTAAATAATAAATAAAATTTGTAAAAAATATTAAACGAAATATTAATTAAATTCTTTTCATATGTCATAAAAATAATTTTTCTTAAACCATATATTTTTTAATTACAACTTATATTTTATTATTACTTATTCGTAATACCCATTAATTTTAGGTTTATGTATATATATATATATATATATATATATATATATATATATATATATATATATATATACTTTGTGTGAAGCATATTATTTCAAAAAATATGTTGTTTTCATATTTTTTCATGAATTACTGATTATTGATTATCCTTAGCCTTAGTAATATTTCTAGAGAAGTGATTAATCAAATTAAATGAACTCAAATCCAAAATAACATTCTATACATTCTAATTTTTAGAAAGAAAAGATAGTGTCATTACTGAATTTTCATAGGCCCAGTAAAGTTAATAAAAGGCCCACAAAATTACAACATGAAGAGGGTTGGGCTAAAATTTCGCCCAATTGATATTTGACCCTAACAAAACCCTAATTTCAGTGTTTGTCTATAAATTGATATCTGCAGATAGAGCTAAGGCTTCTCTTGCATATTCATAAGGGATCGCGTTCTAGTATTGAAAGTTCTTCCGCGGCGCCGCAATGGGACACTCCAACGTTTGGAACTCTCACCCCAAAAACTATGGTCCTGGTTCTCGTACTTGGTATGTAACTGTTTCACTCCCATTTTGAGGCCTTGCTTTTTAATCTTAATGTTTGTTTTTGTTCTCAAATATATATAACCTTTTAGTCGTTGTCATTCCTGTTTTTCGTTTTTTCCCTGGGTTTAGATTGTATAATCGCACATGTTAAGTCTGACGAATCATTCCTGGGTTTAGATTGTATAATCACATGTTAAGTCCGATGAATCATGCTATGCATCGAAATCGCATTTTTCTTAGTTTCTTTGTTTCATTAATTTTAATTTTAATTGGTTACATTTTCAGAATTTATTTTTGATGTCGAGTATTTTGTTGCACCGTGTAAGTTTAGTGATGATTTCATACATGGTAGGTGGGTTCGACTGATTACATCAAGGGTTTCCTTTGGCTTTAATTGGTTTTTCATTTTGCTGTGATTGTAGGCTACATTCATATTTTGAATGCAATCATGTGATGGTTTGATACATGTATTATACCTACCTAGCTGCATATGATTTTATATGCTAATACTATTATATTGCCACTGAATGAATATTCGAACTTTACACTGTTAGGTTTTAGTTTGGTTTAGATGCGTTTGGTTTATTTGATGTTGTTTGTTGCATGTACTTTTATGCAGTTCAATTGTTTAAACGAGCATTACTTATTGTTGTTTTCTCTTGCAGCCGTGTGTGTGGAAACCCACATGGATTGATCAGGAAGTATGGCCTTATGTGCTGCAGGCAGTGCTTCCGTAGCAATGCCAAGGAGATTGGCTTCATCAAGGTATCTGTTCCTGCTAATTCAATGTGATATGTGTCAATTTCTTACATGCTTCTTGATAGGTTGATTTGATTTGTGTCATGTAGCTGTCTTGCCATTTGTCCTAATTACCCTTTTTGTTGTTGTTGCAGTATCGCTAAGGAGCTTCTGTCACCTCCCTACCGATGTTATTTTCTGGCCCTAGGATATGCTGAGGATGTTATGTTGGAAGAAACTTGAGACTCTTTTTCTAATTAATTATCAGACTTAATTCTGTGGATCTAAGAATACTTTTAAATATATTGTTTTGAAGTATTGACTTATATGAGTGATCCTTTATTCATTCTGCATCATATTCATGAGTATCATACGATAATAGTTTAGTTTTAGTTTTGAATCAACTATCAAACACATGGTTTGCAAGAGCTGATTGTTTCTAAATGTCGAGATGATAGACAGATAAATAGTGTTATGCGATATTGTCCTTGAAGCTGCAATCGGTTATTTTTTACGGACTCCTAATTAATTGTCTTGGTATCGTGTTTAGACGACATATTTCAAAGGAATAAACGGGAAAGGAACTGATAAACGACTTTTATTGTTTGTTTAAGTGAATATTCTTCTACATGTAACAGAGGAAGAGTTAAGTATGTTAAGTTTGGAAATTCAGCTTAACACGTTTGGGAAATTTACGATTACATTGGTTGTCGGTTAGTACTGGCCTTTCTGCATAATGTTATATCAGCTAATTTGTGGCATAAGATGAAAGACGAATATGGAAATGTGGGGTGTCTAGTTTTCCTGTTTTTTGTTTTCTTCGCAAGTTAAATTGGATTAAAACTCGTCCTGAATACAATTCGTATGTACTAATCTCATCGAAATAAACAAGTTATTGATAATGAATGGAATTGAATTGGACATGGGTGGAAAAAATGATACGAACTGGTTTTATGTTAATCTGGCGCCGTAGGTTTAATGATCTTGTTGGCTTCATAGGGTGCGACCCACAGACAGGCATAGAGAGTGAAAGCGCATAAACGATCAAGTGACCTGCTTTATAAGTTGTACCAACTACTAAATGCAGAGTTCCAATTTCCTTCTTCTTGAAGGCAACTCAGCATCTTACTTTCTTGTATTATTCTTCTTTTCATGCATGATGACCACACCTGCCATTCTTCAATATTTTTTCATTTCTGCTTTTCCACCTTATCCATCTCCATCATAACTTTTACTGTGCAGGCACCCAACATCTCCAATCATCACTACGTTGTAACTAAAATCAATAGAACAGTTGATTACTCAGGTTTAATAAATCTCCACTACCGTAATAGCTTAAAAGCAGAAGTATGGAAATTATATAATGTTGCAGTGCAAGTATTTCAATATGAAGTATTTGTTAATTTGTTAACAACTTCAGGTTTTGATGGAAACCTGCAACTATAAAAAAAATTGCAAAGGATAAGGATTCGTTAAGGTAGAGTGATCCATAAAAGACAAGACTGGCATGATCAGTACTTTTTTATTGGTAAGATGTTGCAAAAGAGAAAAGGTGCGGTGAAGTGATTAAATCTATAGAAACAAATGGTACATCTACTACACTAAAATTTTACACTAACTATTCTAAAGGTAAATATCATGTCAATAATTTCAAGTGAATATCTATAATATACAGAAATTACTCAAATGTGAACAGAGCATAGTGGTCCTTATAATAACTAACATAAGGGAACAAAAGAAATACTTTCCACTCTGCGAATCACCTAATTCGGGAACATGGAGAGTTAGTTCTAAAGCTGTGCAGAGGGTCCACTCCTAACCAACTTATTGCATCACCACAAAATGTTTGAAAGGAAGATCTTATCCTCAAAATGAGTTCTACTACGTATGATGCTGTGTCACGGTTTTCAGACATAGTTTAAGGATGAGTTAGAGAGAGAACACAGTTTGTAGTACTTGAGTAAAAAAAAAATGCAGATGATTTAAATCCATATTTATGGACTTCTTGGAAAGTGTTCATACTCTGTTGAAGAGATCCAAGTAGAAGGATTGAATGCAGAGAAAAATGGGTTTGTTATATCATTATAAGCAAGTAGTGACCATGCAAGAGGTGACCTCTTCAATGGTACACTGTATAGTGCATGACTTTTGAAAAGAATATTTCGTTACACAAGTAAGCTGTCATTTTCGGTATCCCTTTCTCCTAACAAAAATTGGACTGTTCACAGATTATGATCATTGAACTTTTCACTGAATTTTATGCTGCGTTCATAATCATAGTCCAGTAATTTTTCTGCACAGAGCTGCTTTAAGAAGGAATAGAAGAGGGTCTTTGTATTGATTGTTTATTTTGAAGTGGCCTAAACATTTCCAACATGTCTAGATTAAGTTACTCTAAGATTACACCATCAAATATTCCATAAGGGAATGATTCCTCGGAGTTTTTTTCTTTTTAGTTAATGAGATGTATTATGAAAATTAATGATTTTATAGAAACTTAGCCTCTAAAAGTATTCAGTTTATCTATATAAGGGTAGGGTGGTACAAAATGTTTAAGTTACTTTTCGTTTTGTTTTGGTTGTGTCGTCAAATGTAGCCATCTCCAAAACAAGAATGAAAACCAAAATGTTAAGCCATAAAATAGAAAATTTCATAGAATGAAGTTGTTTTCTTAAGTACTCAAAGAATTAACTCAACAAGTCAATTATCAGGAATCTTGAATCTTTGGCTTCAAGTGTTATTAACCCCAGCTTAATATAATAATCACCACATTTTTTAGCATGCAGAATAGCCGCCAACACAGACACCAACTTTGAGTCCCAAAGTTGGTTATCACATTTTCTTTTCCTTCTCTCTCCCATTGATAAAAATAATCACACACTTTCCTTGGTAGGGTTGAGTTGGAAAGGAGAAGCAAAGTTGGAAAGCTATGGGACAGAGGAAGAATTATTTCCTTAAGCCTATAATCACTTCCGAAGCAAAGTTAATTAATACCCTATAAACGGACATCTTTGAGTGTCTGTGTGTGTATTTACTTTTTATCCAATTATTCCATTGAGTGTAACTTAAGTTACATGCCTTCAAAGAATTATGCCTTTCTCATCATTCCATGATACATTTGGCAGGGATTCGTTAATCAAATACCATAACCATATCTTCTGTTTTCAGTGTTTTCTAATGCTAAACAGGAATTACAATCAATCAATAAATCAATGAATGTTAACTGAAGTGAGGGCTTCATCTAAAACTATTCACAATTATGAATATGAATATGAATCTGTAGCTTTTCATATTGTGAACATTGTGCAGCAAAAAACAAAGTAAGAATCTCAGGACTGAACAATCATAATCATGTTGGTATAACATCTAACTAATTATTAGTTAACAGGAAAACAAAGAAGAATTGAACCAACCAAGTCCTAAGTTTGTTGTGAGTTCCATTGTTTATAGGATCACCGGGAAACTATTTTGGATAGAGATGTCTCTAGGTATAGGCAAATGCTAAAGTAATCATGTTTCTGATGCCACATTATCACAGTATGAAACACATTTTTCTCATACTATAAAGGAAGGGAAAGGGTTGCTTCAAAATACTCTCAGGAGCTTAATATTTTGTTTTATCAAATAAACCAGTAGCTTACAAGTTTTACAAATCTTGAATGATATGCTTAAAACTCCTTTAAACTCCTGTGTAAATACATCTGAGGTAGAATAACTGTGAACCCGTGACAGCAGCAAAGAATAATTTTAATGAAGCCACTTAATTAAATAAGTGAAGAGCTAAACCCTGAGCCTAGGAAATAGTCACCATCTTAAGTATTTTTAAAACACAAAGATGCTTTGAGATCAAACAAGAAGCAAGCACATAAAAAAGAAAGGGAATAGCAATGGAAGAAGCATGAAGATATATATTATCTGAATGAAAATGAATGAAATGCAGTAGAAGATAGAGAGGGTAGAGGAAAACCAAAGGTTGGAGAGAAGAAAGAAGAAAGTGGAGGGAGGATGTTGATATTAAGAAATAATGAGATGCGTTCAATGGTTGCAATGAATGGCGTAGATGGAGAGGGACAGAAAGGGATGTGGCATCTTAATCTAGTTATAATAATAAATTGATTATAGCTTAGCTTGCAAAAATCACAATTAGGCAACATTGCCTTTCTGGTTGATAACGCCTAAGCTTTTTGGGCATTCCACTGATACCATCAACCACTGTATTTGATTTATAGCTACTTTCATTATGGTTAGCTCATTCATCTCTTTCCCAATGAAGTGATCCATCTATCTCACGTCACACCACTGCCAAATCTTACTCTATATACGCATTCTTATTCTTATATTATATACACACACTATACACACGTGAAACCACACAACATTACATAGCAGATATACATATATTATATATATTGCTATTATGATAGACTCACACAACATTACATAGCAGATATACATATATTATATATATTACTATTATGATAGACTCTGATATAATGTTGAAAAGTGAACTTTAAGTTTAACTTAATTTTGTAAAACTGATTTGTAAGGTGAAGGTTGCACCCGGTTATATATTATGATCTCCGATACACATGCTACTTCATATTATACCTTTGAGTTATAATTAAAATTAATGTTTTACAACGACATGAAAAAGACAACCTTGTAATCCTCATGACAGAAATAGCCAAATCAAAACACTGTCTGTGGCTGCTAGTTGAATCTTGTGACAGACTAATTTTGGAAGCTACCTATAATCAGTGCTTAATTCATAATAACACAGAGGATAAGAAGGAAATAGTGGAAATGGTGTTGAGAATATTGAGAATAATCTGTGTGTACTTAAATAAGTGTTGGTTTTTCCTTATTCATGTACTTGTAGCTGTGGAAAAGTATCATTCATGACAATGGCTTAGCCCAAGACTTGAAGGGAACAACATTAGTGTCATGTTTGGTAAGCAGAAAATGAAAATAAAATGAGATATGTAATGTGTTTAAGTTTAATTGAAATCTAAAATTGTGGCCAACTTGCTTTCTTTGTTTTCAAATCTCTCCTACCAAATATTGTGAAATGCCAAGCTACTAACTGAACGGAGAATTCCATGAAAATAAGAAAGATTTTGAATGTTTGAAGAGAGCATAAATTGATGCAGTATCAGTTTACGAAAGGGATAGCCACTAATTGGTAAAAGACTCCATTTATGGTCAGAATTTATGAAAACTATAATTAGTTACCAAAAGAAGGTTTATTTTTTAATTACTCTTTAATTATGTGTTGGTATAAAGTAACGTAATCATATAATTGTTATTAATTTCTTTCGGTAACTTGACAACATAAAAATGATGCCATTAACAGTACTCTACTTTTACGTATTAAATTAAACTGCATTTTCTAGAGTGTGACAACTTTTTAGCTAATTCTTCCTTAAAGAATGTCATGTCTTATTCTTAACTTATTACAAAATTATATTAAAAAAACAATGTATCATGCATTACGCCAATGTTTAAACTTACTGGCATTACAATGTAAAGAAAGTATATTGTTAGCCGAAAAGAGTTTGAATTTAAAGAAAGACATGTGATTCTCCTTACTAAAAAGTTAAGTATGTCTCAAAGTAATACCTTGATTTGATATATAATAATAAAGTAACTTCGATTTAAAGAAGAAGTTTAAAAGTTAATGGAAAAATATTTTGAAATTATTTTATTAAAAAAAGATAGCCATGCACATTTTTTGGAATAAAATTCAACATAAACGGGGAAATATATTTTAATGCAATTTTTTTGGTACTATGTATGTAGTATATTGTTTTGTTTTAAATATATAACAACTAAAATTAATAAAATTCAAAAGAAAAAGAAATATTGTATATTTAAACATAAATAGTTTCAAATATACTTTTTATAGTATAAAATGTTTTTTATGCAGTATGCAGTATAACGTGCATCAATCTTATAATTCTAATTTTTTAAAACTTTTATTATTTTTCATATATTTTACTTCATTTTAAAATACCTACTAGCAATAATTTAAAATCAAATCCATCCAATAAGAAAAAGAAAAACATGTGGAAGAGTTCACTTTTACAATGAACTAAATTTGAACTAGTAAGAAACTTTAACTATGAAACTTTTTTACTTCATTACATTATTTTGTTTGTGGTTCAACGATAGTAGCATTTTATTTTATTTTAATTTTCCCCTTCCTTTTATATTTAATATATTCATTTTTTGTTTGTTTTTTTTTTCCTCCCTTAGAAGTAAACGGCAGCGATAAATTCTACGCATGGCATTTTTAGGTTACACACTAAGAATAAAATGGCACATTGTAAGGTAAAAGGAATATTAAGAAAAAAAAAATAATAAACAACAAACTTAGGAATAACAAAGAATTATTAACATTAACACCTCATAACGTTTCTCCAAATACTCACTCACCTGTGGAACACTCCACTCTACACATTATATTACACACTCTCTGTATTTGTATTTTTATTTTTGTTTTCTCTTTTTTAATTAACACCTACTTCCCTTTCTCTTTCTCTTTCTCTCCAAAATCCCACACCCTGCATCGCTATTTCTCTCACTCACTCACTGTTCCTCTCGAATGCTGAATCTGAACCACACCCAGTGATCTGCAGGGTGGAAAACAGGGTAAAGATTTGAGCTTTGGGGAAAGAGAAAAAGGAAAACCATCATGAGAGAGGCAATGTGAGGGAAGGTTCTCAGCTTTCGGAAATGGTGGCTGCCATTTCGGAACGCCCATTGACCTCTTCTGAGAAAGACAACAACAGCAGCAATGGCACCATACCCAGGAGACCAAAGGGTAGGCAAGTTTCTTCAAGGTACATGTCTCACTCTCCTTCACCCTCGCCTTCTTCGACCACAACGACAACAACAACAACTTCAACCTCAACATCAACGACAAGTTCTTCTTCTCGTCGATTCCCTTCCCCTCTTCTTTCTCATTCCACCAATTCCTCCACCCCTTTGGTACCAAAGCGTTCCCAATCGGTGGACCGCCGCCGCCCGCGCCCCGCAACGCCGCTTCCCGAGGCGGCAAAGCTCCTGGTGACTTCCACTCGGAGCCTGTCGGTTTCCTTTCAAGGAGAGGCCTTTTCGCTGCCCATTAGCAAGACCAAAGCCACCGCCGCCACCCCTCCGCCGCGGAAGGCCGCCACGCCTGAGCGGCGGAGGGCCACTCCGGTGAAGGGGGAGAATTCAAGGCCGGCGGATCAGCATCGGTGGCCGGCGAGGACCAGGCAAGTGGATCATCTTTCCAGGAGTGTGGATATCAGTGATAAGAAGAAGGTTGTTGGGAATGGGTTTGGGAAAGTGGTGAGGGATTTGCAGAAGTCAATGGTGGTGGAAGGTGAAAAGAGAAGGGCTTCTTTTGATGGGTTAGGAGGGTTGAGTTTGGATTTGGGGAAAGTTGAGTTGTTGAAGGGTGATAGTAATGCTAATAATAATTCTATTACCAGTGCTAATAATCATAATAATAATGATGGTGGTGGTGGGAATTTGGTGAGTAAGTCTTCCGTGTCTTGTGATCTCACTGCTTCTGATACTGATAGTGTTTCCTCTGGGAGCACTTCCGGAGCACATGACTCTTCCGGGGCTGTGAAGGGCCCTAAGGAGCCTCGTGGCATTGTCATGTCTGCCAGGTTTTGGCAGGAAACTAATAGTCGGCTTCGCCGGCTGCAGGACCCTGGTTCACCCTTGTCCACCAGCCCTGCTTCTAGGATTGGGTTGCCAAACAAAAATGCTCAGTTGAAAAGATATAACAGTGATGGTCCTATGTTGTCGCCACGAACTGTGGCTTCTCCTGTCAGGGGGAGTGTGAATGCTCGGCCTGCTTCGCCGAGTAAGCTTTGGGCAGGATCCTCTCCGTCAAGAGGGATGCCTAGTCCTGCTAGGGTGAGAAGCACAGTTGCCAGCTCCATCAATAGTGGTTCGGGTAACTCACCATCCATTCTTAGCTTCTCAGCTGATGTGCGGAGAGGGAAGATTGGGGAAGATCGGATATTTGATGCACATACATTGAGGCTTCTGTATAACCGGTATGTGCAGTGGCGGTTCGTGAATGCTAGGGCGGATGCTACATTTATGGTGCAGAAACTAAATGCTGAGGTATGCTTAAATGTTGTATTAAGGCATGCCATATTTAGTAAGTATTGTGGTTGCTGTTATCTGTTTCTGACATTAATGTGTCTAATTGTTAGTTATTTTGGTAACTGTATTGTTTAGTGCTTGTATATTGTAGCGTGTTTTGTGGAGTGATTCAGATTAACAGGTCACACTTGTAACACTCAATAGAATAGAATGTGCTTAGGAATTCGTTAGAAAACTATATTTGAGATGTGCTGTGTTAGAATTTAGGCTGCTAAGGTCATAAGATCAATGTAAGACCTCATTTTCAAGGAAATACGCTAGGTTTCTAAATGCTGATAAGACGGTGAAAATTGTTATAGTTATAACTTTTCTTGAATGTAGCATCAAAACCTGGAAAATGTAGATAGTATTTCTCATCTATACCTGACTGAAGTTCGCAATTTGTTACAAGTAGAAGTTTAGGAGTGATTTGAATGGAAATGTAAACTCTTCAACCTTCTATCTGTGTGAACCAAAAGAACATATAAAATACAGGGAATATGTACAGAAAATAGAAGTTGGAAGTGTATCTTGAATAAGACTCTTGGTATATAGCTTGCCCTAATATCTTGTTGATCTTCAGTCAGGTATATAAGGAAGTTGACACCACTTAATCTTTCTTACATCAATTTGTAGGCCCCAGAAATGTACAGGTCTTAGTGACATTCAGCAATTTTATTCATGATTAATGTTCTGAAATCTTTATCATGAGAGGCGGTCACATATCCAGAAGTTATGTTTTTTGTATGTAGATATCTACATGCACATTTAATTTGTTCTGTTGTGAAATGTTTTACTCCCACTATGTTTAGGATGACAATCCCTATGCTTTTGGGTGATAGCAATTACAGTACTTCACCTCCTAATAACTATAGTGTGACCTAAATTATTTTTATTATGGCAGAGACATTTGTGGAATGCATGGGTAACAATTTCAGAACTTCGGTATTCAGTCATACTTAAAAGAATCAAGCTTGTATTACTGAGACAAAAGTTGAAATTAACTTCCATTCTTAAAGGACAGGTATGGTTATGCGTTTTCAATTTTAAAATAATGTCTCTTGATATAATTCACATTTTAATCTGTACTGCTTTTCTGTTATAAATAATCGCTTACTGTTGAAGTGCATGTCCTGTTTATGAATCGATGCAAATTTGACTATTTGATAATATTATAGCAATTTAATATTGTTACTTCGAAGCATATGTTGTAAGACTTAAATGTTATTTTTACTTGAGTTGATAGCCGTAATCAGCATTCATCATGTCAATTGACCAGTAGTTCTATCATTATCATCATCTTCTTCATTATCATCATCACTGTTATTCATAATCAAAGTTTATTTTGTTTGGGTATAGATTTCTTATTTGGAGGAATGGGCACTTCTAGATAGAGATCACTCCAGTTCTTTGCTTGGAGCAACTGAAGCTTTGAAGGCCAGTACACTCCGTCTTCCGGTTGTTGAAAAAGCAATAGTATGTGCTACTTTTCTTTTTTGTTTTTTTGGATGCTTTACACCACTTTAGAAATAGACTATCAAATTTTGAACTTTTATTGTTTATCAGGCTGATGTACCAAATCTAAAGGATGCTTTGGGGTCAGCAGTTGATGTGATGCAGGCAATGGCATCCTCAATATACTCTCTTTCTTCAAAGGTGCTTTTTATTTTTTTTATTTCTTCTGTATGTTTCTTTCCAAAGTACGGTGATGTTTTAATTGTCAGTTTAGATGTGCAACGTCTTCATGAAACCCATATATCTATAATTTATTTTTCTGACTTCTGTTTGATAATTGTTATTTGTTTGAAGTAATACTTTGATTGTTTCAGTCATTAATCAAATCGTGTCAAGCCAATTGATGTTTTTTTTTTTTCCTGTTAATATTATTCCAACTATTTTCAAAACAAATATTTTGTTTGACCTAAACCTTCCAATACATACTAGTTACTATGTTTGGGTAGGCTATCCTTATTTTTTGTGTTGTCAGTATTTGATGTAACTGCTGTTTGTTGCATGTTAATGCCTATTTTACTTTTTTTATGCTCTAGCTCCTCCTTTTGAGTTGTGGCAATTGAATGTTCAGGCGTGTTGTTAAAAAAGACAATAATTTGGAATTCCTTTGTGGCTTCATGCTTGACAGTTGCATTTTCTTTAACCTGTTTTGAATTCTCACATTCTTTGCTGAATTTGTTGATTTTATTGCTCCTTGAACTATTTCTTGGTTAATAATATAGGTGCTCTAAACTTATGCATTATTGCCTGGGTTCATTTCTGCAACCATCATATTCTTTTTCTTTCTGCAGTAAACTTTCCATCTAACATGATTTAAAGGACAGATTAAATCTAATATCTAAGCTCACTAGGTTGGGTGAGTTACATAGACTATTTAACAGCATGCAGCTCTATAGAACAACCAAATCACCTCATTGACACCTTTGTTTTATTCACATTACATTACTGTTGCTCTAGACCAATCACTGACTTGCTCATTTAGTTCCATGGGGAATTGACCTTTGGGTTACAGATAAGTATTTGTTTGCACTTCTGATGGTAAATCTGAACACATTGAGTTTGTAGCAGGTGGAAGAAACTAACTGCTTGGTGGCGGAAATCCTAAAGGTGACCTCAAAAGAAAGGTTTTTGCTTGAACATTGCAAGGAGTTTTTGTCCTCGTTAGCAGCCATGCAGGTAAATCATGTTTGCTTGAAGCTATCTAATTCTGATATGTTGTGTCAATGCTTATTGCCATTGTGAATCTAATAAATGTGGCAGGTCAAGGATTGTAGCTTAAGAACACATACGTTACAACTTTCTCGTGCGCCAAATTCAAGCTGCCTGACAACACGTGTGTAGAACTGATCTTATTTGACTGCTCACTCTTAATGCTAACACTACTCCCAGCCTTTTATTTTCCACGGGGTGGAGATATAACACCGAAGGTAATAAGAATGGAACGGAGTTAATAGCTAGCTTTTGGTGTTCATTTGACATTTTTGAAACCTGTTGTGGCCTTGTATGTCGTGTGTAGTATATCTTTGTGTCTGAATATTACAATTTACAAAGGAAAAGAGGTGGCTTTTCGCTCACTAGTTAGCTAGCTGTATACAATTTACCTTGTCATTTGAGGAAAAGCGGGTGGCTATGTATATATCTATATGTAATCAACTAATCATTGTTTATTAGGTAGTTTGCTGCTTAGATCTTCATTTCAATCCCTGGTATATGTCTTTACTGTATTTTGTCAATGTAGTTTTAGCAACCAGAGACATGATTTTTGCATATCATCGGTGCCATATTCGTCTTGGACTGTCGAATTGCTAACCGGTGGGAGAACATATGTTTGAAGTTGTCTATGAACTTCGTTGTTGTTAACAAGTGAGATGCAATCATGACAGCATAGCAAAGATGCAACTCAGGACCATTCGTTTAAGAAAGCTACCATGATCAAATTAAGACTTTTGGGACAATTGTTTAATTTTCTTGTACAAATTTTTTGTTTTTCAATTGAAAATATACGAATGACACTGTTTCCCCTACCCCGGAAGAAGAAAAATGAAAACAAAGAAAATGTGTAGATCTTGCAAAGATAACTTTGTTTGGAAGCAATATTAACCAATGAACCTAGTTTCTAAGTTAGATGTCTTTGTAGATAGATGTCGTAATCACCAAAATCAAACAGGATTTTAAGCAATCGTAAACAGTTAGCGTGAGGACTGGTACTTGGGATTGAAAAAGAAGAAAGCCAGGAATGCACTCCAACCACAAAGCAACACGAGCCCTATTTCCTGCCACTATTGCAGCCTGTCTAACGTTCTTTTTAATTTGCCGCGTCAGGGAAAAGTCGTATCCATATTAATTTTTAATAAATAATAAACAAATTTTCTCCATACGTTTACATAAATTCTTCAAAATTTGTCATGGCATTCTTGCCAACTAGATCAAGAGCACTCGTTACTGTTGGGCTCACTACTTTTGCTTCTGACTTTGCAATTGGGATACATCTGTCACCCCGAATTTATCTTGAGTTTAATAAGTACTAACTGGATTCCATTTAGTTGATCAACATCACACGTTGACCTTTGTATGACAAGTTTCTTTTTCATTCTATGCCGAAAATTGAGGTGGAAGTACAACATTTCTGTTTGACTAATTATGTTCAATTTTATTTTATTTTTATCATCCAAGAAAGACTGCAATATATCTTCCAAGGAAAAAGGAGAGGGAATAAACAAATGTGCACACTCAAATTCATATTTTGCACCTGACCTGATAAGGGTGTTGTTATCAATTTCAATTTACTTTGACGGGGATAAAGACAAATCAATAGGAAAGCATATTGACAGTGATGCGTACCCAACAATAAGCTAGCGATTTTACATTTAGTTTTTGGTGTTCACTAGGAGGAAGTGCAACAGTAGAAATGAAGAAAAAAATAAAACAGTGGCCCTCAGGAATCAATCACGCTGGAGGATTGGGATAGACTTTGGGCTTCGGCTTCACCTCAATCTCGTTTACACTACGAACGAAAATAGCATCTGATTCGTTGCTGTAAATGCAATGAACAAAGTTAATTAAACTAGTTCGTATAAGAGAGACAGATAATTAGATACAAAACATACCTTTTAGGTCCTTCTTCGAATGTGTAACTTGATGCAACAGCTAACAGGCGTCCATCTCTGCTAAACGAAAGTGCGGCAACGCTAGTTGGATATTTAGAGTACTAGAAGAGAAAACAGCAATTTAGTAACTTCATTAATTACGTCAAGAAAATTTGGTCACTCAATTAACCCAAAGCAAAAAGGAAAAAAACCTGGTATAGCCTCTTCTTATTGTTTCCGTCCCATACGTTAACATACCCATCACAACCTCCCGTGGCAAATGTGCCATATCTGCGGACATTTTTATAAGGCGGTTTTGTTAATAACGACGAAGTCAACATATGAGTTGATAATCCTAACATGCGTAGATGACAACACCATTTAATTCCAAACTCCATTAAACGGGTGTCACAGCATTTCATCTTTGGATCTCTTGAAATTATAAGGATACGAAAGAAGGGAAACAGAACTTTCATCTACCACATGTATTTATGCTCAAACTACATATGTGAAGAAATCAATTTCATCTACCACATGTATTTGTGCTCAAACTACATATGTGAAGAAATCAATTTCATCTACCACATGTATTTATGCTCAAACTACATATGTGAAGAAATCAATTCCATCTACTTAATTGAAAAATAACTAAAGAAGAAAATTTTCTTAGTATAAAAATGGTCACTCTGCAAGGTCCCCACCAAGGAGAGAGTCCTGGGGGATAGTACAAACTAGCTAAAATCCCACAAGTGGAAATACTGTTTTCAAGATTTAAATTTATGACCTCCAAGTCACAAGGGAGCTATTAAGAATTTTTTATGTAATTTATATTTTTACTTATATGTTTCTCAACAGGATTTTCGAACGATACACGCTACATCTATTGACACTATAAATCCTAGAGAACCAACTGAGCAAGCAATTTTAAAATACTTGTTAGAGTGTCTCGATTCATGAAGATGATAAAATCAAGGTGAAGAGCACTTACATGGGGTGGAATGCAATTGCATTTACAGGATAGACTATGTCCCTTCCAGCTTCCGATTTTCTGTGACACTTGAAAGCATATCTACATGAAGGTTAGGGAAAGGTCATCAATAGGTAGAAGTTAGTGAAGAAATACTGTTTTTCATATGCACTGAAATACTATTATCTATGCAACAAGAAGTTCAAAATAATCACATAACATTAGTGTTAGAAAGGGAGAACATAGACAGACGTATAGAGAGAAATGGATACTTTTTCGCTTGGCTAGCCTCTGAGAGGTCAAAGAATTCCATTGCAACCCGGCCCTCAACAGAACTAAGTGCATATCCTGCACAAAGCAGTTATTTGAGTATGAAGTGTAAAAACTATATCGGCTAAGAAACAAAAAAGAAAAAAATAGTGCGTCCTCTTCAGAAAAATATATGATTGCGTATTATAGCCATTAATTAAAGTTCACCTGTTCCATTAGGATAACAGCGAACACATCTGGTTTGATATTTCAATGAAGATTCTCTCTTTTGCTCAGGTTGAGACATGTTCCTCAAATCATAGATATTGACATGTCTTCCAGCCGTTGCTACAACCAGACGATGTCCAACCAGTGAGAGAGAGTACACACGCTCAGGTTGTGGATATGTCCCAACTAGTGTGCGCTCCTGTCCACTGGCGCCTCTAGGGTCCCAGCATTTCAGCGTTTTGTCCCAACTACCAGTGATCAGTTGGCCTATAGTGACAGAAAAGATAGAGGTAAATATCTTTTTCGAGTAAAGTGACATTGTACCATAGGTGAGATGAGGTCAGCATTATAGAGATAGAGAGGGAAGACCTGCAGCATACGAGTACTCAACACAACGAACAGGGGCATCATGCCTCCCCAGAATATCCTCTTTATTGGAGCTGAAGACAAGCCTGGAGCATGACAATATAAAGGGTGAGCGATTTTCCCCTCTCCTTAGAAATGAACGCCCTCTTTCCGCTCAGAAATGTTCAACATACACTTTATCTCCCCCTTTTTTAGAAATTACATTTATTTCTCCATCACAGGGATTAAATGCCTTAAATCTTAATCCATTCAAATGTAAATCAGTCTCTTTCGCTGGTAACCAGCAACTACAAACAAGCCTCTCCCTAGGGGTGTTTTCTTGATGCAACTTCTAAAGTCACTGACAATTAATTTTGAACTTTGTACTGTCAAAATTTGGAATTTAGAAGATAAAAAATGTGGTTTTATATACAGAATTGCGCGGTTGGAAGTGGAACTTAACTAATAATATTCATCTCATGTTTCTGAAGCCCCAAACCGGATAGTTGGAATTCAAAACTAACTAATGGTATAAAAAGTCACCAAAATATATATTTTTTACGCTACCAAAATATATATTTTTGTACGCTACGACCCACTAATATGAAGCATATTAATCTCTCTAAAAAAGGTGATCTTCCAAAGTAAATAGTAAAGAAACGTAATTTGTCATGGGCATTTTCTTTCGAATATAATGTTATCAAATGTTGGACTTCACAATATAAAACCAAGTTTCAAAACCCCATAACTCATATTTTCACTTCATATTCTGAAGCATTAATGCCAACAGTTGTGATTCAAAAAAACCTAACCAATGATATTGAGAGTCACAAGAAGAGAAAAATCGAGAGCATGCAATCAGCATAACTCACACTAATCCATCATAAAGAGAGTAACATCAGAAAGAAGAAAAAAAAAAGTAGAGAGAGATGAAATGTAATTTAAGGATATAAGAAAGAAAAATGTGCAATTTAGTTATTCAAGTAAAGGAACAACCAAACTAGGTTACAAACTCAACAGCCACAGAAGTGGGTAAATTTGAAATTGAAGAGAGTGAGTGAGTGAGTGATTGACCGTCTAACAGTGTTGTCGGCTGCGGCACTGAAACCGGAGGAATCGTCGTGGAAGCAACAATCGAGCACAGGACCAGCGTGCATGAACTCTCCTCTCAACACATTGGCGCTCGCATCATACAGCCGCACACTCTGAATCACACGCGCGCACACACAAATACCAACAGAATGAAATTAATAGCATACACAGGAAGTAAGTAACAAAGAACTGAGAACGAGGAGCGTGCATATCACACATACCTTGTCCCATGAGGAGACCAAGAGATGGTCGCTGTGATTTGAGAATCGGAGATTGGTTATTCCGTCCGATGGAGGATTCGACAACTCTCGCCCCGTCGCGGCGGGAACCGCAGAAGCCATGTCTGGGATTTGTTGAAATTTGAAAAGTTTGGGGTGGGAAGGGAAGATTCAAAATTGGATACAAGAGTGCAGCCAAGTAAGTTACAAAAACACTGGGAGCGGGTGACCTAATCAAATTTCAAAACAAAACCATCCCCTTTCTAGTTCTCATTTTCAATGTAAATCATTTCTTAAATTTTTTTTTTCAAATTTAATCTTTGTATTTTATTTTATATTTTATCTCTTAATTCACTTCATTTTGTGTCATCTGTTAAAGTATGACTAACCCTTTTTTATGAAATTTTTTTATGCAGATTTTTTTTTCACCCGTTTTAATTGTTTTGTCTTCAAATAATGCACTCATTCTGTTTGTCGGATTAGGAAATGGAAATTTTGTTTCATTATATTATATTATAAAATATTCAATTTTCTTTTCAATTTAGTAATTATTTTTTCTCTCCATGTAAAACAATAACAAAAGATCAATATTTCTTAAAATTAAACGTTGCTACACGAAGTTTGTTTACAGTTCATTGATTAATGTGAAATTTTAATTCTTTTTAAACCTCAAAACACACTCTTTAGATATTTATTTTTTGTTAAGAAGGATTCTTAATGAAAAAAATGTCAGTTTATTTCTGGATCTCTATAAAAAAAATTCATTTTACTGTTTTTTAATTGTCTTAAATGAGTTATTTTAATATTATATAATTTAAAAATTAATTTTAACTTTTAAACTGTATAATTTAGAAGTTATCTTGTATTTCGGATGAAATTAAAATGATATTTGGGTTGTGTAATTAAAATCATTTTTAATTTCAGAATTAGACAACCTAAAAAATGTCAGATTATGTAATTTATATCAATATCTTTTATTTTTAAATTATACAATTCATAAATATTTTTTTATTTAATCACATAATTTAAAATTTATTTTTAAATTTTGGATGGCATAATTAAAAAAATAAATTAGGAAATTGTAAGAAGAAATACATAAAGCTACAGAAGAAGAAAGTTGCCGACAAATAGACAATTACTTTTTGTACCGTCATCCGGAATTTATTTTCCTGAACAAACACAAATAAATAATTCTGGAAATTTTATTTGGGAAAGAAAAGATTCTGACCTTCTACGGAAAACATTTTTGGGAAGTATTTTGATGGGCGGGAGAAAAAGTTTGATGGGGTGTAGAAAGTAATTTTCCAAAATCTATACACGGAACAGCGAAGATAGGAGCCCATCTACTGAGCCCGGTCCATACAATTTTATTTATTTTTCTGCACCGGTTTGATTCTTCATTCTTCTCAGTAGCATGCATATTAGTATCAACACAAACAACAAGTTCATTGAATCAGTCTTGTGTTCTGTTGTCCACTTCGTTATGATTTTTAGATGAAAGTCGTAGTCTTTAGACTTCTCTTCAATCTTCCATTTCCAAATCCACCTTCTTATTTGGTATCATATCATACCCAATTGGATTATACCTTTCAATATAACGCTACTCTGCAAATAAATGTTCCATGGTTTTGGTCATTTCTTTGTAAGTTGGTTTCATGAAAATGAAATCCAAAAGCCTGATGTCAAACCACCCAATTCTCCAAAAGCTGCAAAAATGTCACAACCTCAACACCCTTAAGCAAGCCCATGCTCAAATGGTAGCAACTGGTCTTTCACTCGAGACATACTATCTGAGCCACCTCCTTAACACATCCTCCAAATTTTCCTCAACCTATGCAATTACCATCTTTAACCGTATCCCAAGCCCAACAGTTTTTCTATACAATACACTCATTTCTTCATTCACTCGTCACAAGGACCAAATTCATCTAGCCTTCTCACTTTATAACCAGATTCTCACCCACAACACCCTTCAACCCAATAGCTTCACTTTTCCTTCCCTCTTCAAAGCTTGTGGCTTTGGTCCGTGGCTCCAACATGGTCCTTCCCTCCATGCCCATGTTTTCAAATTCCTTCAACCCCCTTATGACCACTTTGTCAACAATTCACTGCTCAATTTCTATGCCAAATATGGAAAGCTGTGTGTGTCTAGATATTTGTTCAATCAAATCAGTGAACCTGACCTCGCCACATGGAATACCATGTTGGCTGCCTACGCACAAAGTGCCACTCATGTTAGTTACTCAACAAGTTTTCAAGACGCTGATATGTCCTTAGAGGCATTGTATTTGTTCAGAGACATGCAGTTGTCTCAGAGAAAGCCTAATGAAGTTACACTTGTGGCATTGATCACTGCATGTTCTAATTTGGGTGCACTGAGTCAGGGTGCTTGGGCACATGCTTATGTGTTAAGGAACAATCTTGAACTGAATCGATTCGTGGGAACTGCACTGGTGGATATGTATTCTAAATGTGGCTGTCTGAATCTAGCATGCCAATTGTTTGATCAGCTGTCTGAAAGGGACGCGTTTTGCTTCACTGCCATGATTGGGGGGTTTGCAGTTCATGGCCATGTGGGTCAGGCACTTGAACTGTATAGAAAGATGAAACTTGAGGGCCTAGCTCCTGGTGATGCAACTATTGTAGTTACTATGTTTGCCTGCTCTCATGGTGGATTGGTAGAGGAGGGCCTCGAAATTTTCGAGTCCATGAAGGTTGTTCATGGAATGGAGCCAAAACTTGAGCATTACGGATGCTTAATTGATCTTCTTGGTCGAGCTGGGAGATTAAAGGAGGCAAAGGATATGTTACAAGCTATGCCTATGAAACCAAATGCAATTTTGTGGAGATCTTTACTTGGTGCAGCAAAACTTCATGGCAACATAGAGATCGGGGAAGCTGCTCTCAAACACTTAATAGAGCTAGAACCAGAAACAAGTGGAAACTATGTGCTTCTGTCTAATATGTATGCTAGCATTGGTCGGTGGAATGATGTGAAGAGAGTGAGGATGCAGATGAAGGATCGTGGGGTTGACAAGTTGCCTGGGTTTAGCTTAGTGGATATTAATGGTGCCATGCATGAATTTCTCACAGGTGACAAAGCTCACCCTTTTTCAAAAGAAATATATTTGAAGATTGGGGACATAAATAGAAGATTACAAGAATATGGTCATAAACCAAGAACATCAGAAGTTTTGTTTGATGTCGAAGAAGAAGATAAGGAAGATGTCCTTTCTTACCACAGTGAAAGGCTGGCTATAGCTTTTGCACTAATAGCATCTCCTTCAAGTTTACCTATAAGAATTATAAAAAACCTGAGAGTTTGTGGGGATTGCCATGCAATTACCAAGCTAATATCAATGGCATATAAAAGAGATATTATTGTCAGAGATCGAAATCGGTTTCACCATTTTAAGGACGGGAGTTGTTCTTGTCTAGACTACTGGTGATACCTTGCTCAACTTACAACAAAGTATATACCTGAAAGAAAGGTGCTATTTGGTACATTAATGTGAAATTCATGTTTACTGAATTTTATCCAAAATGAGTGTAGTTTTTTGTTTAGCAGATGACATGACAACAACTTCCATCAGCTCATATTAGTTTAATTTGTTTGAAAATTAATTTTGAGTTCTTTATTTCTGTAATCATTCATTAACGAAAGCTTAAATTCAATAAGATACAGGAAAGCTTTAAAAATAGACTATCAAATTTTGAACTGCTATTGTTTATCAGGCTGATGTATCAAATCTAAAGGATGTTTTGGGGTCAGCAGTTGATGTGATGCAGGCAATGGCATCGTCAATACACTCTCTTTCTTCAAAGGTGATTTTTTTTTATATCTTCTGTATGTTTCGTACGTTGATGTTTTAATTGTAAGTTTAGATGTGCAATGTCTGCGTGAAACCCATATGTCTATAATTTATTTTTCTGACTTCTGTTTGAAAATTGGTATTTGTGTTTGAGGTAATACTTTGATTGTTTCAGTCATTAGTCAAATTGTGTCAAGCCCATTGAGGTTTTATTTCGTGTAAATATTATTCCAACTTTTTTTCGAAACAAATATTAAATTTAACTTTCGTCACTTGTTTGACCTAAACTTTCCGATACATACTAGTTACAATGTTTGGGTATGCTATCCTTAGTTTTTGTATTGTCAATATTTTATGCGTTGCTGTCTGTTGCCTGTAAATGTCTGTTTTACTTATTTCTAATCCCTCTACCTTCTTTTGAGTTGTGCCAAATTAATGTTCAGAAGTGTTGTTAAAAAAAGATGATTTGGAGTTTCTTTGTGGCTTGACGCTTGGCAGTTGCATTTTCTTTAACCTGTTTTGAATTCTCACATTCTTTACTGAATTTGTTGATCTATGGCTCCTTAAACTATTTCTTGGATAATAATATAAGTGCTCTAAACCTATGCATTATTGCTTGGGTTCATTTCTGCCACCATCATATTCTTTTTGCTTTGTTCGGTAAACTTTCTATCTAATATGATGAAAAAGGACGTATTAAATGTAACATGTAAGCTCACTAGGTTGGGTGAGTTACATGGACCATCAACACCATTTAGCTCTATACAACAGCCAAATCATAGCAAAAACACTGACTAGAACCTCATTTAAACCTTTCACATTACTGGTGCTCTGGCCCAATCACTGACTTGCTCATTTAGTTCCATGGGGAATTGACCTTTTACAGATAAGCATTTTGTTTGCATTTCTGGTGGTATATCTGAACACATTGAGTTTGTAGCAGGTGGAAGAAACTAACTGCTTGGTGGCGGAAAACCTAAAGGTGACCTCAAAAGAAAGGTTTTTGTTTGAACATTGCAAGGAGTTTTTGTCCTCGTTAGCGGCCATGCAGGTAAAGCATGTTTTCTTGAAGCTATCTAATTCTGATATGCTGTATCAATGCTTATTTCTATTTTGAATCTAATAAATCTGGCAGGTCAAGGATTGTAGCTTATCAAAACATTCCATTCAACTTTCTGGTGCGCCAACTTCTAGCTGCCTGACAACACGTGTGTAGAACTGATCTTATTTGACTGCTCACTCTTAATGCTAACACCACTCCCAGCCTTTTATTTTCCATCGGGTGGAGATATAACACAGAAGGTAATAAGAATGGAATGGAGTTAATAGCTAGCTTTACTATCTTTGATATTTTTTATTGGTCGAAAGTGTACGTTTTTTTTATAGGACTAAACTCTCAATCTTTTTTCAAAATCAGAAGGATAATATTTTGTTATCTCATTGTCGTGACCGTGACCGAGCAATACTTTTCTACTGTTTCCTAAAACTCAAGCGGATTCACTCTTTTTCATATTGAGAAGTGCTAAATAGATATAAACAGAGACACTTTTACAAATGTACAAACATTTGAAGTATTTTCTTTAACAGTCAACAAAGTTTTTTATTTATTGAATTTCAAAAATATTACGTCTAAACTTTTTTTAGTTTTACATTGCATTAAACATGTTTGTATCCATATATTATTAAAGTTTTTTTTTGGTAAAATAATAAACTTTTTATTAAATAAAAATGGATAATTTTATAATGTAAACATAATTTTTTTCCTGAAATAAAAATTATTAATTTATAATTAAACTAAACACATAAAATTAAAGTTTTTTTTCATGAGTCATATTTATGAAATAGATTTAAATAAGAAGACATGATGCACACACTACAATAGATATGGTTGGTGTTAAAATTTTATCTCCATGATATACATCTTATTTAATACATTTCATATGAAACTTTAAATATGATAGAAGAACAACATTAGCAATACCTATAATAATGTAGGTAAGTTTACTCATTTGAACAAACTAACACTTCAAATTGAAGTAATTAATAGTTTTCACAGTTCATGGTTACAACATTAATTTCGAATACTCAACTCATTTACAGCCATAGTCACGGGCCTATTAATCTAAGACAAGAGTAACTCCAATCCTTAAAATGGTAAAACCGATTTCGATCTCTAGTTATAGTATGATATCTCTTTGATTATGCCACTAACATCAGCTTGCATTATAAGGTATCAGAAGAATAGTGTAAGGAGATTCCTTTGACTTTGAGGGGCAGAATCCGGTGGTTTAAGTTCCACATAGGAGGTCTCAGATTCCTGGGAGGGTGTCCCCACACGTTGCTTTTTTGCCTGGTGACACAATGTTCCACCTGCAATCATCACTCTCTGAGTTACAAGGTGTTGATGCTGTACATCTGCACTACCCAGGAAGTGAGGGAGTGGGGTCAACGCAGCACCACCCCGGAGCACTTTCTCCACACCCATTTGGCACATGTGCCAGTTTCCGGTCCACAACAGCCCCACTGCTCCATTCACTGGATTTATAGTACGTCCCACTGCTTCATAAAGCAGTGACTGAAACAAAGCTGTCAGTGCCACATACACACACCAAAGGTCACAACTTTTTCTCCAAACTTCTTCAGAACACACACAAACTCAAATAACACTACATAATTAAGCTCCTCATCAATCGTCCAATATATAGTTAATTATAGTAGTAAATGATTTGTTATATACTGCACTTGCATACTGAAAGTTTAACTGGGTTTCATCTTAATTTAACGGAACCAGGTTTAACAAATGGAAGGTTTTGTAATTTGGTAGGAGTTGCTCAGGGGTTCTTATATATAAGAATAATTTCTCATATAAACAACTGTTTTTGATAGTACTAAGAATTGTAAAATAACTGTAGAACCTTTCCTAAGTTTTTAAGAGATTGTAATATTGGATATGTTCTGAGAAAATCAGAAGAACAGAATTCATGTATCCCCATTTATACCATATATGTAGCTCGGTAACTGTTTTTCATGCATACAAAGATAGGGTTACATTGCATACCGGATCTTTGGTTGGCAGGTACGGCGGAAAGGAAAGACATGAGAGCAGCACGGCCAAAGAACTTGGCCACAAAGAGGGTGGCGTGAGCTTGGGCTTGTGGGTTCTCTATCCATTGTAGGCAATGTCGTAGCATGCAGTTCTCACTGCAACCCTTTCTGAGAACACGACAACCGTTGCAGCTCATCTTTTTCTTCTTTTGATCCACTCCACAACACTCTTACTATGAATCAACTACACTGAGACAGTGAGTGTATAGGGAATAATATATCTTACAGAAGCAGAAGCAGGTTTCACATATGTGGTGGAAGAAAGGTGAGTTGGGCATATATAAAGTGAGTGTGGAAACATGCATGCATCATCAATTAATCAACCAACCAACCTTGTTCACATTTGTTTATTAATATAACATATAGTATTAGAATAGCGTTACTTGTAGTTAATTTTATATCATATAAATTCAACCATGGTTGAGTTACTAATGGGTAGGGTCTTGTGGAAACAATGTGTGGCTAGATAGTATTCCAAAGAAACGGGTGTGCTGGGCCTGCTCAGTTCTCCGCAGATGTTGGAATTTCTCCAAAGTTGGATTGGATTCCAATCAACGTAACCATCAAGTTCTTGCTTGATTCCTTATTCAGATCAATGTTAATGGAAGCTCCAGTGTTATTCTCACATGAATATAGTGATATATTCGTTACAGTTTATTATATGATATTGCTGCTAGATTTATCTTCTATTCAACGCTTTCCCATGTGCTTTACAAAGTTTTAGCCAGTGGCTGAAGACATTTTTACACTGTGATTTCCAAGAAATGAATCTATAATTTTCATCCCGAACTTGCTTTTTCATCAATAGAGCTTGATACCATTGATTAAAAATGTAGAGTGAGGTTTGATGATGCATGACACAAGGATGATAATGATTAAGCTGGCGTATAAAGCTACACAAAAGGCATTGGATGTTATGGTCAGAAGTTGGATACGTGGCATTTGGCATCTTTATCCGAAATGGACCACATCTGCATCCACATGAAAAGAGTTTGGCGTATTTCCCAACAAAATTAATGTCTGTGGAGAATGTGATTCCAATTAGGTTAATCTTTTTCAGCTAAGACTTTGGCCTTATATACATGCATCTTATGTGGTTAAAGAACTCCACCATAGTTCCAAATTGCTGTCATATTTAATTTGAGGGGCAGCAGGACCCATTATATCATATCCCCTGCATATTATTAATTATGTTTGATTAGGCCCTACACATTTCAAAACTAGTTTGTGAATTAGAGGGACTATTATTGGTGTATCTTCATTACAAACACAAGCTATATACACATATTTATGTGTCCCTTCAATGCATCAGGAAGACAAATGGAATTTGGGCAATATTATTATTACTTGCTTACAGGCACCTTTCAATGAATTTGACCTTTTTTGTTGAATCTATTATCTGCTGAAGTTGGCAAAGAAGGCCCTTCTCCACCCCTTCAATTTCAACAAGTCCATACTTAAGTAACCTTTTCCTTTTTCTTCACAATGATTTCGGTTTTTCCATTTTTCTTATCTTGATCAATATTCTGTGTTAACAAAATAACCATTCTTCGGCTTTGATCTTAACACTTGACACTCCTTTGTAATAAACGAATCTTGCTTTTAGGTTTTGGAGTATAGCTTATGAAGCTGATCACAACTTGTGACAGAAACGAAGTGGATAAAGGTACAATATTAACCGAGTGAAGTTAACAGATAGGTTATTAAAAGGAACTATAGCATAGTAACTATTTGGTGGCATTAGTAATATTTATTAGAGTTTGTGAGTTTGATCAAACTAGCTGCCGCGGCACAACTAACTGGCCTAAGGAGAACCTAGATTTAATTAATATACTATTGCTGATCCAACCTTGAAGGATTGCTATGCGATTAATTAGTGCCGGATTACATTTAATTTTCAATGTTTGTGACGTGCATTTTAAAGCATGCTTCTGTGGATTTTAGGGGAATAGATTTGTTTCTTCTGATGTGTTGGATAAACAATGGATAGTTAAATTACAATTTCAGACCGCTCACCTAATGTAACTATGATTGATTTAACATAATTTATTATACTGTTCCATTTCAAAATTAAAGTTTTTTCTATTGCTTTATCATTATGATTTCTCAAAAAATAAAGTCATTAAGACTAGTATGAAATCATTAAGATATTATCTCAATCAAACGAAGACATTTTGACACATTTTGGATTACACTCGCTAATTCCTTTCTTCCATACTGAAATAAATAAGAATGAATCTCTAAAGATTCCACAAGTGGACTTTAAATTATATGCAAGAACCACTGGTTTGACTTCAAACTAGAATAATGGAAAGCTTGCAGGTCCACAAAATGTTACTCAGATCCCCCCAAAACAATAGCTTTATTTTAAATACCAGACGAATCTACTTCTACTTGCACATCTTTTATAGCAGACTCAAAAGTTATTCAAATATTAGGTACGAAATAATGGACCATGAGGTCTTGTCAGTGTTTCAGCAAAAAACACATGGCAGTACCGATAACACTAGATTATTGTGGTAAGTGGTAAATATCCATTTATACCATCAGTTTCCTTCAAATAGTTACTAAGAAAAGAAGTGTGCGGTTGTAATCTTGGGATATTTCGATCTCAAGGAAGTGCGAAGTGCAGCTTAAAAACTATTGATGGGATAGATGTTTTGATTACATGATTTCCATTCTTCACAACTCTACTATTTTAAACTATATGTACTCTACTCAATATAGAAGATATAAACCACTAGTGTTGGAATCTTGTCATAGTGAACTAGTAATAATAAAAAGGAAGAAAGAAAAGAAACAATGATAGAAAAGCCAACAAAACGAACCAAACTACTCTCATGAAACTGAATGTCTCCTATTTCTAGAAGGAGTAGATTTGGCTTCTTCTGGGTTAGCAGAACTAATACTCTCTGAGGAGTCTGAGCCACTATTTTCCCCTTGACCCCCTTTGCTGGCCCAAAGCTTTATGAAAGACTTTTTTGACTTGAGCAACCCTTTCACCTTGCCAATGACAGCTTTGTCCATGCTGGGTTTGATATCTCCATCTTTGTCATTGTTTGCAACTCCATTGCTCAGCCTCAATGATGCAAGTTCCTTTCTTAATGCTTTCAGTTCCTCAGCTGTGGCCACAGCATCCAACTCATCTTCTGGGTTAGTTGTCCCTGACCTTGAGCTTCCATTGGATTCATTGTTCAAGTCTTTGATTCCTCTAGGTATGTCAGGAGTGCTAGTGCCGGATGATGCAGCAGTTCTTAACTGCTCAAAATATAGTACCTGCACAACTACACGCAATGGTAGTCTCTCGTTTTGCACTGCATGCAAGCATGCGTCAACTGATAGCTTTCTACAATCCATCAGCTTGCATATCCTCTTCTTTTCGCCTTTGCTGATCCCAGGATGCTCCTGTGGTGTTTAAAAATTTGAAGCAAGATAAAATAGAAGGGAATGAATTAGTTACCTCCTAATACAACTTAAAAAAGAGTGTAGTTAAAATATTACTGCATATTGAGCACATAAAATTTCTATATGAACGAAATAATTCTTTTTGAGAACAATTACCTTCAGATATGTATCAATAGCCCTGTAAAGGCCATCATGAGCTGGACGAGAGATGCTAGACACTAACTCAGCAAGATTAACAAAATCAGACAAAGGTAAGTTGGGATCTTTTGCAATTTCAGCAAGGTATCCGTCTATCAGTTTTGCAACCATCAGCTTGGAAGCATCTGATAAAATCCCCGGTTTTCTTATTCCCTCTAGTTCACCACCCGCAACTGATTCAATCTCGGCATTGTAATCTTTCGTAAAAAACTCTGTAACAATGTTTTTTACTATACTAACATCATACATTGTAGCATCCCCTTCTGGTGCTTGAATCAAAATATCACTTACAGAAGCCTCCTCCAGCTGCTGCCCAATTCTCTTTACCAGCTCTTCTTTAGTTTTATCTCCTGATTCTACAAAAATGGCAGCTTTCAACAACTTGAGTAAGAACCTACAAGGAACACTGCCTTTCTCAGTAGGCAACAACCACACAATAGTTTCAACTATTACACGATGCTTTGACACATCCCCACACTGGATCATACCCTTGCTGAAATTTGGCAATCTTCTGTAAGCATATGCTTTCAAAGCTTCACCAATTACTTCATTGGATTGAACTGCCTTGGATTTAATATTTGTAATCACAGACTTGTATAGATCAACTTCAAGCTCGCATAAATCTTCTACCCACCAGTCTTTTGGAACCAGTCTTGTTCTGAGCCCATTCTGGTTTGACTCAATCCCATTTTCCTCTGGAAGCTTCCTCCGGTTATAGGTGTAGGACCAGTCAACTTTGGATACATCAACACATGCCTTATTTGCAATGGAATCAACGCAATGGCTGACAACCTTTAGGTCCTCAACCAAAGGTAACATAGACTTTGATGTCTGAAGAAGGATGATTGAATCCTTCCAACTACGGAAAATGCTAGAGCTAAGGAAAACATCAATCTTGTAAACGAGGTTTCCTTTCTCAATGGTCTCATGCATTCCAAGATACTCTGCTGCACACCGAGTTGCTATTACATTGTAAGCATTGAGGGTAACAGTCATACCATAGCAAAACTTAGCACATATTTCAAAGGTAGTTGCACCACCGGGAATGTCAGAAATCTGAACTTCATCTAAATGTTCTTCGTTGTTGAGGGAGATCAATGTCTGTAAGTGTGAACTCTTTGAAAGGAGAGGAAACTACACATCAAAGGATTTGGTATATATCAGTAACATAAAATGAAAACTTGCATCCAAATCTACTTAACTGTTTATTTTGAAGTTATAACTATTATGGCCAGTTTCCTCAGCGTCTACAGTGACTTTCAAGTAATAGTGGCCCAACCACATTCTTTGCAAATCTTACAGAGTTTAAACTCATAACAAAAGAAACTAAAACTGTTGAATTCAGCCTTAGAAAGCGAATTTAACATAGGTCAGTAACAGCTCTTATAGGTTCAGCTCCCTATCATAGAGCTATGCAGACAAGTGGTTTACCAGTTGAGTTTTTTACTGTTTGCCCTTTAGGTACATGCTAAAGGAATAAAAAAAATGACCAATTTACTTAACAAAATAAGACCAAACCCCCCCTAAATATCTTCAAAATCCAAAACCCATAATGAACAAAAGCATTTTTCTGTTGTTTTATGTGTTCTACGGGAAATGAACATCGAAGAGTGAACCATCCTCATGATACAATGATATACTGGGAACATAATATCAAAGTATGAATTTTAGTTAATAATTGTCCAGAACTTGCCATAAACAATTGAAATTTCATACTTGTACAAATCATTAGATATGTTTACTGGGCTGAATCATACCTTATGCAAATAAAACTTGATGTCTCCTACACTAACAACAATATCTGACGCCAACTCACTTGCCACATACCTGCACATGAAATGCATCTTGAGAAATACTGTCTGAAGGTTGCATAAAATGGAAAAAAAATTCCAGAAAAGTATGGGGCCAGGTTAAAAAATGATTGAGAACCTGAGACTTTGAATTTTCTTTTTCTTGTATACTCTTTTTAAATGTATTTTTCAGCATCACAATTGGACTAAACAAACTCGGTTAATAATTTGATGTTCAAATTCCAGGCTCAATATGCGAAATCTTATTGTATGTAGCTTTTTCCATGTGCCATATTTATCATGTTAAAACCTTTGTTCATATGAAAAGGATATCCAACTAATATATAATGGCTTCTGAAAGCTCGTTTAAACACCACGAAACTTTTCAAATAGCTTCTTCCCAGAGCAATGGATTCAGCATGAAAGCTAATTGGCTTTTTCCAGGCTACTTTCCTACATACTTGAAGCTGTCACACAGCAAAAGATGCTGTGTGCAGTAGTTATTAGGATAAGTGACTCAGTGACTATTGTGTTCCAAATTTTGGTTGATTTGGATCAATATTGTTTCTAAAAGGGTATGTATGACAAGACTAAAGAAAGTGTGAAAATTATGTGGCCAATATATCATAAAATTAACATAATTTGCATATGACAATACCAAGAATACAATTTTAGAGGATATAGAAAATGCAAGTGGGTTATGTTTAGTTGTCATATAAAAGAATACCAATAATTTGAATAAATAATTGGATAAATTGTCCTATGCAGCAACAACGCACTTAACAAAACAGTAGTTATAGGAGTTAATGGAAAAAAATAAGATAAAAAGATAATTAAACCATCAAAGGAATGCATGAGTCCTAGCTAGGGCGGCCACCAAAGATGCCACAGGTCAATAGCTATCAAGTACAGGGCACGATTATTGTTGATGTGTGTAATATTTAATATTTATATTTATATTTAATAAGCTACATTTCCCAACATTATCTTTTTGCGTATTTTTTTTACTCATACCATGCATTATGAAAGCTAGAAACCATTTACAAGTTCGAATAGTAAGAGAGTAGTTGTTGTCCCAATTAAAAAAGGAAGAAGATATAGGAATGAAACTGAAAACATCTCCTCAATCACAGAAAAGCTCCTTGAAGAATGAAGTGTGCGTACATAAAGAGAAATCATGACAAATAGGAAGTGTCAAATTCTTACATAGTGTGTTGGATTAGATACATGGTGAGAAATAATCAATTTATTTTTCATAGTGGATGTGAAGTAATAAAATAATAGCCTCTACTTTTTCATGGTATCACCATGATTTTGTAGGGTAGAATTGATTCTTCTGTGTTATCCAAACACTATCAATTATCCACCTTCAAAAGCAAACTATAGGAGCTAAAGAAAGAACCTATTGGGAGAACGTGTATGACACTTAACAGGTTGTGTAAATTTATGCATATTTGTTAAAAAAAAAAAGAGGAACGTCAACACATCAAGCAGTGTAATTCATCTCAGGAAAAAAACATAATGACACTGATAAAGAAAATACATAAACTCACCTAACATTGTTCCCATCAGTCTGAAAGGTATCAGGCTTGGATCCAAGCTTCATGAACTTCATCTTGACAGTATAAGATCTGCTTGCTCTCAGCTGAGGGCAACTCGATTGAAACAAGAGAAAAACAGATTTCACCACTACTCAGTAGCTGATCTCTAAATCCAATAAATCATAGATAGCCCCAATAAACATCCCTACACATGTAGCAGACAAAATTTCCCCAGGAAAGAGAAGACAGGCTCAGGTCAGAGGGCCAACTCACACTAAGATTAATCCAAGGTTGTTTGTTGGCTTAAGAGAGAAAAGGAAGGTTTTAGAGCAGGAAGGTTAAATAGTGCAGAGTATGACCGAATCTTTACAGCAAACAAGGCAGAAGGTGAATGAATAATGAGAGAGATGAGAGAGTCCAATTTTTTAAGCAAAGGTTCTCTTAAATGGGAAGAGACTCCACCAAGAGATTGTTTCCTTGGTCGGCGGCAAAGCCCACGGAGCCCGGGCGCACCGAGTCAGCTCAGGGGACACAGCCAACAGAGTGTTAACACTAAACAATTATCAAACCAGAGACACAAATCTGACTCCACCTCACTTTCCCATATTTCTTTATCTTTCACTTTCTGTTTCTTTGTTTTTTAAAAGCCAATAAAGATTCACACCAACGACACCTCTAGTGCCCTTAAAGCTCCAAGTTCCAAATCCAGCATCAATTTATATATCTAAATCTATACTTGTAATGCTTTTTTTTTTCTCCTTTTTTATATGGTTGAAGTTTGAAAACCTGCAACTGAAAACAGCATCTCGGTATCAGTTGAAAAAACCACCAAAACTGTAGACAACAAGAATCTTTTGCCAAGTATGGAATAAATGAAGAAGATCACGAATATGGAGTTATTATAGTAATGAACAATCATACATCAGCTACTTGCAAGAATATATCATAAACAAACTTAGGCTGCTGAAATCTGAGGAATCCACCAGAATGTATCACAGATATCTAGTAAAATAATGAAGGCAAGATCATAACTTTATGCTGTTTGGTGCTGTGAAACTCTCAACCACACATGAAGAAATATGCCCCAGATCAACTTGCAAATCACAATGACAAGCACCAAACTTCACTCTCCGTGTAGTTCCCAACAACACCCAACGCCCCATTTTTTTTTTAAACCCATAATATATAGATAAACGAACAACACGCATTGCCAAAAAAAACCTCCAATATTCGCACACCCCTTTTGTTAAATTTAGAGAAAAAAAATCAAATTTTTTTTCTAGAGAAAAACGGTAACAGAATATCGAACACAGCATAACCAGATACGAAGCTGAAGGTAACAAAAATAAAGGTAAAGCGAGAGAATGGTAAACCAAGATCTTACACCAGAATCACAGTGGCAAGAGACTCACGCACAGTGGGAGTTCAATAGAAGATGTACAAGACAAATGGTGCAGTGCAACAGGTGTTGTTGCTGTGCATGACAGTGTGTTTGTTTGTGTATGGAGTCAGGAGCACCAAACTGAGTTTCAAGTCCCAACTTTCAACACAGCCACGGAAGCCAGAAGCTGAAGGAGAAAACACACAAAAAAAAAGGAAAAAAGTAAAAAGAAAAAGAACAATCAAGCAGAGACTGAGGTGAAGCGGTTTCTTTTTCTCATGTGTAACTCAAAGTACAGAAAATGCCAAAGTGTTAAGAAACCAAGGTTGTGTTGTGTTGTGTCTAGCAGCCTTGAACATTGCCACTTTGTTACACTTTTCCTAATGCATTTTGGTCTTTGATTTTTGGTGAGAAAGTGTGTAGACACCATTCAATTTCTGGGGTGCAAGTTGCTGAGTTGTGCACGCCAAAACTGACACTTCAGCTTTCTCTTTTGCATCCCTTCAATAACGCGAACTTCTATACATACTATGCTCTAGTATGGTAGTATAGTAGTAAATGGACCTCTCATTAAATGGCTCAGTTCTGTTCATCTTCGCTTCTGCTGTGTTCTGATCAAAGTGTAGTGTGTAGCCAACTCAGTCCTAATCCTCCACCCTTTCATTTTCATCATCACTCACCTCTTTTTCCTTAGTGGACAGTTGGCATCGCCAACACTTATTTTTACTTTCTGCCTCAAAAAATATCACTACTACAATTTCCTTTTTTTTCTTCTTTTCATCTCTCCTTCTATCATTCTTCTTAGTCACTTTAAAACAATTCATCAAACACTTCAAACGCAACATTTTGAATTTGGAGCTTTAGGCAGGATTTAGTGACACCTGGTAAAAGTTTTATATTTTCTACTACATTAAAAATTATTGCAGAAAGAAAATATCCTCTATAAAATATTAAATTTATTTTTAATAAAACTTAAAACATTAAAAAGATGGAACGAATCAAATAGTTATTGATTTCTCTCCCTTTTTTTTACTTTATTTTTCTCTTAAGCTGTTTTCCTTCCTACCACACCAAACACGTGCTAAGCTGGAAAAAAAAAATCAATTATGGTTATTTGATAAAAAAATAGTTGTTTTCAAGCATACCTTTTCAATTAAATATCACTTGATAAAACTAATTTCTTTTTTTCATTTTCAGTGTCATTGTGTTAAAAGAAATCGATCATGATTAATGTCAACGAGTAATATGTTATAAGTTTTTTTTGATATTTTATTTTAAATATCCATAAACTTTAAAAAAAGATTTCATTAAACATCAATTTTACTTATTTACAAAAATTATTAATTGTTATAATGATAAGTTTAGATATTAATTTATAAAATAAAAATATATATATTTGGTTATAAAAATAGACATATTTGAATAAATAATTATAACTGAGTTACTAATTAATTAAAGATTAATTAAAAACCAATTCTTTTAGTAGTAAAAATTTTAATAGTTAATGTTCAGTGGCTAATTTCTTTTTGTAGTTAAATTTTATAAACCAATTTAAAGATCAATTATGATTTTTTATTTATAATAGTGACTATTTTAGTAACCAATAATTTTTTTATTTTATAATATTTTTTTTGTAATAATATAATTAAATTAATAACATAGTGCATATTTGATTTCACTTTGAAAACACCCAAAATCAATTTACGCTAATAAATTGTTTAGAGACACTCAAAATCAATTTTTAAAATCAATTGTAGATGGAAAATTCACATCAAAGAAAAGCAATTCTTTTTAGCTTCTCCATCAACCAAAATTGATTTTTCCAAATTAAATAGAATCAATTTTCTTAAAATATTTCCAAACACACCTTTAATGTCAAATTAGTTCTTAAAATGTGATTTAATATCGACTTAAATGACAGAATATCCGCACAAAATAAAATGACAAAATATTCTCACAAAATTTAACAATGAAGAACAAATTGTGTACGTTGTTGTATATTTATGACTAAATGTAAAAAAAAAAAAAAAAAGAATTTATTATTAAATTGATATGGACTTACACTTTAAGAACTTATTGTTGGTAAATATATAAATTCAAGATGATTAGACAAGATTAGAACTACGTGAGCTAATTAAAATAAATAAACAAGACTTAAAAAAATATAATATTTTGAGTATTAAATAGAAAAAAAATTATGAGAACTTAAATTTTAATTAAATCTTTAATTATTTTCTATAATTATTTGACATTTGAATATATGAAAATGTCTTACTTTTTGTTAGAAGTATCGAATAGAGATAAAGTCAATTTAAAATATATAAGTAGGTCTAAACCTCACTTTATAAGTAAGTTTCATGAGATTGAGTTAGACCTACATTTTACTTCTTAATGTTGTATCAAAGTTGAATTTGAGTGTAACCTAATAAAATTTGTTATTTGTTTGACCCAATGTGTCACTTACTATCAAAGATTTGTTATTTGTTAGATCTATCGTACCACTCGTTGTCGAATCGCCATTAATGTCTAGTCCACGCTCAAGATTTATGTGTCTTGGCGTGAGGGACGTGTTGGAGATCCCACATTGACTAGAGTAAGGCGATTTCATAAGGTATATAAGTAGAAGCAAACCTCACATTCCAAACATGTTTTTAGGAGTTGAGTTAAACTTAAAATTTCGACATATCTTTAATGTGAGAAGAGTCTATCGGATATCCCACATCAACTAAAGATAAAGAAATTTCAAATATATAAGTGGGTGCAAACTTTATTTTACAAGTCGATTTTACGATGTTGGATTATGTTTAAAGTTCACTTCAATTTGGGTCATGTATCCGTATTTTACATGTATTTATGTCTGATACTTTAGGATATTTTATAGATACTTATCAATGAAATATCTAACTTATAAAGTAGTGTACTTTTATGACGATAATAATTTATAATTTTTTATTTTAACAACGTCTAATACATATAATTTTATTTTGGATTCACACTGAATCATATATTTACCGTACTTTTAAGAATTGATGTACTTTTTGAAATACATATTTCACATATCCTACCTTATTATTTTTAAAATAAACCTGACGACATATTATATACTACGTGTCGTATCCGCACGTTATAAAATTATTACATATGATTCATGCATCATAACGTATTACATTCTAAAGTCGCGGATCCAAACACATAAAATTATGGTGCATTGCATTCTACACAATATTGTTCTACAATTTTCATAATTTTAGTTATGACTAAATTGCTAATAATATATAAGGAGGGGAATAACTTCTTAAACAATGATTTTTCGAGATTGAAACAAATTTAAATCAAAATTATACTATAATATCAAAAAACTGTTTCTCAAATCACTCTTTATTTTTTTTATCAACTAATAATTTCTCATTGAACTTGCAAAATTAACATTTAAAATATACTTCAACGCAAAGATAAATATGTTGATATACACACACATTGCATACTAGTTTATGGAATAAATCTATATGAAAATTATAATATGATATCGTAATCACTAGTTTTAAAACTAAAAAAAAATGTACTAAAATTACTGTTAATATTTTAAATTGATTTTGAAAACTCGAGACAGTGTCCTATCGAAGTTGTGTAGTAGGCATTATGTGATTGTACATTGTAAATGCTTTAATTTATTTGTTCCCGAATGAACGGTACTATGCTAGACTTTCTGATACTGAGGCAGACAATATACAACAGATAACTTATAAATGAAGAAATAAGTGTCGAAAAAGTTGAATCAAAGTTTGATTGGTTTCAAAAAGTGAAGTCAATCTGGCAATAAACTTGAAGAAAACTGGTTGGTAGCAATTAATTAATGGTACAAAAAAGTTTGAAGTCCAATATTACCTAATTTTGCAACACATTACAGTGACCTAGTTCAGAGGGTGTTGACCATATAAACACTACACTGCTAATAAAAATGTGTTCCATCCAACACAAATTAGCACATTGTATCACAGAAACAGTGAAGAATATATCATATTCCCATTTGAACACATCCCCATAATAGTGCTACTCTGCTGCATCTCACCTCACTCATCATGCACATGTTTAGGTCCCCCCCATTCCTTTTCTTCTTTTTCCCTAAACCCTTCAAAACTAAACTCCCTCTTACACATGTTGCTGACTGTATCACCACAAATTCTAAATATTCCTCACTCAAATCTTTTTTTAACTATATTCCTTCCTCCACACTTGATTCCCCCAACTTTCAGATTGTCCTCAATTTCTTCAAACTCACTGTATTCTCCTCAGAGATTCCCAATCAGATTAGTCAACGCCCACTGCATAGAGTGTTGGAATAGCATCCAATCTCATTTAGGATTAACAATTAAACGTTCACATTTCAAATTTTAAGACAAATTGTCTCAAAACTATCTTTTATTAACTTGTTAACTTTCGGATAAAATGGAGTAAAAGTGGTACAGCAGAACAAATTTTGTGGCTACATGTTAAACATTCCCACATTTGTTTAGAAAATGTTTCTTACACCCGATAAGTCCTCACATCGTTTAGAAGGCGAGATCAGTAATTTAAATATTTTTTTCACTTTCTAAAATGTCTTTTAAAGACAAAATTGTGACAAAATTACACATTCCAAAGTCAATAATACCTCAGAAATCGGTGATTGTTCCTGACGATAATAAGAAAATGTTACCTATGGTTTTTTTGCCAGAATCCGTTTCTCTTAGAATAATGTTTAGGCAAAACGAAGAAAGAAAAATAACTTGACAGTGATGGTTACCAAAAGCATGCATTTTGGGTAGAAAATGTGGATTCTATATCTACCTAAAGCATATTCTACGTGGTTTGTGTGGATCAGAGTATGAGTGAGAGAAAAGGGACAGCGTAATGATGATAGAGTGTGAGAACCCTGCAACGGTTTAATGCTGCAGATTTTGCGCATAATCTCTCAGATCTTGGCTACCATTGCTACTTCTTCTTCATTTCCTTTCACAATAATTAAACAGCGATTGCACTCAGAAACTCATCATGCACAAACTAACCACTTTAAGAAATTTGTACGGAAATTTAATTCACCCTTATACGTAGCAGACTTCACATGGCTTAAAAATAAGAACAAAGAATCATACCGTTAGGTAGAACACATAATTATAGATGTTAAATATATTGCCATTAAATCCGATCAATTAAACGTTATCAGGTACATATTAAATTCACTCCGGAAATGAATCTTCAAAAGTGGAATTAATAAAACGCTCTTAATAAAAAATTGGGCTACAAAATGTTTAATCATACGAACTTGTGCGATGAAATGATACTGCAATTATTATGTAATAGCGTCGCATTATTTTTACAAGCATGATTGCATGGTAGCATGCGTTCGTTATTTGTAGCTAGTAACGTGTTCCCACAAAGTAACATTACGTTTAAGTTGAAGCTTGGGAATCACTTTGACGAGTTTTAATGTAGTAAACAAAGAAATGGTTACTTTTGGAGTAAAAAATGTTTTAAAATTCTTCTCTTCATCACTTTAATCTGAAGAGAAAAACATGTGTAACGTGAGGGTGTGTGTGATTGATGGTACGGAGCACTGTATTGAGCTTAGCTTTAAGCGTAACCTCCATTATTTCTGTTGGTGACAGCAATAAGAAAACGAAAGTAGTGGTACGACATTAAAAACTGCAAATTCGTATGATGCTATCACAAACCATTTTTATCACGATTTATGGTAACGAGGTCCAGAATAATATATAAAATGGAAAAATAAAATTAGTGGCATTGAACCTATTCATTTAGTATGTAGGTATCAACTTTTGGACGAACAAAGGTATCAAGATTCAATGCACATGAAACAACCATACTTTCTAGTTTTCTCTCGGCCTATTTTAATATGAAACAATGATATTTTACTTATTAAATTTTAATAACTTTTTCTTATAACATAAAGTGTTATCTTCTAAGTGGTTTTAGAATATTAAAAATAAAAAAATAAAAAATTAGTAATCACTTAAAAAATGTCATCCAAGATGGTAAGAAAAAATTGTTAAAATTTAGTAGTCAAAAATTATTTTTCTAATACATTACGATCATATGCTCTTGCTCTTTTCGCCAAACATTCATAATCTTAGCAAGTTTCAACTATTGTTCCCAAATATATAACTAAGTTTGTGAACATTTTTTATCCGAAAAACACCTCAAAACATTAAAAAAAATCTCAAACTTGCTCGTCAAGAATATTTTTTAATAAAATAATCCTTCCAATGTTAGGTTTTATAAAGGGGGTTTCACTGGGAAGATACAACACCAATGAGACCTTAGTCCAACCACATAAGAAATTGACATCACTCTCAAACCAAAACCTTAAGGCAATGGGTTTATGAGTCTTTATCTTTATATAGTGCTCTACTTTCTCATTTCTAGTCAATATGAGACTTAGACTTACACTTAAATTCCTAACATCCAAAGGAAAAGAAAAGAAATGAATAATCAGTAAACACACATAAGAGGTAAAGAAGATCTGTCATTTGATTTCAAGTTCTTATTTTCTTAGCCTAAAATAATCAAGTTTATTGGCTGCATTTAAGGCTCTTTTATACAGAACGGTTCTCTATTAATGTTGGTAGTTCTATTATTTAGAAGGAGCTTTGGATCATCACGTCAAATAAAAGAATATTATATTTAAGAAATAGGTGAAAAAAATGCATTTGTTTTAAACAATGTGTTTAAAATTATTTAAAAGAAAAGCATTTCGACAATGAGTACAACTAGAGATGGCAAATAAACACGTTCTCGTGGGTATTGTCTGAACATGTCCCCGTTTTGACAGGAATCCCCGCATTGACTGGGTATGGATATGGGTATGGGAAATCCCCGACTTTTTCAATTGGGTATGGGGTTGGGTATGGGATGTACATATCCCCGCCATATTACCCGTCCCCGTTTAAATTATTAAAATATTTCTAATTAATTAAATAACCATATATATATATATATATATATATTATTTTTATTTATTTTAATTATTTGGTTTGTCATGAAACTCATTTACATTTCAATTATATTTTTCATCTTATCATAACCTTTATGTAATTATGTTAAAAATATGTATGTTAATTAAAAAATTTTATGTCTCACATTTGAATATTTCTATTATTTTTTAATATTTTTATTTAATGTATATTTTTCTTTCACATTAAAATGTTTAATACTCTCAATTTAAGTATTTAATAACACAAACATTTCGATTACTATGTAATATAAAAAAAAATCATTTACTTATTATTCTTATTATTAGTTTTTGTTTCATTTGAATAATTTTTTTATTTCACTAAAAAAAGTTTTGTTATTTCTCAACCACTAAGTATATATGTTGATATTTGAAAAGTTTTCTTAGATTTCTAAGATGTTTTTCCACTTATCATACCCTTAATTATACATTTGTTTTCCTTTGTGCGATTTCTTTCAAAAGTCTCTCAAATTATTTGTAAACATTTGTTAATTTTTGAATATTTTTATTTCTTGTTTATTTTCATGATGTAGAATACTATTTCGATATATTTTATCTAATTATTTTTTATTTTTTAATTCATTATCAATCATACTGTAACTTTTTCACTATAATTGTATAAATAACTTTTATTTACTACAATATAAAAATTTAATGTAATTGTCATTAATATTTTTTTATCACCATCCAACATAATTGCAGTTCAAAAGATACAAGATATATGTTAAAATTTTATTATTATTATTATTATTATTATTATTATTTGTTCTTTGTATATTATTTTGATTAAGTAATGTATTATAACTTTTATTTGTGTATAAAAAAGAGATTCATTAGAATTTAAAAGATTGAAGTAAACAAACATTTAAAATATATTTTAAT